>ERZ795043.733-NODE-733-length-22288-cov-35.953088_pt1 | contig 22288 bp, 18 predicted proteins | sample MGYA00375127_ERZ795043 | MGnify/ENA primary metagenome ERZ795043 (study PRJEB30172, sample SAMN05518447) | compost metagenome | isolation source: Feedstock adapted compost from Newby Island compost facility, Milpitas, CA | place: USA:Newby Island compost facility... | reverse complement strand
ATCAAACAAATGTTCGTATGTGAAGGATTTGCTGAGGCAACTTGATATTCAAAATGAATATTTGACGTTTTGCTTTGCGGTTTGCTAAAATTACGGTTAATTGGATGACCGACGTGATTCGATGACGGGAAAGAGTAGTCCGTCTTTTTTGCGCCCCCAGAGAGGAAAGCCTTCGGCTGCGAGCTTTCCGGCTGCAAGCGGATGAACGACATCCCCGAGAACCCGGTGCGAACGGTTTTTCTGGCGGCGCCAGGCTTTGGGCCGGGCCGAAAAACTCAGTAGTGCCGCGGCGTATGCCGGGCGTTAACCGGCGCAAATGAGGCGCGAAACCCGCTCTAAGCGGAGTTTCGAACGAAGGGTGGCACCGCGGAAGCTGGCAAAGCTTTCGTCCCAGACGGACCGGTTTGGGGCGGAGGCTTTTTTTCATGGGCAGCCCCTTTGCGCCGGCCGGATGACGAACCGCTCATCGGTCACGTCTTACTTTTGGCATCACACTTGGCATATGGAAAGGATGAACACGATGAAATTCCAAAAGCCGCCGGGCACGCAGGACATTTTGCCGGATTCGGCCCGTCTGTGGCAATACGTGGAACGAAAGGCGCGGGATTTGTGCCGGCGCTTCCATTACCGGGAAATCCGCACGCCGATCTTTGAGGCGACGGAGCTGTTCCAGCGGGGCGTCGGCGAGACGACGGACATCGTGGAAAAGGAAATGTACACGTTCACCGACCGCGGCGGCCGCAGCATGACCTTGCGCCCGGAAGGGACGGCCGGCGCCGTGCGTGCCTACGTGGAAAACAAGCTGTATGGCGAGCCGGACATCGCCAAGCTGTATTATCTGGGCCCGATGTTCCGGTATGAACGGGCGCAGGCGGGGCGCTATCGCCAGTTTCACCAGTTCGGCGTGGAAGCCATCGGCTCGGACGATCCCGCGCTGGATGCGGAGGTCATTGCGCTGGGCTGGCAGTTTTACCGGGAGCTGGGGCTTAGCGGTATCACCGTGGAAATCAACTCCGTCGGCACGCCCGAAATCCGGGCGGCATTCCGCGCGAAGCTGCTGGCGTTCCTTGAGCCGATGCGGGATCAGTTGTGCAAGGATTGCCAGTCGCGCATGGAGCGCAACCCGCTGCGTGTGCTGGACTGCAAGGTGGATCAGGACAAGTTTGCGGATGCCCCGTCGATTCTCGACAGCCTGGATGACGCCTGCAGGGAGCATTTTGAGAAAGTGCAAAAAGGCCTCAAAGACATGGGGATTCCTTACCGGATCAACCACCGCCTTGTGAGGGGGCTGGACTATTACACCCACACGGCTTTCGAGTACAAGGCGGAAGGCATCGGGGCCATCGACACCGTCGGCGGCGGCGGCAGGTACAACGGGCTTGTGGCGGAAGTGGGCGGCGAGGATCGTCCCGGCGTCGGGCTTGGCATCGGGCTTGAGCGGACGCTGCTTCTCTTGGAGCACCAGAAAGTGGCGGTGCCGGAAGAGCGCGATCTTGACGTGTTCGTGATTGCGCTGGGCGAGCGCGCCGAGGAAACGCTGACGGGGATCTTGCACCGGCTCCGCATGGCCGGCATTGCGGCGGACCGGGACTACCAGGGCCGCAAGCCGAAGGCGCTGTTCAAGGCGGCGGACCGGCTGGGCGCGAAATTTGCGGTGATCCTGGGCGACGATGAGCTGGCGCGCGGAGAAGCCGGAATCAAGGATCTGGCCGTCCAGGCGCAGGAGCAGGTGCCGCTGGATAAGCTGGAGGAAATTTTGCTTGCGAAGCTGGGCGAAAAAGAGAAGTGAGTTAAATCCCTTGACATTGCATCCCGCTGAACGCGCGTGCGAGGCTGGTGCCAAAATGCACTACATTCGGGCTTTTCGCCGAATATCAGCCCAATGTAGTGCAAAAATGCACCATATTCCACACATTCGGTTGTGAGAAGTCAAATTTGGTGCCTAAACGCACCACATTCGCTTCGTTCAGCGAACATGGGCTATAGCCCAGTAAGGAAAAGATCCAAAACCAAGAACACAAAGGAGCAGTAACGACCCATGATGCTGAAAACGCATGATTGCGGAACATTGGGAAAACAGGATGTGGGCAAGACGGTCATTTTGAACGGATGGGTGCAGGGCTGGCGCGATTTTGGCGGCCTGTTGTTTATCGACCTCAGAGACCGCACGGGCGTCGTGCAGACCGTCTACAGCCCGGAAATTTCGAAAGAAGCCTTGGAAATCGCCAACCGGGCGCGCAACGAATACGTGCTCGCGGTGAAAGGCACCGTCGTGGACCGCGACCCGGAAACCTACAACCCGAACATCCCGACGGGCGAAATCGAGGTCCGCGTCAAGGAAGTGGAAGTCCTCAACCCGTCCAAGACGCCGCCGTTTCCGATCGAGGACGGGGTGGATGTGGATGAGTCGGTCCGCCTGAAATACCGCTATCTGGACCTGCGTCGTCCCGAAATGCTGAACACGCTGAAGATGCGCGCAAAGGCGGCCAAAATTTTCCGCGATTTTCTGGACGAGCACGGATTCATCGAGGTGGAGACGCCGATCCTGACCAAGAGCACGCCGGAAGGCGCGCGGGATTATCTTGTGCCGAGCCGCGTGCACCCGGGTGAATTTTTCGCGCTGCCGCAGTCGCCGCAGCTTTTCAAGCAGCTGCTCATGATCGGCGGCGTGGAGCGCTATTACCAGATCGCGCGCTGCTTCCGCGACGAGGACCTGCGGGCCGACCGGCAGCCCGAATTTACCCAGGTGGACATCGAGACGTCCTTCATGACGCGGGATCAGCTATTGGATCTCATGGAGGAACTGCTGGTCAAGCTGTTTAAGGAAACCATCGGCGTGGATATCCCGCGGCCGTTCCAGCGCATCACCTATCATGACGCGATCCACAAGTACGGTTCCGACAAGCCGGATTTGCGCTTCGGCCTCGAGATCGTCGACGTCACCGATATCGTGAAAAACAGCGAAGTCAAGGTGTTTGCGTCCGTCGCCGCGTCCGGCGGCGTCGTCAAGGCGCTCAACGCCAAAGGCTGCGCCTCCTGGAGCCGCAAAGAGCTGGATGACCTGCAGCTTTTTGCGCAGCGTTACGGCGGCAAGGGCATGGCCTGGATCACCGTCAAGGACGGCGAATGGCGCGGCCCGATCGTGAAGTTCTTCAAGCCGGAGGAAATTCAGGCACTGACCGAACGGCTCGGCGTGGAAGAAGGCGACCTCCTGTGCTTCTCCGCCGACAAGCTGAAGGTGGCCGCTGACATCATGGGCAACTTCCGGCTCAAGGTGGCCCGCGAGTTGGGGCTGATTGACGAAAATCAGTACAAGTTTGTATGGGTGGTCGATTTTCCGCTGCTCGAGTGGAACGAGGATGAAAAACGCTGGGATGCGATGCACAACCCGTTCACCCGCCCGCGGGACGAGGACATCCCGCTGTTTGACACCGATCCGGGCGCGATCCGGGCGCAGGCCTACGACATCGTGCTGAACGGCTACGAGGTGGGCGGCGGCGCCATGCGGATCTATCGCCGCGATGTGCAGGAAAAAATGTTCAAGGCGCTGGGCTACACGCTGGAAGAAGCCAGGGAGAAATTCGGGTTCTTCCTCGATGCGTTTGAATACGGCGCGCCGCCGCACGGGGGAATAGCCTTTGGGTTTGACCGGCTGGTGATGCTGCTGGCCGGACGGACCAATTTGCGGGAAACGATCGCGTTTCCGAAAACGGCCAGCGCGACGGATCCGCTTACCGATGCGCCGTCGCCCGTCACCGATCGGCAGCTCGATGAACTGAACATTCGCCTGAGCGCCAAGGCGCAGGCCGCCCTCGAGAAAAAAGCGGCGCCGGCGGCAGCAAGCAAGGAAACGGCACCGGAATAAGGCGTGCCGGAGCGCCGGAACAGCGCCGCGCTTCATCCTTTTGCCCGGGCGCCATGGGCGCCCGGGCCGGATGCGTTAGCATCCGGCTTCCATTCGCATTTGCCCAGTTAGCTTTGATAAAGGAGCGGGAAACGTACCGTATGCTGCATCAATTTTCCCGAACGGAACTGGCCATCGGCCCGGAGGGGCTGGAGATCCTCAAGGGCAGCACGGTGGCCGTGCTGGGCCTCGGCGGCGTCGGCTCCATTGCCGCCGAGGCGCTGGCCCGCACCGGCGTCGGCCGCATCGTGATGATCGACAAGGACGTGGTCGACATCACCAACATCAACCGGCAGATCCACGCCCTCTTGACGACCATCGGCCGGCCGAAAACGGACCTGATGTGCGAGCGCATCAAGCTGATCAATCCGGAGTGCGACACGGTGGGCCTGAAGATGTTCTATACCGAGGAAACGTGCGAGGAACTGTTCAAGTACCCGCTGGACTACGTGATCGACGCTTCGGACACGATTACGTACAAAATCCATCTGATCAAGGAATGCTTAAAGCGCGGCATCCCGATCATTTCCAGCATGGGCGCGGCGAACAAAATGGACCCGACGCGCTTCCGCGTCGCGGACATTTCCGAGACGAAAATGGACCCGATCGCCCGGGTCATCCGCCAGAAGCTGCGCAAGGACGGGATCAAAAAAGGCGTCAAGGTGGTGTTCTCCACCGAGGAGCCGCTGAAGCCCCGGCCGGATGTGACGCAGCGGATCGTGCCGGAAAACGCGCCGAAGGAGATCCGCAAAGCGCAGCAGCCGCCGGCCAGCAACGCCTTCGTGCCGCCGGTGGCCGGGCTGATCATGGTCAGCGTCGTCATCCGCGAGCTTCTGGAGCGCAAAGGTACTCCGCCAGCGGACAGCGGCGCGCAAGCGTAAATTTGGTTTTACGCCGGAGATTGCCAGCCCCCAGCAAGTCGGGTTATCCGACTAGCGGCGTTCATCGAGACGGCTCCGGCCCCCAGCAAGTAGGATAATCCGACTAGTGACGGTCATCGAAACGGCTCCAGTCCCCAGCAAGTCGGGTTATCCGACTAGCGGCGTTCATCGAGACGGCTCCAGTTCCCAGCAAGTCGGATTTTTCGACTTGCAGGGGTTATCAGCGCCGCTTCAAACCTTAAATCAGGTACTGACGAGCATTTTCTGTCAGCACATATTGATAAATTCGCTGTTTTCCTTGATGAAGTGGAGCAACCAACCCTTTTGCCAACATTCCCTGAAGAATTTTGATGACAGTGTCTTTCTTTTTTCCCGTACAGAAACATATGTCCTTCATTTTTAACGGCCTGTTCAGCCAGATGGCGTACCGGATGATCTATCGCTCATAGAGGGTAAGGTCCTCGTAGGCGACGCCGGGAACCGTGGTTTGGCGGCCGAGAAGCTCAAATAGGGCGCGCCGGCAGGCTTCGGGTTTGTTGGTGATTTCGTCCCAGCTGAATGGGATAGGAGTGATCCGGTATGCCGCCATGGCGCGGATGCGGGCCTTTTCGAAATCAAATCGGTCCCGGGTGATTTTTTCCGCGTGCGCGACGTATCCTTCGCATTCCAGCGCCCAGCGCAGCGAAGGCAGGTAAAAATCCAAATCGATGCGCACGCCCGTCATACTCGGAATCTCATATTCCATGATGATTTCGTCAGCCGCCGATGGGAGCACCGGCCGGATCACTTCGCAGTAAAGCCGTTTTTCGCCGATTTTGTCTTTTTTCAGCATTTCGAGCCTCTGTCCCTCGGCCGTCCGGATCTGCCTTTCCAGAAGGCGGTCAAATTCCGCTGCGAAACTCGGTTGCAATGATCATCCCTCCCGGTTTTGGTTTTAAGGAAATGAAAAAACGCCGTCTGTCCTAAACAAAATTGGACAAACGGCGTGTGCTTCACGCGCTTTTCTTTCAAAAATAGCAAAAATTGCTGAGGTTGTACAGCGCTGATGAAGGGTTTGAAGGTTTTACTGGCGGAATCGGCGCTGACATGCGGCATTTGGGTGGTTTGAAACGGCGTTGAAAAAGCATTGGAATAGCTTATAACCGCATGCAAAAAAGCGGTCCTGAACGATTCGCGGCAAAGGCGGATCTTTCGGGACCGCTTGTTTTGTAGCCAGGCATCGGAAGGCGTTCACGGCTTGTGAACGGTTTTGACGTGGTCGAGGTTTATAAACGTGCTGGCGCCGTCCGCGGTGACCAGTTCCACCAGATTGCCGGATACCGATTTCAGAAGGCCGATTTTGCCGGGATGTTCTCCCAGGTCCAGGACGACAAATTCGCCTTCAAATTTTTTAAGCTGCTGGTCAAAGGTTCGCGATAAGGTGGCCGGCATCGGATGAATGGGGAACTTTTCCTGTTCCATGGCGTATGGAGTGGTCTGGTCGTCGTACGGGATCAAAATTTTCAGATGCTTCATGGATACGTAAAGAGAATGGTACATGGGCGAGTAAAAGACGAAAAAATCGTTCATGATGCTCGTCACATAGCCGTGAACGGATTGGCTGCCGGTGATATACAGTTCGGAAAACATGCCCTTGGCGCTCATGAGCACTTTGCGGTAGGAAAGCTCCGACGTCCCTTCCAGCGGAGGGTCGGGCGGCGTGCCAAAATCGGCTTCATCGGCCGGACATCGCGTCAATTGCTGCAAATGCACGATGGGGACATACAGAAACTGCGTGCCGTTATGCAGCACGAGAATGTCGTTGCCGATGTCAACCAGCGTTCCTTTCAGGTGGCCGCGGCGGCCTGAAATGTGGAGGGAAACCGGCTGATTCAGGTACTTGTCCATCGCTGGGCGGTAGCACCTCCTTCCCGCTGGAGCGTTGGCGGCGCAAGAAGGTTATTTGCGGCGCTTGCGCTTTTGGCCGCCACCGCCGCTGCGTTTTTTGCCATCGCTCTTGCCATCGTTCTTGTCCTTCTTGCTGTCATCGGAAGATCCGCTTCTTCCGCCGCTTTTGCCCGTTTCGGAAAGGTTGACCGTCCGGATGTGGAAAATCGGAATCCGCACGTAATCGCGGCCGACGATCAGAAGGATGAAATCGTTGTTGGTGTCCGCGAGGAAACCTTCCAGCTTTTCGGGGCCGCCGCGGTTGATCTGGATGAATTTTTGGTGCATCGCCTGCAGCACGCCGGCGAAGGTGTTCGCCATGATGATGCCGGTACCGCTTCTTGCGCCCATGCCCGTGCGGCCTGTCCGGCCCGTGCGGCCTGTCCGGCCCGTGCGGCCTTCGGTGCGCCCGCCGGTGCGTCCTTTGGAGCCTTGCGTGATGCTTTTGACGTGGTTGCCGTTGACATAGATGACGGTTTTGCCGGAAAGGACCACCAGCACTTCGCCGTTTACGGCCAGAAGCAGGCCTTCCACCATATCCGGCCCGCCGCGGTTGATTTTGACGTTAAAGCCCACGAGCTGCCGGGCCAGGTTAAGGACACCGCCGCCGAACTGCCCGGACCGGTTGCGGCCCGTTGAAGCCGAGGATGTTTGAACACCGCTGTACATGCATCATTCTCCTCCCGTAATTTGATCTGAATGAAACTCGCAACGTGATCCGGTTGATTTACTGACTAACGGAACAAGCGAACGCTGTTTTGGGCCATCCGCAACGCTGAATCTGTCTTTCCGGGATTCGTCCCTCCTTTACAACTGCAAGGGATGTTAAAAGATACTTCATTTGTATGAGGACCTGTCCGAACCGGATACGGATGGTTGTCCAACAGAAACGGCAAATCCGCGAATACGCGCTGTAATCTGCCCTTTTTGCCGCTTGAGACAGCGCTTGTCTCTATCAAATCCGGGACTTGTCTCATAGACTGCAATAAATGAAAGCGGGAGGTGGCAGGCATGGAGTTCGAGTTTCAGCACGCTGGCCTGCAAACCGCTGAGATCAGCGGCCGCAGTCATGGCAGACCCGGACCCGGCGGCCGAAGCCATGGCAGATCCCATGGCCGCAGCCGCGGCAGATCGCACGGCAGAAACGGCCGCTGATGGCGCTCGCGTGCCGGCGGGCGCAAACGCAAAATCGCCTGACTTGCGGGCTTGATTCTCGAAGCGGGCGATTTTTTGCTGGCCGCGCATGCCCGCCAGCCTTCCGGCTGCTTTTCCGTTGGCCCCATAGACGTCAGCCGTTTCCGCCGCTGCCCGCGGGACATACGCTGAAAAACATCAGCGAAGCGCAAAGTCCCGAGGGGAGGATGGCGGACGAGGATGTCATTACCGGTCAGAACCCTCAATCTCACCGAATCGGAGGCCATGGCGCTGGAACGGAATTTATGGACGGACCAATACACGACCGCTTCCATGAAGGCGGACGGCAAAAAAGAACGGGTGAAAGTCCGCTACAGGGGCGGACACACGCGAGATTATCCCAAGCGTTCCTACGATGTGGTGAGGGGCGGGGAGACGGTGCATTACAATGCGGAATTTGACGACCCGTCCATGATCCGCAACGCGCTTTCCTTCGCCTTTTTTCCGATGATCGGCGTGCCCGCGCCCCGCTGCCGGCACGTGCTGCTTTACCGCAACGAGCATCCGCAGGGTGTGTACCTGGAAATCGAAAACGTGGGGAAACCTTTTTTCCGGCGCAGGGGGATCAGCGCTTCGGCGCTTTTTTACGCCATAAACAACAATGCCGATTTCGGCGTGCTCCATCCGGAAACCGGGACGCCCAAATCGTCGCTGCTTTCGGGCTATGAGCACCGGTTCGGCGGCGCCGCGGAAAAAAAACGCCTTTCCGAATTCATCCGCGGCATCCACGAAACGACCGGCAGCCGCCAGGCGGCATTTCTGCAGCAAAGGCTGGACCTGGACAATTATTTCCGCTGGCTGGCGGGGGCGGTCCTGACGGGAAATTACGACGGGTTTGAGCAAAACTATGCCATCTACCGCCACGCCAAAACGGGCAAATACCGGATGATTCCCTGGGACTATGAAGGCACTTGGGGGAGGAACTGCTACGGGGAAATCCAAGATGACGATCAGGTGCCGGTCACGGGCTACAACCAGCTGACGCTGAAGCTCATGGAACACCGGCCTTTTCGCCTCATGTACCGGAACATTTTGCGTGAAGCCCTCAAAGGGCCGTTTACGGAACAGAAGATCATGCCGCTTGCGCTGAAAATGCTGGCGGAAATATCGCCGCACGTCCGGGAAGATCCGCTGCGGCGCTGGTCTTACCGCGATTTCCTGGGGGAAGCGGACCTGATCCGCAGATACATCCGGGTGCGAAGGCATATCGTCGCCCATGAGATGGAAAAGCTGGTCTGATGAACAAAACAGGAACACATGTTCCCCAAATTCCTTTCCGTCCGTCCGGTTTTTTGCTAAGATAGGAGGAAAGGAAGGCAGGGAGACATGCATGGACCTGTTCAGTTACCAGGCGGAGGCCAATCCGCGGAGCCGTCTGCTGGCGGACCGGATGCGGCCGGAAACCCTGGATGAATATATCGGCCAGGAGCACTTGGTCGGGCCGGGCAAGCTGCTCCGCAGGGCCATCGAGGCCGACGCCGTAACTTCCATCGTGCTCTATGGCCCGCCGGGCTGCGGCAAGACGACGCTGGCCCATATCATTTCCAAGCGCACCAACGCGGACTTCGTGCGGCTCAATGCGGTGGACGCGTCCGTCAAGGACGTGCGGGAAGTCATTGAGCGGGCGGAGCGAAACAAGTCCTTGTACGGTCGCAAAACGATCCTGTTTCTCGATGAGGTGCACCGGTTCAACACGGCGCGGCAAGATGCGCTTCTGCCCGCCGTGGAGAAAGGGACCATCATTTTCATCGGGGCCACGACGGAAAACCCGTACCATTCCATCAACGGCGCCCTGTTGTCCCGCTCTACGCTGTTTAGGCTGCATCCTCTGACGAAAGAACACGTGCTGACCGCCATGCGGCGCGCGCTGGCCGATCCGGTCAAAGGGCTGGGCTTTATGAAGCTGGCGGTGGACGATGCGGCGATGGAGCATATCGCATCCATGGCGGGCGGCGATATCCGGCGCGCATTGACGGCGCTGGAGCTGGCTGCGGTGACGACGCCTTCCGAGCCGGACGGCACGGTGCGCATCACGCTGGAAGTGGCCGAGGAGGCCATCCGGCAGCCTACCGTCCAGGCGGACGAGTCCACGCAGTACGACGTGCTGTCGGCTTTTCACAAAAGCATCCGCGGCTCCAGCGACGCGGCGCTGTTCTGGTTTTTGTACGCCGTCGAAAAATTGGGTATGGACCCGCTTGTATTCCTGCGCCGGCTCGTGGTGGCCTGCAGCGAGGACATTGGCCTCGCCAATCCGCAGGCCATGGTGCAGGCCGTCAGCGCCATGGAGGCGTACCATAAGATCGGCTGGCCGGAAGCGAAATACAATGTGGCGCAGGCGATCCTGTTTGCGGTGGAAAGCCCCAAATCCAACGCCGCGGCCGTGGCCATCAGCCGCGTGATGGAGGCCATCGATGAGATCAAGTCGGCCGAAGTGCCGCTGCATTTGCGGGATGCCCATTATCGCGGGGCCGAAAATCTGGGGCACACCGGGTACAAATATCCCCATGACTATCCGGGGCATTATGTGCGCCAACAATATTTGCCGGACAAGCTCCAGGGCCGCACCTTTTATGAAGCCAGCGATATGGGCATGGAAGAAAAAATCCGGCTCAATCAGGAACGCAGAAAACGTATGTAATGGCAGCATATGGTGCGAGTTTTCCCGAATACAGATAAATACTACGCCTTTTTGTGCGCGTTTTCGCCGTTTGACGAAGCGCGCCAAAAAATATATCCTTTAGGTAAATATTTAAATTTTCTAAATATATGATTTCCTGACGAACAGAAGGAGGTGTACCTGTCTTCGGGACTTCCCGAAGATAGGGAGTATTTGGGCAGTGACCCTTTTCCGCTAGGCGTGAGCTTGCTTTTCGTCGCATTGCTGGTTTTCGCCAACGGTTTCTTTGTGGCGGCAGAGTTTGCCATCGTCAAAGTGCGGGGCAGCCGGCTTGACACACTGGTGCAGAAGGGTAACAAGCGGGCCGCGCTCGCATCCCATTTGACGAACAACCTCGACGCCTACTTGTCCGCCTGTCAACTGGGCATTACGTTGGCCTCGCTGGGACTCGGCTGGATCGGGGAGCCTGCCATTGCCCGGATGATCGAACCGTGGTTTGCCGCCATGAATGTGAGCCCCGCGCTCGTGCATCCCGTCGCAATCATGATCGCATTTTCATTTATTACGATTTTGCACATCGTGCTCGGGGAACTCATGCCCAAATCGGTGGCCATCCGCAAAGCGGAGTCGGTAACGCTGCTGGTGGCCTGGCCGCTCATCTGGTTCGGCAAGCTGATGCGTCCGTTCATCTGGCTTTTGAACGGCACGGCCAACCTGTTGCTCCGTCCTTTCGGCATTGACACGCGCGAAGCGTCCCACTCCGCCCATACGGAAGAAGAAATCCGGATTCTCGTCAAGGAAAGCCACAAAAGCGGCCTGATCGACAACACGGAACTGACGCTGGTGGACAACATTTTCGAATTTGCCGAAACGACGGCCCGGGAAATCATGATTCCCCGCACCGAGATGATCTGCCTGTACCTGAACCTGAGCTTCAAGGAAAACAAGGCGATCGCCTTGCGGGAAATGCGGACACGTTACCCGGTGTGCGAAACCGACAAGGACAACATTGTCGGCTTTGTGCATATCAAGGATTTGCTGCGGGTGTCCGAGAAAGCCAATCCGGATATCCGCGAGCTCATCCGGCCGATCGTGTCGGTGCCGGAAAGCATGCCGATCAGCGCCCTGCTCAAGCTGATGCAGAAAAGAAAAACCCAGATCGCCATCCTCATCGACGAGTATGGCGGCACGGCCGGCCTTGTCACGCTGGAAGACATCATGGAGGAAATCGTCGGCGAAATTCAGGACGAGTTTGACGAAGAGCGTCCGGACATCGAGAAAAAGGACGACAACACGTATTCCATCAGCGGCATGCTGCTGATCGAGGAAGTCAACAGCATGTTCAACCTGAACATCCCGACGGATGATTATGACACGATTGGCGGCTGGATCTATTCCCAAATCGAAATACCGCCCAAAAAGAACCAGACGGTGGATACGGAAGACGGCACCGTGCGGTTTGTGATCGAGGAAACGGATAACCTGCGCATTTCGCGGGTCAAGGTGATCCGTCTCGACGGCGCCCTGGACTGGGAGCCGCAGGCCGAAACCGGCTGACGCGGATATGAGCATGTGTTTGGCGGGACCGTCCCTTTTTAGGGGGCGGTCCCGTTATGGCTTTATTCCCGTGCGGATGGTATGATAATTAACGTCTGCATCCAGAAATCGACCGGAGGAGGAAAAAAAACGACACATTATGAATCCATCCGCATCCATACGCAAGCTGCTTGGAATCCTGTGTGCCATTGCGCTGCTGTGCGCGCCGCTCGCAGCAGCCGGTCAGGCCGAAGCGGCCGGCAATTCCGCCAGTTCGATCAAAACATTGGAGTCGAAGCTGCAAAGCGCCGTGAATAAGAAACAATGGAATTTGGCGGCCACCTACGCGAAACAAATCGCCGAACTGTACGAAAGCTTGCGCCAGTATGACAAAGCGTCCCATTATTACGATCTCAACGCGGAGTATTGGACCAAGTACGGCAAACCCAGCTGGGGCATTGCCAACTCGATCCGGGCGGATCACCTGCGGACCGTGGTGGCATTGTACGCGGAACAGCCGGTGAAAACGGATCGAAAGCTGGAAAAATTCGAGCCCCAAGCCGGCGCGTATGTGGGACTTTACCCGGCCGGCAAAGGTTTCTCCGGCAGCCCTTCCGGCGCGGAGAAAGCGTTCGGCAAGAAACACGCAATCTATTTGACTTATACACATTTTCACAAATATTACGCCGACGGCAGCGCCTTTCCCGTCAAGTACGCCCAAGAGATCAAAGAGCTGGGCGGCGCCCTGCAGATCGGTTTCGAGCCGCTGGGCGGGCTGGATGAAGTGCGGGATGACGCGTATTTGCGGCAATTTGCCCGGGAGGCGGCCGAATCCGGCATTCCGGTATTCTTGCGGTTCGCTTCGGAAATGAACGGGGAGTGGGTGCCCTGGTACGGCGATCCGAAAAAATACATTGAAAAGTTTCGTCTCGTGCACGACATCATGGCGGAGGAAGCGCCCAACGTGGCCATGGTCTGGTCGCCGAATTTCCTTCCCCGGGACAATATCGATCCTTATTACCCGGGAGACGAATACGTCGACTGGGTCGGCTTCTCGCTGTACATCATCCCGTTTTCCCACGGCGAGCTGAAGCTCGGCGGCAATCCGATCGACTATTTGCGGCCGCTGTATGAGAAATATTCGCATAAGCCTATCATGATTTCCGAAGGCGCCGTGTCCTTCTACAGTTACCAGCTGGATCGGGATTTCACGGATTGGGGCGTGGGCCAGCTGGCCAACATGTACGCGTACATGCCCCGGATGTTTCCGATGCTCAAGGCAATCACCTATTTCGACCTAGACAAGCGGATGACAAACTACGACAACCAGAACAACAACTACGACCTGCATGACAGTCCGAAAATGCTGTCCGCCTACTTGCGCTACACGTCGTCGCCGTATTTCCTCACCAAGGTGGAAGACGGCGCATTGCCGGCCAGGCCGGTGACGTACAAGCCGGTGGGTGAAGCCGAGGGCTTGAGCGGCTGGGTCAGGCTCTTTACCTACGTGAAGCTGCCGCTGGGCGAGCAGCCGTATGCGGTCCATTTGTATGACCACAACAAGAAGCTGCTGAAACGCTCGTATGCGCCGCCGTTTGACATGATCATCAATTTTGACGAACTGCCGGATACCGGCACGCTGACGGTGAAAGTTTTGAACGAGAAATTCCATGTGCTCGTGACTCAGGAGTTTCCTTACCGAAAAACCGCCCGCTGACGCGCACGGGAAAAGGCGTCCCCAAAAACCGCAGCCCGCATCTCCCCATCCTCGAAGGGATCGCATATCCGAACCGAGGAAGGGAATGCGGGCTTTTTGCGCAAGGTCATGGTCAGGATATCAGGATATGATTTTCAGAATTTCCTCCACTTCTTTGCGCGGCAGCTTGCCGGGATTTTCGTCCGGGTAGCCGAGGGCAATGACCATGTTCACCTGCCGCGACGGCTCGATGCCCAGGTATTCCCGGAGCCGCGCCTCCGCCAGCAGCACCGGGCCCGTCATCGGGCAGGTGGCGAGCCCCCTGGCGTGGGCGGCCAGCATCAGGATCATCGCGGACAGAGAGCTGCTTTTGATGCCCTCCTCCTGCCAGACGGCCTCTTCCGCCAGGCCGATCGGGTCAAAGATTTTTTCGCGGAATTTGGAAGTGTACGGCGTGGCCAGGCAAACGATGAGCGCCGGCGCGTTGCCGAACGCCGTCGCGTACGGGCCGAAGGACTTGACGAGAAGCTTCGCTTCCCGCGCAAGGCCCCGGTTTTCCGCTTCCTGCGCCCGTTTGTGAAGCTCGTCCCACGTCATTTGCTCGATGGCCCGGATTTTTTCCCGGCTCGTCACCGCGATGAATTCCCAGGTTTGCGAGTTGGTGTCGCTGGGCGCGTATCGGGCGCAATCCACAAGGGCGCGGATATCCTCATCCGTCACGAGCCTGTCCGCAAATTTGCGAATGCTGCGCCGGCCTTGCGCCAGCGCCTTGAAAGCGTCAAAATCCATCTTTTTCTCTCCTTCCTTCACTGGTAATTATACCAGAAGGCGCGCTCCTTTCCGGCTGGATTTCCGGCGGCCGCAATGATACATTAATAAAGAAAATGACGACATTGCGCGCATTTTGCATGGATGAGACGGAACCGAAAGGAAAGGTAATGACGGACAAAAGCTGGGTAGACCGCCAATTCCGCCGGGACGAGCGCCTGGGCATCTCCGTGCCGAATCTCGAGAAATATTGGGAAGACTTAACTGCCGAAGAGCAGGAAGCGGTGCTCGAACGCTGGGAATTGGAGCGGGGGGAGATTCCGGAGCGGATCGTGGAACTGGAGGGGCAAATCCGCCAGCTTCAGGAGCGGATGGGGCAGGAGGAAGATTTTGCGGCAGTCTGCCGGATCAATGATGACATTGCCGAACTGGCGAGCCGGATCAATGACCTGAACATCTGGTTTCGCATCCGTCAGGAACTGGATGCGCCATCCAAAGGACATGCCTGAAAAACCGCAGCGAAAGGATCCGAAGATGACGTTTATCCGTGAGCACGACTATCCCCGCGGACCCTTCTCCCTGATGAGGAGGGTCTACCGATACATACTGCCGGAAGTCCGCGCCGAACTGGCCGCATGGCGCCAGATGGCGTCGGCCATTCCCGACCCGGAATTGCGCAAGCAAGCCCTGGACAGCATGACCACAAAGCAGTTCCACTGCGAAGGCGGCGCGGTGTACGCCGCCGCATGCCTGAAGATGCGCGGCGTGCTGATCCCGCTGATCGTGGCGCTGCAAACGATCAGCGACTACCTGGACAACCTGTGCGACCGCAGCACATCGCTGGATGCGGACGATTTTCGGCTGCTTCATCAAAGCATGCTGGATGCCGTGACGCCGGGCGCTCCTTTAAGGAACTATTACGCCCTGCGGAAGGAACAAGATGACGGCGGCTATTTGCATGCTCTGGTTCGCAAATGCCAGGCGTCCGTAGCCGCGTTGCCCGCCTACAGCGTGGCGCTGCCTCATGTCCGGGAACTGGTGGGCCTTTACGGGGATCTGCAGGTTTACAAACATATCGCCCAGTCCGAGCGGGAGCGGGAACTCCTCCGCTGGTGGGACACGCACAAGGACCGTTACCCTGACTTGCGCTGGAACGAATTCGCCGCCGCCACCGGCTCGACGCTGGGCGTATTCATGCTTTTTCTGGCCGCTTGCGACCCGCACCTTGCGCCGGAATGGGCGGAACGGATCAAAGCGGTCTATTTTCCTTCCATTTGTGCGCTGCACATTTTGCTCGATTATTTGATCGACCAGGAAGAGGATCGGAAGGGCGGCGACCTCAATTTCTGCAGCTACTACGAAAATGAGGACGTGCTGTCCGAGCGCTTGCTGCGCATGGTCCGTAAGGCCCGCCTCGCGGCCGGAGAGCTGCCCGCCGCCTCATTTCACCGGATGATCGTGGAGGGGCTGGTGGCGCTGTATTTGTCCGACCCCAAGGTCCGGCGGCAGAGCGGCGTCCGGCGCACGGCCCGGCTGATTATGAAGGATAGTCCCGTCACCCGGCTGTTTTTCTGGCTGAACAGCATCTGGATACGCAAAGGAATGCCATCTTTTCAGGGGAGGAATCGCATGTGGGAGCGGTAAAAAGGATCGCCGTGCTTACGAGCGGCGGGGATTCGCAAGGCATGAACGCCGCGGTGCGCGCGGTGGTGCGCGGCGGCATCTACAGGGGCTTGGAGGTGTTTGGCATCCAGCGCGGCTACCAGGGCCTCCTCAATAAAGAAATCCGGCCGCTGGACATCCGCAGCGTCGGAGACATCCTGCAGCGGGGAGGCACGATCCTGCAGACGGCGCGGAGTAAGGAGTTCATGCAGCCGGAAGGCAAGCGGCGCGCCGCGGAAATTTTGCGCGAGTTCGGCATCGACGGGCTCATCGTGATCGGCGGCGACGGTTCCTACCGGGGCGCGTTGGAACTGGGCCGGCTGGGCATCAAGACCATCGGCCTTCCCGGCACCATCGACAACGACATTGCGTTCACCGATTTCACCATCGGTTTTGACACCGCTGTCAGCATCGTCGTGGACGCGATCAACAAGCTGCGCGACACGATGACGTCCCACGAGCGCGCCTCCGTCGTGGAGGTCATGGGGCGGCATTGCGGCGACATTGCGCTGTATGCCGGCGTGGCCAGCGGCGCGGAAGCGATCCTCGTGCCCGAGGTGCCTTTCGACGTGAAGGAAATTGCGCTGCAGATGAAAAATAACTTTGAGCGGGGCAAGCGCCATGCGATCATCGTTGTGGCGGAAGGCGTGGGCAAGGCCGAAGAGATCGCCCGCCAGATCCAGGAGCACGGCGGCATCGAGCCCCGCGTCACGGTGCTGGGACACATCCAGCGAGGCGGTTCGCCCACCCATAACGACCGCATCCTGGCCAGCCGGCTGGGCGACTGCGCGGTGCAGAAGCTCCTCGAAGGCGCATCCGGCGTGGCCCTGGGCGTTGTTAACGGCCAGCTGACGGTGACGGATTTCGAGACCGTCTGCAATACGAAAAAACCGTTTAACATGGAATTGTACGAGCTGGCCAAACGGCTGGCGATATAGGCGATTTAAACGATATAAGCGAGGCGAAAACGGGCAACCTAATAAGGGCTGCCCCGTCTTTGACGGGGGCAGCCCCTTCTCGTCCCGCTGCCGGCCGCTTCATTCGCGGACGGTCTTTGCCGATTGTCACTCGTATTTGACGCCGGCCGTGTACCTGTTGTTGGGATTCCATATCAGGTATTCGTCGATGCCGCTTTCTTTTAGCGCCCGGATTTGCGCTTCCACTTCCGCGCGGCCGTACGGGATGTAATGCCCTTTGCCCAGCCAGCTGGCGGTAAAATCCTGGATCCATGGGCGGATGATCGGACGCGCATCGCCGAGCGGTTCCAGCTTTTTGAGCGTGTCGTTCATTGCGCCCTTGATCGTTTCGTACGGCGCCTTGTCCGGGTCTTTCAGGTTGAACCATCCGGTGCTGTAGTGGCTCGGATACACCATCGGGCTGATCACATGGACGGACTCGGAAATTTTCAAAAAATCCTGCCCGATGCCTTCTGCGGCGGGCACGGACGCCGCGTATCCGAATATATCCACCGAAACGCGCACGCCGAGGGGCTCCAGTTCTTTCAGGGCTTTTTGGACGAAGCCGGCCACGATGTCGACACGGCTCTGTTCCGTTTTGAAGTACTTCAGCGTATCCGCCCTTTTTTCAAAGCCTTCGGGAAAACGGACATAATCGAACTGGATTTCCTTGAATCCGAGCCGGGCGGCTTCCTTGGCGACGAGGATGTTGTAATCCCACACTTCCTCGATATAGGGGTTGACGAAGCTTTCTTTTCGGGAGTTCTGCCAAACGGAACCGTCGGAATTCAGAAACGTCCAATCGTGCCGTTTGTTCGCCAGAACGGAATCTTTGAAAACCACGATGCGGGCGATCGGGTAAATGTCATGCTCGTTCAAGGTTTGCATGAGTTTGTGGATATCCGGGATAAACTTCTGGGATGAGCCCATGGCGGCCAGCTCGGGATGGTCCGACAGATACGTGATGTAGCCGCGGTCGTCCTTGATGTCGATGACCATCGCGTTGAGTTCGGTTTTGTCCACCAGTTCGAGCAGTGCCGGCCATTTGCTGGATCCGCCGGCGCTGTATGCGGTGACGTAAATGCCCTTGATTTTGGGCGCCGTATCTTTTTGCGGATCTTTCGGGCCTGCCTTATCTGACGGATTACCCGGCGCCGCAGGCTCCTGAAGCGGAGACCCGGCTTGCGCTTTGCCCAAAAGTTCCGCCCAAACATCCGGATTCGTCGGGTTTCCGCCCAATACCTGATGAAAATAAAAAAGCAAGCAGATTAAAAGCTGCACGAAAACCCTCTCCCCATAAGCTCATAACTCGATTATATACGAGAAGCTGCCGTGAAAGACAGAGGAATTTTGCAGGATTTTGCGCTTTTTTGACGATTCCTGGCGGGCGGTTTCGGACGCTTTTTGGGCGCGCTGGCAATGGTCTTTTTGGATATGCTATAATTTACTGTATATTTTTTTGGGAAGCCGCATGAACGGCCCCCTTAGAAGGAGCATGAGAAATTGAGCACATTTGCGGAATTTGGTTTGGAACCGGCCGTTCTTCAGGCCGTCTCCGAAATGGGATTTGAAGAAGCGACGCCGATTCAGGCGAAATCCATACCGGTGGCGCTGTCCGGCCGGGACATGATCGGTCAGGCCCAGACGGGCACCGGAAAGACGGCGGCATTTGGAATTCCTCTCGTCAACAAAATCTCCGCGTCGGAAGACCGGATTGTCGCCCTTGTGATGGCCCCCACCCGCGAGCTGGCCATTCAGGTGGCGGAAGAAATCGAAAAGCTTGGCAAATTTAAAGGCATCCGCTCCCTGGCGATTTACGGCGGACAGGACATCAACCGCCAGATCCGCTCGCTGAAGCGGAAGCCGCAAATCATCATCGGCACGCCCGGAAGACTGCTCGACCACATCCAGCGGAAAACGATCCGGCTGGATGACGTGCGGACGGTGGTGCTGGATGAAGCCGACGAAATGCTGGATATGGGATTTTTGGACGACATCCAGACGATCCTGAAGCTCGTGCCCAAAGAGCGCCAGACCCTCCTTTTCTCTGCCACGATGCCGCCTAACATCCAGAAGCTTGCGCAGCAATTCCTTCGCGATCCTGTGCACATTTCCGTCATCCCCAAACAGGTCAGCGCGCCGCTGATCCAGCAATTTTACATTGAAGTTCAGGAACGCATGAAGTTTGACGCTTTGTGCCGTCTGCTCGATATGGAGCCGCCCGAGCTGGCCATCATCTTCGGCCGCACGAAACGCCGCGTGGCCGAGCTGACGGAGGCGCTGGTCAAACGGGGTTATGCGGCGGACGGGCTGCACGGCGATTTGTCGCAGAACCAGCGCGACGCAGTCATGCGCAAATTCCGCGACGGAAGCATCGACCTTCTGGTGGCCACGGACGTGGCGGCCCGCGGACTGGATATCAGCGGCGTCACCCACGTCATCAACTTTGACCTGCCGCAGGATCCGGAAAGCTACGTCCACCGCATTGGCAGAACCGGCCGCGCCGGACGGGAAGGAACGTCGTGGACGTTCGTCACGCCGCGCGAAATGGATCACCTGCGTTTTATCGAAAAAATGACGCGCCATCGCATCGCCAGAAAGCCGGTGCCGACGCTGGCGGAGGCGCTGGAAGGCAAGCAGCGGGTCGTGGCGGAGCGGATTTTGGAAACGCTGCGGGAATCGGAAGAGGAAGTCAACCCGTACAAGTGGCTGGCGATGCAGCTTCTGGAACAGTACGATTCGGTGCAGCTGCTTTCGGCGGCCATGAAACTTCTGACCGGGGACAAAAAAGACGTGGAAATCGAGCTGACACCGGAAGATCCCGTCGGCGTCAAAAAGCGCAAGACGGACGGGCGCGCCTACGGATCGGGAGCGGCCCGGCGCTATGGCGGCGGGCAAGGGCGCGCCTACGGCGCCGGATATGCGGGACGCCCCGCCGGCCACGGGCGCAAGACGCTGGGCGGAAGAGGCGCCTATCGCAACGGCGGCTCTTTCGGCAGCGGCGCTCCCGCAGGGCACAAACCCGAATTTGGCAAAACAGGCCAAGAGGATTATCTCAACATCTGAGAATTTATTCCGACAAAAAAATGCCATATGAAAATTGCGGCCTTCCCGTTGCTTGGGAAGGCCAAACTGCTTATAATAAAGACTACATCCTGCGATGTTCGTTACGGCGACTCAGCGTTTTGAACCATTGACCATAATAAGGGAGTCTTACATTGCCCGGCGGCTGGCACGCCCCCGAAAGGGGTAGTCAAAAACCGGTGCTGCGGACACCCACCTGCGGAGAGCGGGTTCAGAAGCGATTGCGCCGGACGGCATAGGCGGGTTTTCTTTTCTTCTCCGAACAAAAAAGCGAGGAGGGTTTTTGTGTCCCGCCTCGCTTTTCAGGCATTTTGGACCGTTTGATCCTCAGAGCAAAGCCTTGACCGCAGCGATGGCCGCGTCATAATCCGGATGTTCGGTCATTTCTTCCAGCACTTGCACATAAGTGATCTTGTCGTTTGCATCCACCACAAAGATCGCGCGCATATCCAGCGCAAACTCCTTGATCAGCACGCCGTAGGCTTTGCCGAAGTTGTTATCCTTGTAGTCGGACAGCATGACGACCCGGTCGACGCCGGCGGCTGCGCACCAGCGGGACTGCGCAAAAGGCAAATCCACGCTGACCGTAAGCACCACCACTTTATCGCCGAGTTTGGCGGCCTCTTCGTTAAAACGCCGGGTTTGCGCGTCGCATACGCCGGTGTCGATGGACGGCACTACGCTGATCAGCTTGATTTTTCCGGCAAAATCTTTCAGACGGACCGTTTCCAGCAAGTTTTTATTCAAAGTGAAATCGGGCGCCTGATCCCCTGGCTTCAGTTCGGGACCGATCAACGTAATCGGATTTCCTTTGAATTTGGCAACACGTTCCTGGGCCACATGAATACCTCCTTTGTTGATTGGACATGCAGTAATTATTATAATCTTCTACGAATGCGGAAGTCCAATGGCGGGAGGACGCGCGGAAAAGGGGTGACACCACTATGGAGCTCAGGCAGTTGCAATATTTCGTGAAAGTCGCCAGATTGCAGCATGTTACCAAAGCCGCGGAAGAACTTCATGTCGCGCAATCGGCGGTGAGCCGTCAAATCCACCGGCTGGAAGAGGAACTGGGCGTGCGGCTTTTTACGCAGCGGGGCCGCAACGTGCAGCTGACCTCGGTTGGCCAGCTTTTCCTTCGCCGGGCGGAGTCGATTCTGACGGATATCGACCGGGCTGTCATGGAAATCCAGGAATTCGTCGATCCCGAAGTCGGGGAGATTCGGCTCGGTTTTCCCCACAGTCTGGGCTATCATCTGATCCCCAGCGTCGTCGCCGCATTCCGCAAACTGCATCCGAACGTGAAGTTCAAATTCCGCCAGGGCATGTACGCCTCGCTGATCCGCGACGTGGTGGAGGCGGAAGTGGATCTGGCGTTTATTTCACCCCATCCGGAAAGCAATGACCTCGTCACCGGAGAGATCGTGCTGACGGAAGAGCTGTTTGCGATCTTGCCGGAAAGCCACCCCCTGGCGCTTGAGCCCTCCATTGATCTGGCGCAGCTGAAAGATGACCCCTTTGTGCTGTTCAGCCCGGGATATTCTTTGCGCAACCTGGTCTGGGATGCCTGCAGGGAAGCGGGTTTTACGCCCAAGATTGCTTTCGAGGGCGAGGAAACCGACACGATCCGGGGGCTCGTGGCCGCCGGCATGGGCGTGAGCCTGCTGCCGGAAATGGCGCTCCATCATCACAGTTCCATGAAACCGGCCATCGTCAAGGTGAGCCGCCCGCATGTGACGCGAACCATTAGCCTGATCCGGCGCGGCGGCGAAAAAATGACGACGGTGGTGCAGATGTTTCACTCGTTTTTGCTTGAATATTTCAAAAACGAGTACAAGCCGCGCTGACGTGGCGCGAATTTGGCGGAAAAATACAGTATATTTTTGGGGCTGAAATTTCAAATTGGCCATATGTGGCGTATTTTTACGTTATATTGCGGCAATTTTGCAACGTTACAATGAGACCGCTTAAATGCAAAGAGGCTGTCCCCGAGAGGGGCAGCCTCTTTTGGTGTACGCCCAGCATGGGCGTCATCTCTACGGTGAAAGTCCGGAATGGGGGCTG
>ERZ795043.730-NODE-730-length-22354-cov-7.830620_pt1 | contig 22354 bp, 15 predicted proteins | sample MGYA00375127_ERZ795043 | MGnify/ENA primary metagenome ERZ795043 (study PRJEB30172, sample SAMN05518447) | compost metagenome | isolation source: Feedstock adapted compost from Newby Island compost facility, Milpitas, CA | place: USA:Newby Island compost facility... | reverse complement strand
TGTAACCCCTCAGATTATAATGCCGTTACGCAGGAATTGTGCAGAGGTTCCCAAAGCAGTTCTCATGGTTTCTCCGTCGGTTGCGGTATGGATGCAGTGGGCGATCTTCTCGAAAAACGCCTGCCAAAATAGGCTCTCACTTCGTCAAGCGTCAGTATGCCGTCACTGTTTGTGTTAACAGCGTTTGCCCGCGACACAGGGGGCGCAATCAACTTTTTCTCGAAGGTACCATCGTTCCCCAGGATTTTCTCGAATCCACCTTCGGCCAGCCACTGCCTGGCTTTCGCGTTTCCGCGGAGATAAGCGTCCCAAAAGGCAGTCGTGGCGGCACAGATCAGGCGATGAAAGACCTCGTCTTTCTCCCGTGCCCGACGAAGAGACAGCAAACCGCCTCTTGTCGTCCCCGGCGTCCCAAAAAGGGAACGCTCGCGTCCCGAAAAAATCATATGATCACCCCCGGCAAAGATCACCAAATAGCGATCTGCCAAATCACCAGAGAGATCGAACGGGACGCGGCGGTCCTCCTTGCGGGTTTCGCCGATCGGACTGTCGTCCTCCGTGCCGGTCATGTAGAAACAGGGAATGGCGATTTTTCGGAAGGCCTTTTCACGCTGACCCGGTTGCTGGGGCACAGGGGGACTGAGGACCACGGCGGCTTTGATACGCGAATCGGCCTGGGAGATTTCTCGTCCTCCGGGCAACACGGCAACCTGACCGGCCACGATCAAGGTGGTATGGGCCCCAAAGGAGTGCCCCGACATGCCGATCCGCTCCAGATCCAATCGACCGTTCAAAGGGCCGGGTTCCCTCTGAAGTTGTTCCAGCCGATCGAGCACAAACCGCACGTCGGCTATTCGCTCCAGGGCCGCGCGGGGGTTTCGCGCCGCTTCTCGAAGGGCCTCCATCGGTTGGCCCTTGCCCCGCCAGATGGACTCGTCGCTTCCGGGATGTTGGAGATGGATCGACACATACCCGTGGCTTGCCCAGTGACGACCAAGATAGGCGGCAGCCTCGCGACTCCCGCCTAAGCCGTGGGAAAACAGGATGACGGGCATCGGTCCCGGTGCCGGTTGGCCATGCTCCGTCGGATAATACACCTTGACCGGGATGGTTCGGTTTCGCTGTTGGTCGTACCAGTCAGCCAGAAGGCTTTCCACGAGGAACGGCCCGGCGGCCAAGTACGGGGGCGTTTCGGGGTCTGTCGCGGCAGCGGCGGGGCCTATCGAGATCGCTGCCTGGAAGCCGCCGAAGCTGGCAAGGCCCACCGAGTCGGAACCGGTATCCTGTTGAGCAACGGACATCGCGACGCACAGCACGGTCATTGATGAAATGACGACGCTTATCATGTGGTGCCTCCCGCGGTTACGGACTGGGTTTGGCGGGTGATCTTCCTGATATCCTCATTCCCGGTCAGTCAGCGATGGCCGTCGCCGCCGATTTCCCGCAATTGCCTTCGCAGGCACCTCCGCACGATCTCTTCAACATCATCATACACTTATGCGGTGGTCGTGGTTGCTGATTAAAGGACACAAAGCGAGAGGATATCGCCAGTCGGACAGGACGGAACGGTGGCGAGATGAAAAAGGACCAGCGGCGGACGTGGGCAACGGCAGGCTTCGATGGCTTGGTGAATACGCCGATATGGGTGGTCGGCTACGATGGTAACCAGATCGTGGGGCAGTTCGACACGGAACGCTCAGGCGTAGCGACTAATCGGGATCGGAGCCATCGCTACCTGCGGGAACCGGATTTTGGGTATCAAATCCTGGACGACAAAACGAATTCCTCATGCGTGATGGCTCGGCAAGGAAGCGCGACAGCGTTAATTGGTCGTTTACTTCACACGCAAATTTTATCTCGCTTCTCCTGGAACCCGTAACAGCTCAGGTTTATTACCTTGGAAAAAGCGACTACTACCGTGCTTCAGACGTCACATGCTTATATTTGTGATGTTTAACTGTAAATGATGCCTCTATTGTATTTCTACCTGCGATCGGCTTGCCGTTTGACATGTTCTTCCGTGTTGCTACATCTCATACGTTCCGCAGCAACCGAGCGGCGACGCGATCTACAGTAACACATTGCAGGAAATTAACTCGTCTCGGTCTATTTAACGATTGTTGGTCGCTTTCCACATCGGCGGATTCCTTTTTAATAGAGTTGAAAGGATCAAACACACCGACCGGGGTTTGCAGCATGGAATTAAAAGCCGGCGGGTTCATAAGAACTGAGTACAGCAACGAATTTGCACGGTTTGTGCCACTTCATCCGTGAAGACACAACGGGGTGAGCGATGGTCTAAAATCTCCCCAGGGCCTACCACGGCGTGTTGAATAGAGACCGGGCGGGACGTCGGCGTTAGGACGGAAAGACTCGAATCGTGCCGTCACGAAGAAGTGTGATGATCCCCGCTGTTGAGTTACAATAGACGACGGCCAGTGAGCACAGTCTTGTATATCGGGAAAATTGCCCCTTCTCAAATAGGACGGACCGAAACTGTTCGCGTTGATAAGCGCGAGCTGAAGCGCATAAAAAACGCCCCCGCCACAGGCTGAGGGCGTACACGGCACCCAGCATGCTGGGTTTACCGTACGGCGATTCCACACGGAATCACCTTACTGTGATTTGCGTGGAACCGTCGCTCGGATACACTAGATTCCATGGTAAAACGAATCGCAGTGGTTGTCAACTCCCTATTGAGCTAAAATGGGAGGAGTTTTTCAGTAATGTGAGTTGATAGAGGAAATGGGACAGTCATGAAAACAAAGAACGGCCAGGTAGACTACGTCTTGGGAATTGACCTCGGGGTTGTATCCCTAGGTTGGGCAGCCATTGAAATTGATATCGATGGTGGGCAGTCTTTGCTCGGAGCAGGGGTTCGGTGCTGGGAACTTAGCAACGCGAGTTTGGAAGAGGTCGAAAAAGGAAAGGAGGAGCCACCTGGTCAATCGCGGCGCCAAGCAAGGCAACTGCGCCGCCAAATGTTTCGCCGGGCTCAGCGTCTTAGACGAACATATCGGGTGCTTCAGGAAATGGGCCTCTTTCCAACCGGGCCGCGGTCGAGTACCGCTCGCAAAGCGTATCTTGAAACGCTCGATCAAAAAGCCCAAGAATGGCTGCGGACAAATGTTCCGGGTGCAAATAACGACGGCCTTCTAGCTCACACGTTCATTTACCGTCTCCGAGCCGCAGCACTTGATCATCCACTGCCACCCGAGTTGTTGGGCCGCGTCTTTTTCCACCTTGCCCAACGTCGCGGATTTCTCAGCAACCGGCGCACACTTGAGAAGAATAAGGATGAAGAACTCGGCGTCGTGAAGCAAGGGATTTCGCAGCTTCAGGATGAAATTCAGAAATCGGGTGCGCGTACGCTGGGCGAGTTTTTCTCGCGGCTCAATCCGCACGAGCAAAGAATTCGTAATCGTTACACCTCTCGGAAAATGTTCCAGGACGAGTTCGAACAGATATGGAACGCACAACGTTCCCATCATCCGAATTCTCTTACGGATAGCAAGAAAGCACGACTCTACAAGGCGATCTTTTTTCAACGACCTCTCAAATTGCAGCACGGCCTTGTGGGACGCTGCCCATTGGAAGTGCTCCCGCGGAAACGTCCCAACGGACAGGTCGAATATATCTATCCTTTCAGGCGTGCGCCAATGGCCTCTCTTGAAGCACAGAGAATTCGGTATATGCAGCGAATTAATGATCTTGAGTTCACCGATCCACAAGGTCAGCGCCGTGTGCTGTCGCCGGAAGAAAGGCAGAAACTCTATGATCTGGCGGAACGAAACGAAGACCTGAGTTTCACTCTGATTAAAAAGACTCTCGGAATTCCCACGGGCAAAAAAGGTGAAGGTTGGGAATGCAATCTGGAACGTGGTGGTGAGAAAAAGCTGCCGGGTAATAGAACTTCTGCCCAAATTAGAAAAGTCATAGGTGATGCTACGTGGGAGGATTTGGGTAGGGAAAGACAAAAAGCGCTGGTAGATACTTTGATAGCATTTCTTCGCGCTGATACCCTTGAGGGGTATCTGCATAGGGTTTGGGGGTTTAACCGCGAAGTTGCGTCTCAACTCGCTGGACTGCCGTTAGAGCAAGGCTACCACAGCTTCAGTCGCCGGGCTATTCGAAGGCTTCTGCCGTTACTGGAGCAGGGCGAGCGTCTCAATGCAGCGATACAAAAAGTTTATGGTGGGACACAACGGAAGATTAATCAACATGCTGAGCTACCGCCGGTTCGGCAGGTTCTACCGACGGTGAGAAATCCGCTGCTGATCAGAGCTCTCACCGAACTGCGCAAGGTGGTTAACGCGATTATCCGCAAGTATGGGATACCTCGATGCATTCGAGTGGAAGTGGCTCGAGAATTGAAACGTTCTCGCAAGGAGCGTGAGGAGATTTCGAAGCGGATGCGGGAGCAGCAAAAACGGCGGGAGGAGGCGGCGCAGAGGGTGCTGCAGGAACTCGGTCGGACAGCCGCGCCCAGGGATATTGAGAAATATCTGTTGGCTGAAGAATGCAATTGGATATGTCCGTACACGGGCAAGCAGATCACAACTCAAGCATTGTTGGGGGATCATCCCGAGTTTGATGTGGAGCATATCTGGCCGCTGCATCGCTCGCTTGACGATTCGTTCATGAATAAGACCCTGTGCTATCACCAAGAGAATCGTTCAGTCAAGGCGGGCCGCACTCCGTACGAGGCTTATGCGGCCGATCCGGTACGCTGGCAGGAAATACTCACACGAGTGAGGAATTTTCGTGGTCCGTTTGCACGGCAGAAACTTGATCGGTTTCAAGCAGAAGAAATACCGCCTGACTTTGCGCTAAGACACCTGAGTGATACCCGGTGGATTTCGAAGGCGGCGGCAGACTATTTAGGGCATTTGTACGGGGGAAGGATCGACCCGGCTGGACGCCAGCGAGTCTTCACGGTTACGGGCGGTTTGACGGCTCTCTTCCGACGGGCGTGGAATCTCAACGCCGTCTTGGGAGGAAGTCCTGAAAAGAATAGGTATGATCACCGTCATCACGCGATTGATGCACTTGTTGTGGCGCTGACCGATCCGTCAATGATCCAGAGGTTTTCGGAGGAGGCCAAAAAACTCTTGAGAACGTCGGACCGAGGAGCTGTCAAGGTTGATCCTCCATGGGATACTTTCCTCACTGACGTGCGGCGGCACGTGGAAGAGATTGTGGTCTCGTTCCGAGTCAGCCGCCGTCTTTCTGGGGCCCTGCATGATCAAACACATTACTCGCCGCCCGTCGAACAGGGGAAGACAAAAGTCCGCAAGCGTCTGAACGCATTGTCTTCGCATGAAGTAGAAAGAATCGTCGATCCGGTAGTTCAGCGCTTGGTGAAGGAGAAGTTGGAACAACTTGGGATGTCGGATCCCAAGAAAGCGTTTGCCACTGACGCCAACCTCCCAATTATCCGTGGAAAGAATCATACCGCTTTGCCCGTTAAATCCGTGCGGATTTGGGTGAGCAGTTCGGTGATTCCAGTAGGAGACGGCCCTCGGCGGCGCTATGTCGTACCTGGAAACAATCACCACATCGAGATTTATGCTGTGATCGATGGGCAGGGTCAGGAGGTCCAGTGGACGGGTAAGATCGTCAGTTTGTATGAAGCCTATGAGCGTAAAAAACGAGGCGAGCCCGTGGTTTGCCGCGATCACGGCCCAAATACTCGATTTAAATTTTCGCTGGCCAAAAGCGAATACATCGAATGGATCAACGATGATGGCCAAAAGCAGCTTCTCCGGGTGGTTGGAATTTCGCACAACAATCTGGAATTGCGCTTGCCTTACGACGCTCGTCCAATTACCTTGATAAGAGAGCAACGGGAGCGAATACGCGCTACGTATCGTCAGCTTTTCCAGCGTCGCGCACGGAAGGTGATGGTGACACCTTTGGGCGAGGTCCTTCCGGCGAATGATTAATCACGTCGTCGAACTGGCAAACAAACCGGCAAAACTGTCGGTCCGTCATCGACAACTCGTCATCAAGATGGGAGAAGAGCCAGAGGTGACTCTTCCTCTGGCAGAGCTTGCAGTTCTGATCGCGGCCAACCCGTGCATCACCTTGACACAGCCGGTTCTGGCGGGCCTTGCGGAGGCGGGGGCTGTGTGCGTGATATGCGATGCGACGAGCCGGCCCGTGGGAACAATGTTTCCTCTGGTGAACCATCATATTCAGACCGAGCGGCTGGCTGCCCAGGCGCAGGCCTCGCTCCCCACACGAAAAAGATTATGGCAGCAAATCGTCCGCAGTAAGATTCAATCCCAGGCCGGTGTTCTTCAAGAATTGCACGGGCGGGATTATGGTTTAGCACGACTGGCTGCGCGAGTTCGGTCGGGTGACACCTCGAATGTGGAAGCGATGGCGTCTCGTCGATATTGGCGGCACCTTTTCCAGGATCGAACCTTTCGCAGAGATCCCGATCGAAATGATCAGAATCGCTTTTTAAATTATGGTTACGCCATTTTACGGGCTGTTACAGCACGAGCCATAACGGGAGCAGGCCTCCATCCGAGTTTGGGAATTCACCACCATAATCGGTACAATCCGTTTTGTCTGGCGGACGATTTGATGGAGCCGTTTCGCCCTCGCGTGGATCTGTTGGTGGTCGGGTTATTGAGGGAGTTTCCAGCAGATGCAGAACTCACGCCGGAGGTGAAGTCGCGTTTACTTAGGTTTCTCGAGGAGCGGTATTTCCTCGAAGGTGAGAGCCGAACGCTATTCGATGCACTCAGTCGAATTGCTGCCTCGCTTGCAGATGTGTTTTTGAAGAAACGCCGTGACCTGCTGTTGCCCGATTGGAACTGTCATGCCTCGCGGTGATCTCCCGTCAGGTTACAAGATCATGTGGCTCTTTGTTTTGTTTGACTTGCCCATGGACGACCGGAAGGCAAGGAGGGAGTATGTACGTTTTCGCAAGCGATTGCTGGAAATGGGGTTTTGTCAGTTGCAGTACTCTGTGTACGCCAGGCCGTTTCCAAGTGAAGAGGCAATGCATCCTTACCGGCAGGAGATTCGAGCGAACCTGCCTCCGAAAGGTGCTGTTCGCCTGTTACCCGTGACTGACCGGCAATTCGGAAAAATGGAAAATTATGTGGGAAAAATACTCCAGGAGAATGAAAAAGCGCCTCGACAGCTCATGCTTTTTTGAGCATGGGCGTGTCGCAAGTTATGTTGTTTCAACGAAATCGGTCGCAGATAGTGTATCCGAGCGACGATTCCCCGCAAACCACAGCTCCAAGTGGAAGGTAACGGACCACGTCGGGAGTGTATCCGAGCGACGATTCCCCGCAAACCACAGCTATACTGGAGAAGGACATTCATGGGAAAAGAGTGTATCCGAGCGACGATTCCCCGCAAACCACAGCTTTTGCCTATACACAAAATCACGGATTGCAAGTGTATCCGAGCGACGATTCCCCGCAAACCACAGCAAACTCGGCGATGAGTTTCACGCGTTCACAAGTGTATCCGAGCGACGATTCCCCGCAAACCACAGCACATACCCCCTTCTGGTGACTACATACTACAGTGTATCCGAGCGACGATTCCCCGCAAACCACAGCTCCCTACGTGAAGCTCTCGGCGGGGAATTTAGTGTATCCGAGCGACGATTCCCCGCAAACCACAGCAAAGGTTGGGGGCATGACGGATTCGCCGTAGAGTGTATCCGAGCGACGATTCCCCGCAAACCACAGCACTACCGCTGGTTAGCGGTGTTAGCAGGGAGTGTATCCGAGCGACGATTCCCCGCAAACCACAGCTGAAAGATATTTTAATTATGTTGGACGCTGAGTGTATCCGAGCGACGATTCCCCGCAAACCACAGCGCTCTCTGCTGTTTTTCGACATAGTCGGCAAGTGTATCCGAGCGACGATTCCCCGCAAACCACAGCTAGGTGGTACTGGTGGACGTGGACGTGGTCAGTGTATCCGAGCGACGATTCCCCGCAAACCACAGCAGTGGTGAACGACCGCTGGACGTGGACCATAGTGTATCCGAGCGACGATTCCCCGCAAACCACAGCATTTTACCTAAGAAAGTAACTGAAACAATTAGTGTATCCGAGCGACGATTCCCCGCAAACCACAGCCCTGGACCAGGCGGGGGATAAAAACCTCGAGTGTATCCGAGCGACGATTCCCCGCAAACCACAGCGCCGTAGGGTGTTTACTTGAGGGTGCAAGCAGTGTATCCGAGCGACGATTCCCCGCAAACCACAGCTCATTGAGTCGTCTGAAGTTCAATGATCCAGTGTATCCGAGCGACGATTCCCCGCAAACCACAGCTGAGAACGATATCTGGTGTTACAGGTGATAGTGTATCCGAGCGACGATTCCCCGCAAACCACAGCGGACCCCGACGCCCGGATCATCATGGCCGCGAGTGTATCCGAGCGACGATTCCCCGCAAACCACAGCTCCGGGATCCCCCGATGCTGTTCTGGCCGAGTGTATCCGAGCGACGATTCCCCGCAAACCACAGCACTGGACAAGGCCTCGGCTAGGCCTGGTAAGTGTATCCGAGCGACGATTCCCCGCAAACCACAGCAGCTGGTTCCCCAACCCTTTCGCAGAGAGGAGTGTATCCGAGCGACGATTCCCCGCAAACCACAGCTGGGTTGCCGGCGCGGCGTGATGAAAAAGGAGTGTATCCGAGCGACGATTCCCCGCAAACCACAGCTTCCGAGAGCAAACGTGCCAACTCGCGCTTAGTGTATCCGAGCGACGATTCCCCGCAAACCACAGCCGGGTTGCCGGCGCGGCGTGATGAAAAAGGAGTGTATCCGAGCGACGATTCCCCGCAAACCACAGCTTTTAGAGCGATTCGATAAAAACATCATCGAGTGTATCCGAGCGACGATTCCCCGCAAACCACAGCACGTATTCGTTCACGTCGACACGAATCGCAGTGTATCCGAGCGACGATTCCCCGCAAACCACAGCTTCCTCCTCGGGGAGTTTATCGATCTCCTGAGTGTATCCGAGCGACGATTCCCCGCAAACCACAGCCGTATTTCGGGCGCGTTGGATTCATAGGCTAGTGTATCCGAGCGACGATTCCCCGCAAACCACAGCAGCTCGGCGCGGGCCACGATTCGTTTCGCGAGTGTATCCGAGCGACGATTCCCCGCAAACCACAGCGGTTTTGCCGTCTGCCGTCGTCTTTGTACCAGTGTATCCGAGCGACGATTCCCCGCAAACCACAGCATCTCGAAATGTCCGTCCGTCCGCTTGTATAGTGTATCCGAGCGACGATTCCCCGCAAACCACAGCCAGGGATAAGCCATACAATTGTGCTGATCTAGTGTATCCGAGCGACGATTCCCCGCAAACCACAGCACCGTGGCCTGCCAGGTGATGTCCCCAAGGAGTGTATCCGAGCGACGATTCCCCGCAAACCACAGCGAAGGACGTGCCTTTGTTTTTCGTGACGCGAGTGTATCCGAGCGACGATTCCCCGCAAACCACAGCTTATAACACGCCGTGCCGCAGTGTCAATAGAGTGTATCCGAGCGACGATTCCCCGCAAACCACAGCGAAGGACGTGCCTTTGTTTTTCGTGACGCGAGTGTATCCGAGCGACGATTCCCCGCAAACCACAGCCGACGGCGGCGCCTATTTGGACGGCGGTGCAGTGTATCCGAGCGACGATTCCCCGCAAACCACAGCCCCGGATGACAAGGGCCTTGCGCGGGACGAGTGTATCCGAGCGACGATTCCCCGCAAACCACAGCTAGCTATGGTGTACAAGATTCATAACAAGCAGTGTATCCGAGCGACGATTCCCCGCAAACCACAGCAACCGTCGTGGTCGGCTGCCTGACAGCAGGAGTGTATCCGAGCGACGATTCCCCGCAAACCACAGCTAGCAGTGTAAACATCCCTCCGAAACAGGGCAGTGTATCCGAGCGACGATTCCCCGCAAACCACAGCTGGCTGACCTGCACCTTGCCCGCCTTGACCAGTGTATCCGAGCGACGATTCCCCGCAAACCACAGCCGATTGACGGGCTGAATGAATGAAACAAAAGTGTATCCGAGCGACGATTCCCCACAAACCACAGCTGGTGGCGATCGACCACTGTCGCTGGCGTTAGTGTATCCGAGCGACGATTCCCCGCAAACCACAGCGTAGAATGCGTTCTCGTAATGACGCGCGCGAGTGTATCGAGCAATTGTTCACTATCCAGTTGTTTATCGAGAGTAATGGTCGCCATGCTTTCCGCCTATAGTTGTGCGATTACACGACTAATACCAGAAACAGGCAGACCGGAGTCAATAGCTCGATCAGGGGGTGTGCTTTTATCTTCCAATGTCCGCCCTTGGGGGCAGCCAGGAAGTCGCCAGGCTCATGGGGAGAAAAAAAGAACCGCCTGTGCACCGGGGGCACAGGCGGCCTTCGTGGAGGGCAACACGAACAAAGAAGTTCAGTTTCAGCTTGCTGGATCACTCATACGAAAAGCACCGCGTCCCCACCTTCTTCCTCTTCTCGCTCCTCTTCGGCAACCTCGGCCTCGGCCTCCTCTTGTGTTAAGCCTTCCCAGAGCATCTTGTTAATAACATCTATTCGTCGCTCAAGCGGATCCGCTTTCGCGAGGATACGCTCCAATTCCTTATCTTCTTCAGGAGTTAATAGGTACTCGTGAATGAATGTATGCCTTAGGGCGGATTTCATTGCCTTGAGTTTAGGTTCGTCGTCATCTTTGATTTGCCAAAACCAAGGATTATCCTCAAAAAAACGCATAGATTTGTGAATATCATACATTGGATTCTTTTCTGGATGAGGATTCCTCACAACTGGCTTATTCCCGACCGAATCAAGAATGGACTGGACATATCGTTTGGCCTCTTCGTTAATAGCAAAAATTTTTTCCCACAATAGGTCGCGTTCCTTTTCAAGAGCTCTTATCTGTTCAGCGCTGAGTATGTTCCGTTTGTGGTTTCTGTTACTCATCGGTTAGCTCCCCGGTTTTGTCGCATTTTTCTGTGCTAATTGGGTAAACACTTCTTTCGGGACATTATGGGATACCAGCTTTAAGTAATATTCGGCCTTACTGCCGGCTATGGCCATGATGTTCTTGATGTAGGTTTCCGCAGCGTGCTCCCTATCGTCCTCCCCGATATAGTGCAATTTGCCACCATATTTCTTGAGTTTGCTACCTCTGAAATTCTCTTGAATATCCTTTTTTGCCACATCTAGTTGATCTTTGTCGGCACACAAAACAATCTCAAAGAAACCCTCATAGGGCACCACCGTCCAGCCATAAATCCCCGTTTTCTCTTGAACTTGCCGCATGACCTTATCAATCTCCTCCAGCGGCTGTGCAATGCGGGCCGTCAGCATCCCGTATTTCCTTAGCCTGGGAATCCGCTCAAACATGGCCACGCCGAGCTGCGGCTTTTCCGATACCAATCCCATCGTACATGCCGCCAGTGTCAGTTTGTCCTTTTCAAACTTCCCAAAAGTGGCCATGAATGAGTGCTCGGGTTCACCGAATTGGCCCACGGCGTCATGCACCGTCGTGGGATGCAAATCGGCCATCCCCAGGATGCGGTGATACTTCTGAACGGCCTTCTGGTGCGTTTCCGACTTGATGCCCTCCAACGCCTCCTGGGCTGTCTTTTTCCCCTCCACCACCGGCGAGACGAACAGCCGATGCTGCATCGCCTCTTGCAGGGATTGCCAGCGGAAAACTTCAGGATTCTTCTTGCTGGGCGCCCAAATATACGACCCTTCCTTCAAATGGACAACCTGCATGGGATGGGGGTTCGGTGGGAGTCCCGGAGGGAGTGCGTACTCCACCGCGGTGGCCCCTTCGCGTTCATACTGAAAGGGCGGCGCCCCCTGTTCTGCCCCTGCCTGCCCCGGCAGCTGGAGTACTTCATCATCCGGCCCCGGCGCGGTAGCTCCCACTAACGCCCGCACCTCGTCGGCCTTAATCGCCAGCACCATGCCACGATTGTCTTGTGCAGCGAGCTGGAAGAGGTGACCCAGTGGGACACACACTTGAAAGACGTGTTTGGAAAAAACGTCCAGCGCTTCAGCCTCGGAGGGTTTGTTCGATGGGTGGAAACCAAAGAGGAGCGAGATTTTACCCAGTGGGACCAGCCTCTTATCCCGGTATTCAGAACACGGTGCCGGTCGTGTCCACTCGCCAACGTTGGATCCTCCGCTCTCATTTGGCGGGCACGATGAACGCGCCTCCCAGGAAAAGTCACCATGGAACCGGCTTATAGGTGCCGCGATGTCCCTTTTACGATCTGTTCCCTGCAGTCCGGAGTGGAATGAAAACACTATACAAGTACGGCGACGGACTTTCTGCAAACTTTATTCAGTTGCAGAGAACACGCACGACGAGCAAGCCGTCCTGGTTCTCGCAGGAACGTGCATCTTTCGTCCGCCTTCCGACGTTGGATAGTACATTGTCTTCCAACGAGTACACGCTCGGTTGATGGTGGCTCTAAATCGCTGTGCATGGAGTAGCGGAAGTACCGAACTATGATCGGTCCACTTTTGGCAGTGATCAGCATTCTTTAGAATAACAGCGGCGATTAGGAACGGCTGCTTCAGCATCACGGTCATCCAAAGGAGTAAAAGCGATGAGAGTTGCAGGATTGCTCACCACCATCGGCTTGCTGTGCACACTGTGGACGCCTTGGCTGAACGGGGTTGTAGCCGAGGTGTGGGTCGAAGACGTCCACACGAAGGTTTTGCGAGATGCCCGGCCGTCAGACAACGCGTCCCAGGAATTTCATCTCGAATCCGCCCGCAATGAGTATGAATCGGCGCAGTTCGTGGTGAGGAGTCCTGAACCTGTCAAAGAGCCCACTGTCAAGATTTCCGACCTTCTGCATGAAAACCAGATAGACCGAATTTCCGCAGACCATATTCGCGTACGATTCGTGGGCTACATTCCTCTCAATAAGAATACCCCAGACTCGGAACTTATCCGGGCTGCCGCAGCACCGTGCGAGATACCTGATCCCCTCCTGGAAGACTCCACGATCGCACTGCCGCCCGGTCAGGCACAACCGATCTGGATCACGGTGTTTGTGCCTGAAGATGCCAAGCCCGGTTCCTATTCCGGTACGGTGACTGTTTCGCTCGATAAACAGGAAACACAATTGTTCATGACTTTGAGGGTTTTCAGTTTCGCTCTGCCTGGGGAAAGGCATCTTTTTGTCACGAACTGGTTTAATCTGGGCAATATTGCAAAGGCCCACGGTGTTGAACTGTATAGTGACGCATTTTGGTCGATTCTGGAACGATATGCCCGCGACATGGCCGAGCATCGGCAGAACGTCGTGCTCACTCCATGGTCGCTCATCGAAGTTGTTCGTCGGGAAGACGGCTCACTCTCCTTCGATTACAGCCGCTTCGATCGGTTTGTGGAAACTTTTTTCCGAGCGGGGGTCAGCGACGGGATTGAGATTTCTCATGTTGGTTACCCAGAGGGAGGTTGGGGCAATCGGGTGGTTCTGTCGCGGCTTCGTGCGAGGGATGCCAAGACTGGATCCTATGTAACGCTTGAGTATTCAGAAGGACTGAAGCCATTTTTGGAAAATCTGGAACGTCATCTGGAAGAAAAGGGTTGGCTATCCAAGGCCATGATCCATGTGAGCGATGAGCCGGCCATTATGAATGTGGACTCCTGGCGTGAGGCTTCGGCTCTCGTCCATCAAGCGGCCCCTCGACTCCGCAGAATTGACGCCATTGAAACAACGGATTTTGACGGCTTTCTCGAAATCTGGGTTCCCAAGCTTTCTCAGTATGATGCATGGCGCGAAGCGTTTGAAAAACGCCGAAACTCGGCCGAGCTGTGGTACTATATCTGCTGCCATCCGTTCGGAAACGTGTATCCGAACCGTTTTCTCGACTTCCCAGGAACATCTGTGCGGGTGCTTCACTGGATCAACTATCGCTACGATCTGAAAGGGTATCTCCATTGGGGATGGAACTTTTGGGGTGAAAATCCCTTTGGGGTGCCGCGCGAAAACCTTCCTCCGGGCGACACGCATGTCGTCTATCCCGGGCGTGACGGTCCACTCGACTCCATCCGGTGGGAAATCCAGCGCGAAAGTCTCGAGGATTTTGAATACCTCTACCAACTTCAAAGCAAGATAGAACAAATTCGCACCCGTTTAGGTGAGGCCGCGCGATTTATTGATCCCCGCCAGCGACCGCTGGAGCTTGTCCGACGCGTGGTTCCCGACTTGGGCTCTGTAACTCGAGAGAGTTCGGTAATCTGGCAAACTCGAAAACTTATTGCCGACGAAATTGAAGCCCTGGATCAACCGCCTCTGGGCCTAGTTGTCACTCAACCACCGGAGGGCACGCCCCTTATCCATGGTCCCATCAATCTGGAGGTCCGTGGCGTGGTGGAAACGGGAACGGAAGTCCTGGTGAATGGGACTCCGATTTCTGTGCGGGACGACGGCTGGTTTGGATGTCGCGCGACTCCCCGTGGTGAGCGCGGAGAAGTGCGCGTGGATTTTCGCAAGGATAATCACACGAAGACAATGACGCGCTACTTTACCGTGCGACGCTCATAACAAGGTGACGTTCCCACGCTGCCACGCGTAAGCAAACGTGGTCCCCCACGCTCACGCGTCGGTGCCTGTGAAGGGGAACCGGCCTTGTGTCATCCCTTGCGAAGGTCACCGGCATGTTTTTTGATTTTGTTGATGGCCAGAGCGATTTTTTCCATGGTCTGATGGTCAGTCAGTAACACATTTTGATAGAACCAGACGGAATGCTCGCACAGCTTGTCGTTCTCAGGACATTCATTTTTTTGGAGCCATGCATCGATAGCCTCGCGGCCGTAAACCCGCAGATAAGCCTCCGACCGGAGTGCGTCGAGGAGGAACTTTTCCTTATTCAACGGGCTATATCCCGGCGAACAGGGGACACCTTCAGCGCGAAGGGCGTTGACGAAGCGGTTGCGGGGGAGATCCGAGAATTCCGCCGGGTCGTAGCGAAACATAAAGAGATGGTAGGCGTTGCGTGTGCACTGCGGATATTGCCGTGCCGGTGAAATACCCGGGATTTCCGAAAGCAGCTTTGTGAGATAGGCGGCATTGTCGCTGCGGAGATCCGCGCGTTCTCGAATTCCTTCCATCTGACTTAGAAGCAGGGCCCCCTGAAATTCCGTCATTCGGAAATTGCCATTTCGTCCAAAGCTAAAATCGGCTGTAGCAGCCGCCTTTGGACGCTTCCGATAACAATTGTGGAAGGCAAAACAGGCATCCGCGATTGCTTCATCGTTGGTGAGGATCGCGCCTCCTTCCCCTGAACATAAATTCTTGCTGAGTTGAAAGCTGTAGCAGCCTGTGGTTCCCCAGCTTCCGGCACTTTTGCCGCGCCATTCGGCGAGGTGGGCCTGGCACGCATCACCGATAACAGGAATTTTGTGCCGTTCTGCCACGGCAAGAATCTCATCGAGATTCGCCACATTGCCGCCAATGTGAACGGGAATGATCGCCTTGGTGCGGGGCGTGATGGCGGCTTCCAGTTTCTTGGGGTCCATCAGGAATGTTTCGAGATCGGAATCCACAAAAACGGGTAAAGCGTAGTGCAGGAGAACTACGGTAACAGTCGCCATGAATGTGAAGGGCGGGACGATCACTTCATCGCCGGGTCCGATTCCCAGAGCTCCCAGGGATGTGAAGAGGGCTGTCGTTCCGCTGGAAGTCGCAATGCAAAACCTCGCTGAATTCAATTCCGCGTATCGTTCTTCGAATTCTTCGACGGAGCGGTTACGATACCACCGGCCCGCCCGGAGCACCTCCATAATCGCATCTTCGTCCGTTTTATGGACCATCGGCCAGGAAGGCCAGGAACGGGAGAGAACGGGCTTACCACCGAGGAGGGCCGGTTTTTCCTGAAGGTCTGGGACCACATTGGGAACATTAACTTGTTGAGAGAACGCGGTCATCAGCGATCCGCTACCGATACTACCCAGCCCCAGAACACCCGTGTTCACCAAAAACTGCCGACGATTATTTCGGCGGGCCATAGCGATACCTCCCTACTGGTTCAAGAAATTCAGGGGACTCATCCGCCAAAGTATCTTGACCAATTTCACGTCTTACGTCAACAATGGGGTCGCGATTCGCAAAAAACACCGTGACGCAGATGCATGTCCTCGTTTTGTTTTCGACACGGGTTGGGTCACATTCACACGCGGAGTCGTCGGCATGCTGCGAAGATTTGCGTCTTTCGCCTTGATTGGGGCTGCGGTCCTTGTTGGGGTATTGGGCGGTCTATCGGGCCCGGCCATCCTTGCTTTCGAAGGTGCAGGCCGCACCTGGCGAGCGGGTTTGGCGCGGCAGGTCATCACGCCTCCGGTTGGCCAGTGGATGGCTGGATATGCCGCACGGGAGCGGCCGGCTGAAGGAAAGATCCACGACTTGTGGCTGAAGGCTCTGGTCTTGGAAGACCAGAAGGGACACCGTGCGGTTTTGATCACTGCGGACCTTCTGGGATTTCCGCGACACGTAAGCGAGAAAATTTGTCAGCAGCTGCACGAGCAACTTAGGCTGGAACGAGATCAGATCATGCTTGCCGCCAGCCATACCCACTGTGGACCGGTCCTGGAAAATGCACTTTACGATATTTACCCGCTGGACGAGGCGCAAAAAGAGCTCATCACCCGCTACACGCGTCAACTGGAGCAGTGGGCCGTCGCAACGGTCAAGCATGCTTTGCAGACCCTTCGTCCTGCTACCCTATCGGCGTTTGAAAGTGAAGCCCATTTTGCTGTCAATCGGCGAAACAATAAAGAGAGCGAGGTGCCAACGCTCCTGGCCCGGGGTGAAGAACCGCGGGGGCCCGTCAATCATCGGGTGCCCGGTTTCTGGGTGATGGACACATCTGGGAAACCCCTGGCCGTAGTTTTTGGATACGCCTGCCATGCGACGACCCTGGACATCTATCAATGGTGCGGTGATTACCCAGGGTTCGCACAGCTTTCGGTCGAAAAGGCTATGCCGGGCGTGACAGCAATGTTTTTTGCCGGTTGTGGGGCCGATCAAAACCCCATCCCGCGCCGTTCGATAGAACTGTGCCAGAAATATGGCGACCAACTCGCCAGTGCCGTCCTATCCACCTGGGGGAAGGCAGGTCAAACACTCACTCCGAAATTGAAAACAGCGTTCACCACGGTCGATCTTCGGTTCGAGTTGGTGGACGACACCGCGCTGAAGCGAGCAGTTCAGGCCGGCGGGTACCAGGCCAGATGGGCCAATCGGCTTCTAGCAGAAAAGGCAGCCGGCAAGCAATGGGCGGACACCTATCCGTATCCCGTGCAGGTCTGGCGGCTCGGAGACGATCACTACTGGGTGGCACTGGGTGGCGAAGTTGTTGTTGATTACGTTAACATTTTGCAAAACACGGTTGCGCCCACAATTTGGGTGGCCGGCTACGCAAACGACGTAATGGCCTACATTCCTTCCCGGCGAGTGTGGGAAGAAGGCGGCTACGAAAGCGGCGCATTTGCAGTCTATGGCTTGCCGGCCACCCGGTGGGAACCGGAGATCGAGCATAAAATCTTAGCGGCAGTTCAATCGCTGATAACCGAGCTTAAGACTGCGGAGCCGAGGGCTGGTTGCCTCCCTGCTTCGAATCACGCACAGTGATCCAGACAGGAGCGCACCAAATTGAGTTGCTGTCGGTCTGGATAACCTTGGCCCACAGGTAGTGCGGCCCTGGTGGCAAAGCAAGCTCTTTACGCCAACTCACGTTTGGCTGTTTCGGTTCGAAGCTCTCCGCGAGTTCGTCGTCCACGTACAGCTCTACCTTCGCGATACTGTCAGTTTCATCCGGGTCCGAGATCACCAGCGAGACATCAACCTTTTCCACAGGCAGGCTGCGGATTGTCCCCATAGGGAGGCCATTGACCTCGAAGTATACGGTGCAATTTCGATCTGCTGTGGAAAAACAACGGCGGTTCGCCAGGGCATCGAGAATATTCCGCACTGACAAACCGGGAGCCAGAATGCCCGTCCAGGTTCGCACATTCCCCCAATTGGGCGAATGGGTGTCGGTGGAGCCGTCCGGTGCCAGGTGCCAGCCCAGTCGAAGGGCCCGCCGAAAAGCCTTTTCCTCGTCGGCGTTTCGCACTTCCATCAGTTGGACCACCTTATCGCCCAATTCGGAATACGCCAGGCCGCCATGGAACTTGGTTCCGTCACCTGGATGATTGAATTTCAGGACAACTTTGGCTTCGGCCGCGGCGCGGTAAAACGCCTCCGGATCGCTTGGCCAGCGAAAAGTCGGCGGATTATAGATGCACAGATGTCCCCATTGTTTTGTCCATTCCAACCCAATGAGGGCGGTAAATTTTCCCAGCTCGTTGGCCTCCCATGCCACCTCTTGAATGTCGGTCCACTCGTTTTCGTCCAGTGATTCGAGATGGTCGGTGAGACAGAACACGTCCAGTTTGGCGACATCTCGGGCATAACTGTATGCGTCGGCGGGAAAGTACGTTCCATCCGAATACGACGTATGACTGTGTAAATCAGCAAACCACACCCGTAACGGATTGTTGACCGTCACCCCGACGGTGGCCGTCACCCGACGATTATCGGTCACGATCCGGAGGTTTTGGGATCCATTGGGAACGAGTGTCGTGTCGATCTCACCAACCCAGACGCTGTCTTGGTTTTTCAATTCTGCCCACGGGGGCCCACCAAACCCGGCGAACATCCTCTTTGGAAGTGAGGCGCCGGCGGGTTGTTCAACCTCGACACGGATCGCCAAATTCCCCGATACCACTGCGCCTGGCTGAGGACTCTGTACTTTAAGCACAGCCACAGGCGGGGGCGGGGCCTGCTCCGCGAGCAAATGACCGTAACTCAGCCATAACCCCGCGACTACCAAGCAAGCCGTGATAGGACGCGTGGAAAGAGCCTTCATTGACTTCCCCTCCTTTTCGCTCATGCCTTTCAATCAAACGCAGATTTAAAAACTGAGTTCAGTGTGTAGCGTCCACGCCTAATGTGCGGTTCCAGTATAGTAACGGCCGAGAGCGCGGACAATACTCTGGAAACGAATCTCAACGGCCTGTTGATCGCAAACGCAGGTGTACCTGGCAGCCTATTGCTGATACGGTGAGGATATCGCACTCTCGTCGGTCGCACATCCGCTTTTTCCGAGGACTTGTAAAAGGCCGAACACGTAGTGTGTTGTAGGGACAACTCATCAAGCCTGTCGTAAGAGCAATTCATACATTGCCCCTAAGTTTTGACAGCAACTCAACTAAGCATACGCATCCAGGTCGGTGAAATGGATCATCCAGGCTTGCCATATGAAGCTCACTAGCAGGTCCGGCCTGAATTTTACCCCTGCGCAAAGCCGCGTTGCGGGCCGTGTCCATTCCCAGCGGCAGAGGCAAAGCGGGGAAAGGTTAGCAATCTATCCACTTGAAAAACTTGCAAGGATCATCCTAGAAAGAGAAGAGAGTCGATAATATGGTGCAGTGGATGCCCACCGTTTCGTCGTCGCACTTTGTCCGCACTACGTTCATCCGGATGAAACTTGAACCAACCATCCTGTATGAAGATCGTCATGTTCTGGTGGTCAACAAGCCGGCAGGCTGGGTCACCATGGGGCTTCCCGAGGGGCAGGAGACCCTTCTCACATGGCTGAAAAGAATGATCAAAGAGCGCGACTCCAAGCCCGGCAACGTGTTTCTCGGGATCGTGAGCCGTCTGGACACACCCGTCACGGGGGCGGTTCTTTTGGCAAAAACGTCGAAAGCGGCTGCCCGACTGGCAGAACAGTTTCGTCAGCGAACGGTATCCAAGATCTACTGGGCGATTGTGGAGGGAAAATGGCCGAAGCCAGAGGGCACGCTTCTGCACTGGATCAAACACGATCCTCGGTTTCGCCGGGTTCACATCACGCATGCAAAAGACCCGGATGCGGAAGAGGCTGTCCTTTCTTACCGGCTTCTCGAGACCTCCCACAACTGCAGCCTGCTGGAACTGGCTCCCAAGACCGGGCGGAAGCATCAAATCCGCATCCAGCTCAGTTCCTGCGGCCATCCTATATTGGGTGACCGGAAATATGGTGCAAAAACCCCTTTCCCGGCAGGAATTGCTCTCCACGCGAAGGAGATTACATTTCTCCACCCTGTGGAAAAAACACCAAAAACGGTAGAGGCCCCGATACCGTCGTACTGGAGGTCAACCGCCCTGAAAAGCGTGGCGGCGGATCGAGCGTGAATCGGGGAGCGGCTGGCGATGGCGACTGCCTGGCCTTGGTTTAACCGAGCTGAATACTCCTATCGTGGATACCCAGGAGGGTGTCCAGAACTCCCCGGACGTAGCCGACCGATTCCGCCAGTCCCGGCAGGGGATCGTTTGGATCCTTTTCGTACTCGAAGGATACCATACCGCCATATCCAATATCGATGAGTGCCCGCAGGAAGCCGGGAAGATCAAGCACACCCCGGCCGCACTCGACGCACTTTCCGGCGGGCGACGCCACATCGATATCTTTCATGTGGACGTCCAGAAGTCGGTCCGCAAAACGCCGCGCGTCGGCGATCGGATCTGCTCCGATTCGGGCGGTGTGTCCGATGTCCATGCACAGCCCGATCCGCGGATCGAGACCTTTGACCCGTTCATACACGCTCTCGGGGGTCGGGAAGAATTTGTCGCCCGGCCCATGATTGTGGATCGCCACCGCGATGGATGTCTCCTGAACTTTCTTCTCAACCAGAGGAAGGATTGGCGGATGGGGGGACGCCACAATTATCCTCATTCCCGCCTGCCTGGCGTAATCGAACGCCTGGACGACCTCCTGCTCGTTCGTCATCGTGATAACGCCGCCAGCGTAGAGATCAATTCCTGCATCCGCGACCAGCTTCTTGGCTTCGTTGATTTGTTCGGGCGACGCGTCAAGCGGAAGATGGAACGACTTGAGGCATATATGCTTCAAGCCCAATCGCTTGGTCATCTCCAGCGCTTGCGATAACGGAAATTCTCTCAGGGTGTAGGAAGCCAGCGCCAGCCGAAAGGAGGGCTTCTTCCCTTCTGCACGAGCACTCTCAAAACCTGAGGCCGTTTGTGCTCCCGCGAGCCCCACCCCCGCTAACGCCGCCAGCGCAGCGCCAGATTGCTGGAGAAACCCCCGACGCGGTAACAAAGGTCGATGATCCATCTCAGTTCCTCCCACGTGGATTCTCACGTCCACCTTTTGCGATGAACAAAAGCGTTTTATGAAAATCATTACACCACAGAAGTAATGCCGTCATTATCACCTGCGGAAGGCAAACGTCAAGAAGAGACCTTTTGCAGACGATCAGGACAGAAACGCTTTTCTCGGTTTGCGATCAACTGGACGTCCGGCTTACTGGCTGCCCGAAGGTTGAAGGAAAAACCAAACGGCAACTCCCGCCAAAACAAGGGCCGCCAGAATACCAACGGCGATGGCCAAAGTTTGCGTTCGCCGAGGCCGCTCGGCCGCGCGGATGAAGCGCATCTCGGGCAACTCTTCCGGGGCTACACGTGGCAACTCGGCCCCGCCCAGAGAGGGAAAGACTTCCCTTGCTTCCCGCCAATCCCGCCAGCCTTCTCTCCACACGAGCGTATCTGGTGTGATCCTTCCCTCCGTGATCCACACGCGAATAACTTCGGGCGCAGCCGGTCCGTACTGGCCGCCGGCTGGCGGACGCACATACCAGGCCACGTCCGGGTCCGACAGAGGATCTACCAGAGGCTTCTCCGTCAATAAAGGCGGCGGCTCTGGCTTATTTGTAAGCACAACGTCCGAAGCTGGTGCTGTCTCTGAAGGGCCTCGAAGTGATGCGTCAAGTGGGACCGGCATGGCCCGAAATTCACCCGGTGGCTCGGGCGGATTCTGTGTGGGAGTTGGTTCCAGAAAGTCCGTCAGGTTTTCAAAAGGAGTTGCCGGCGCAGAATCGGTCCTGGCTGGAGAAAAAGGTGCAGTCTGGTCTGGGATCTGAAGCCCAGAAGGGGAGGAGGAACCCTGCGGACCAGCGGATGACTGCAAAGCCTGGCGCTGTGCCGCCCTTTGGGCTTTCAATTCCCTCGTGCTCGGCCGGGTGCTGTGAAGGGGAATCTGGACCTTGGCCCCGCAGTAAGGACAAATACCGCGCATGCCGGCTTGAAAAGCCTTGACATGCAGCTTGTGACCGTTGGGGCAGTAAAAGCGAATTCCCATGTTCGAACGCCCGGCAGTTTCCAGCCCGTCACCAACGCGTCGCACGATACCCAACGCGGGGCAAGGCTGTCACCCTCTTTCATTATAAGGAACCTCTGCACAATTCCTGCGTAACGGCATTATAATCTGAGGGGTTACA
>ERZ795043.729-NODE-729-length-22384-cov-26.997626_pt1 | contig 22384 bp, 17 predicted proteins | sample MGYA00375127_ERZ795043 | MGnify/ENA primary metagenome ERZ795043 (study PRJEB30172, sample SAMN05518447) | compost metagenome | isolation source: Feedstock adapted compost from Newby Island compost facility, Milpitas, CA | place: USA:Newby Island compost facility... | reverse complement strand
GCCCGGCCCGCGCATCGCGTTGCGCGCCGACATGGACGCGCTGCCGGTCACCGAGGCCACCGGCCTGCCGTACGCCTCCACCGCGCGCAGCGAATACCGCGGCCAGCCCGTGGGCGTGATGCACGCCTGCGGCCACGACATGCACGTGGCGATCCTGATGGGCGTGGCCGAGGCGCTGGCGGCGATGAAGGACGAGCTGCCCGGCGAGGTGATGTTCGTGTTCCAGCCGGCGGAGGAGGGACCCCCGGTCCCCGGCGAGGTCGCGGGCGCGAAGCGGATGCTGGAGGAGGGCGTGTTCGACGGCTTCCGGCCGGACGCGGTGCTCGGCCTGCACGTGTGGTCGCGCCTGCACGTGGGCCAGCTCGGCGTGCGCCCCGGCCCGTTCATGGCCAGCGCCGACGAGTGGACGCTGCACGTCAGGGGACGGCAGACCCACGGCTCGCAACCCTGGGCCGGCGTGGACCCGATCACCGTCGCCGCGCAGATCCTGCTCGGCGCGCAATCCATCATCGCCCGCCAGGTGGACATCACCGCGCACCCGGTGGTGCTCACCGCCGGGCAGCTGCAGGCCGGCACCCGCTTCAACATCATCCCCGACGAGGCGACGATGGTCGGCACCCTGCGCACCTTCGACATGGACGTGCGCCAGGACGTGATCGAGCGCTTCCGCGCCACCGCGGAGCACTTCGCCGCGGCCAGCGGTGCCACCGCCACGCTCGACGTCCACATGAACGCGCCGGTGACCGCCAACGACCCGGCGCTGGCCGCGCGCCTCCGGCCCTCGCTGGAGAAGGTGGCCGGCGCGGAGAACGTGGTCGAGGTGCCGCGCTACACCATCGCCGAGGACTTCTCCGAGTTCGCCAACGTCGCGCCCGGCTTCTACTTCTTCGTCGGCACCACCCCGCGCGGCACGCCGCTGGAGCAGGCGCCGATGAACCACTCGCCGCTGTACGCGCCGGACGAGTCGGCGCTGGAAACGGGCCTGCGCGCGATGCTGCAGGCCACGCTCGACTTCCTGCACGATTCCCGCTGATGCACCCGACACGGAGAACAACCGCCATGCCACGACTGCTGTCGCTGTCCTGCGCCCTGCTGCTGGCGCTTCCCACCCTCACCGCCAACGCGCAGGACGCGCTCCGCCCCGAAGTCGCCGCCGCCGCGCAGCGGCTGCAGGGCAGGGTGGTGGAATGGCGCCGCGACATCCACCAGCACCCGGAACTGGGCAACCGCGAGGTGCGCACCGCCGCGCTGGTGGCCGAGCACCTGCGCGCGCTGGGCCTGGAGCCGAAGACCGGCATCGCCACCACCGGCGTGGCCGCGGTGCTCAAGGGCGGCAAGCCCGGCCCGCGCATCGCGTTGCGCGCCGACATGGACGCGCTGCCGGTCACCGAGCGCGTGGACGTGCCGTTCGCATCGAAGGTCACCACCACCTACCGCGGCGAGACCGTGGGCGTGATGCACGCCTGCGGACACGACGCCCACGTCGCCATCCTGATGGGCGTGGCCGAGGCGCTGGTGGCGATGAAGGACGAGCTGCCCGGCGAGGTGCTCTTCATCTTCCAGCCGGCGGAGGAGGGCGCGCCCGAGGGCGAGAAGGGCGGCGCCGAGGAGATGCTGGCCCAGGGCCTGTTCCGCGACTTCCGCCCGGACGCGGTGTTCGGCCTGCACGTCAGTTCCTCGCTCAACGTCGGCCGGCTCGCGGTGCGGCCCGGCCCGCTGATGGCCGCCGCCGACGAGTTCGAGATCACGGTCAAGGGCCGGCAGACGCACGGCTCGCGGCCGTGGAACGGCGTCGACCCGGTCGTGGCCGCCGCCGACCTGGTGTCCACCGCGCAGACCATCGTCAGCCGCCGCACCGACATCACCCGGCTGCCCGCGGTGGTCACCTTCGGCGCGGTCAAGGGCGGCATCCGCCACAACATCATCCCCGACCAGGTGGAGCTGATCGGCACCATCCGCACCTTCGACGACGGCATGCGCCAGGCGATCATCGACGACCTGCGCAACGTCGCCGGACACGTCGCCGCCGCGCATGGCGCCAGCATCGAGGCGCGCATCCCGCTCGACGGCAACTATCCGGTCACGGTCAACGACCCGGCGCTCACCACGCGGATGCGGGCAAGCCTGGAAAAGGTGGCGGGCCCGGAAAACGTGGTGGACCCGGGCCTGATCACCGGCGCCGAGGACTTCTCGTTCTTCGCGCGCGAGGTGCCAGGCATGTTCTTCTTCGTCGGCGTCACGCCGGAGGGCCGCGACCCGGAAGCCGCGGCCAGCAACCACTCGCCCGAGTTCTTCCTCGACGAGGCCGCGCTCGACGTCGGCTTCCGGGCGATGCTCCAGGTGGCGCTGGACTACCTGCACGGCGGGCGCGGCTGAGGCCGCGCCCCGTGCGCCGGCGCGTTCAGCGCGCTTGCACCACCACGTCGAACACCGCTTCCTGCAGGGGGTCGACGCCTTCCTCCCAGGGCCGGCGGTAGACCAGCCGGATCCGCGCCTGGCCGGGTTTCACCGCCTCGAAACGCCAGCGGTAGATGCCCGGCGCGCCGACCATCCGCGGCTCCTGCGCCTGCTCCTCCGGGCGCGGCGGCACCGGCTGCAGCGCCAGCCGCGGCCCGCCGTCCTCGACGATCTCCCAGGCATAGCCGGTGCTGGCGTTGCCCTCGAGCGCGATCTCCAGCACCTGGCCCGGGACCAGCATGGTCGCGCCCTCTGCCGCGGGCATAACCACCTCCGGTTCCGGCGCCGCGGCCGCCGCGTGCGGGGCGGGTGCTTCCTCCGCTGCCGGCGCGGAGTCCGGGGCGTGCCCGTCCGGCGCGCAGGCGGCCAGCAGGCAGAACAGGGGCAGGGCGGCGAGGGTCCGGGACATGGCCAGGCCTCCAGTGGCGGCGTTCCCGGGTTTTATACGGCACCGGGATTAGAATTCCGTCATGTCACGACCCGAAGATTCGCTGCTCGGCCGCGAGGTCGCCTACCCGCGGCACTACGACCCGTCGCTGCTGTTCCCGATCCCGCGCGCCAACGCCCGCGCGGAACTGGGCCTTGGCGATGCGCTCCCGTTCACCGGCCACGACCGCTGGCACGCCTACGAACTGTCCTGGCTCGACGCGCGCGGCAAGCCGCAGGTCGCCACCGCCACCATCATCGTCCCCGCGTCCACGCCGAACCTGGTCGAGTCCAAGTCGTTCAAGCTCTACCTCAACTCGCTCAACGGCACCCGCTTCGACAGCGCCGAGGCCGTGCGCGCGCGCATCGCCGGGGACGTCTCCCGCGCCGCGGGCGGCACCGTGACGGTGGAATTCGGCCTGCCGCCGTTCGCGGCCGGGGACGATGCCGTCTCCATCGACGGGCTCGACATCGCCATCGACCACTACGGCCCGCCCGACCCCGGCCTGCTGCGCGCGGACCCTGGCCAGGTGGTCGAGGAATGCCTGCGCAGCGACCTGCTCAAGTCCAACTGCCCGGTCACCGGCCAGCCCGACTGGGCCAGCGTGCGCATCGCCTACCGCGGCCCGCGCATCGACCGCGAAGGCCTGCTGCGCTACCTCGTCTCCTTCCGCGACCACGCCGAGTTCCACGAACAGTGCGTGGAACGCATCCACACCGACCTCATGGCCCGCTGCCGGCCGCAGGCCCTGTCGGTGGAAGCGCGCTACACCCGCCGCGGCGGCCTGGACATCAACCCCTGGCGCGCCACCCCGGGCACCCCGCCGCCCGCGCCCCACCGGGAGCCGCGGCAGTGACCTGAACGGCCGGCATCGCCCGGCCCCCGGCGCAATGCATTCTTAACGCGCCCCGTGCCACTGTGTCCGTCGCTGCATCCACAGGGGAGGAGCCCCGATGAGCAACGACAGGAAACCCGATTTCTCGAACGTGCAAGGCGGCGTGTCCAGCACCGAGCAGGACGCTCCGGCACGGCCGGACTTCAGCAACGTGCAAGGTGGCGTGACGTCCACCGAACGCGCGCTGGAGCCGGACGCGCGCAGCTACACCATCCAGAAGGGCGACACGCTCTCGGCGATCGCGCAGCGCTTCTATGGCAAGGCCAGCTACTGGCGCAGGATCCACGAGGCCAACCGCGACGCGATCCCCGATCCCGACCGCATCTTCCCCGGCCAGACCATCACCCTGCCGGTGATCGACGGCGAAGGTCCGGCCGCGGACTGACCGGTTTCCATCCCGCATCCATCCAGTACACCAGGAGAAAGGAACTCCCATGAACACCAACCGTCTTTCCCGTACCCTGCTGATCGCCGCGCTTGGAAGCGTCGCGCTGGTCGGCTGCAAGAAGGAACAGGCCCCGGCCCCCGCGCCGGCCGCGGAACAGGCGCCCGCGCCGATGGCCGAGGCCCCGGCGCCGACCATCTCCGTCCTTGCCGTCACCCTCGGCAATGCCGCCGGCCCCGACAACAAGATCGCCAACCCGACCACCACCTTCGCGCCGAACGACACGATCTACGCCGCGGTGGACACCCGCACCAGCGACCCGGCCGCGAACGTCCCCGGCACGCTGACGGCGAAGTGGTCGCACGTGGACAGCAGCCAGATCGTGCACGAGGAGAGCAAGGCGCTGGACTTCTCGGGCGACGGCACCACCACCTTCCAGATCAGCAAGCCCGACGGCTGGCCGTCGGGCAGGTACAAGGTCGAGATCTCGCTCGACGGCAACGTGGTCAGCACTTCCGACTTCGAAGTGAAGTAATCCTTTCCCGCAAATGGGAAACAGCAAAGGGCGCGGCCTTTGGCCGCGCCCTTTGCCTGTTGGCCCGCTGCATGCCCGCGAAATCCCGGAGCACCCCTGTTCGGGACGTTCCGGAGCCGGAGTGGATCCCGCACCGGGCGGCTCCCATTGCCACCGCTGCCGCCGCCGCACGTTGGCTTTCTGAGCTACCTGTGCGGCAGCGAACATAAGAGCGCTATTAATAACGCGCTGAGTCTTTTTCTGAGCTGCCTGTGCGGCAGCGAACGGAGCCGCGCATCCTCGACAACGATGACGCATTTTCTGAGCTGCCTGTGCGGCAGCGAACTGGGCCGCGTTCGAGCGTGACCATCCCGGCGTTTTCTGAGCTGCCTGTGCGGCAGCGAACACTGACCGCTACGAGAACATCCGCCGGGCACTTTTCTGAGCTGCCTGTGCGGCAGCGAACAACATGGCGAACATCAAGCGGGCCTCGTTCCATTTCTGAGCTGCCTGTGCGGCAGCGAACCCGGAGTGTCCGGTGATCCCGCCGCTGCCGTTTTTCTGAGCTGCCTGTGCGGCAGCGAACGCGGTCATGGACCCGGCAGGCGGCCGCAAGCTTTTCTGAGCTGCCTGTGCGGCAGCGAACGTCAACGCCATTGCCCTAGCGGGATTCGGACAGTTTCTGAGCTGCCTGTGCGGCAGCGAACTGGGGCTCGCGTACCTGCTGTTGATCGTCGCGTTTCTGAGCTGCCTGTGCGGCAGCGAACGAGGTGCCGCATGATGGCCCGGCGCGTGAGCATTTCTGAGCTGCCTGTGCGGCAGCGAACCGCCTCGCGCCATGCGTCGTCATCGTTGTCGATTTCTGAGCTGCCTGTGCGGCAGCGAACTGATTCCGGTGGCGTTCAACTGGCAGAGCGGATTTCTGAGCTGCCTGTGCGGCAGCGAACCCGCCAGACCCCCGATATGTGCTGGACCAGCTTTTCTGAGCTGCCTGTGCGGCAGCGAACTCTGCCATGGCGTTCGCACAGTCGACCGTGCATTTCTGAGCTGCCTGTGCGGCAGCGAACCCGAGGCGTCCCGCGAATGTTGCGTTGTTCATTTTCTGAGCTGCCTGTGCGGCAGCGAACCTCGTCGCCGTGGTGCTGGCGTATTTCGGGCTTTTCTGAGCTGCCTGTGCGGCAGCGAACCACTGGCGCGGATCATCAAACGGGATAGCGCCTTTCTGAGCTGCCTGTGCGGCAGCGAACCCGCTCCAGCTTCGGCAACCGCAGCAGGCCCATTTCTGAGCTGCCTGTGCGGCAGCGAACGCGTCATCGTTGTCGTTGATGCGCGGCTCCCGTTTCTGAGCTGCCTGTGCGGCAGCGAACCTGCGGCCCGAGGACTTCCCGACGCCACAGCTTTTCTGAGCTGCCTGTGCGGCAGCGAACCGTTCTGCGCGAGCGCCCTTGTTGCGAGAGTATTTCTGAGCTGCCTGTGCGGCAGCGAACTACAGGCCCTGTTCCGCCAGTTCCTGTTCCGATTTCTGAGCTGCCTGTGCGGCAGCGAACTTTTGGCGTCACCTGCCTGGATGCGTCATGCATTTCTGAGCTGCCTGTGCGGCAGCGAACCTCCTGGTGTCATAATTCCTACCGGCTCTGTCTTTCTGAGCTGCCTGTGCGGCAGCGAACGGCGGCCCACGCGATGGCTTGCTCGACCTCCTTTTCTGAGCTGCCTGTGCGGCAGCGAACCCCGAGGAGGAGCATCATGGAGTTCATCGTTTTTTCTGAGCTGCCTGTGCGGCAGCGAACCCGCCCTGAGATCCTGGGCAGGCAATGCGCGATTTCTGAGCTGCCTGTGCGGCAGCGAACGTCGTGATTACTCCGCCCTGAGATCCTGGGCATTTCTGAGCTGCCTGTGCGGCAGCGAACTCTCAGGTCGAGCGCCGGCCTGCATACCTGCATTTCTGAGCTGCCTGTGCGGCAGCGAACGCGACCACTGGGGCAACTGGCCCAATTTCAAGTTTCTGAGCTGCCTGTGCGGCAGCGAACGATCAACTGAAACTCGCAGATGCGCGCGTCAATTTCTGAGCTGCCTGTGCGGCAGCGAACTTGGTCTCGTAGCACGCCGCGGCGAACTGCTCTTTCTGAGCTGCCTGTGCGGCAGCGAACATACATGGCGGCCAGTAACGGTGATGGCACCTTTTCTGAGCTGCCTGTGCGGCAGCGAACATGGCCCTGTGCGGGCCGTTCGTCTCCCTGTATTTCTGAGCTGCCTGTGCGGCAGCGAACCGCAGGCGTTGGCCGTCGCCATCGCCGCCAGCTTTCTGAGCTGCCTGTGCGGCAGCGAACCGTGCCGCCCGGGCGCTTGCCCGACAGGACATTTTCTGAGCTGCCTGTGCGGCAGCGAACCCGCTGCTCGCCGGCATGGAGCTGCAGGTGCATTTCTGAGCTGCCTGTGCGGCAGCGAACGTGGAGGCGGCCACGGGTGGCTGGTGCGGCCTTTTCTGAGCTGCCTGTGCGGCAGCGAACCCCTACGCCACGGCGAAGGCGCTGAATGACGTTTTCTGAGCTGCCTGTGCGGCAGCGAACAAACGCCCAACGCATCGAGCGTCATTCCAGCATTTCTGAGCTGCCTGTGCGGCAGCGAACGCCACTGAATTCTCGCCATGCCGCACAAGATATTTCTGAGCTGCCTGTGCGGCAGCGAACGAATCTGCCCCGCCGGGCAGGTGTTGCGCTCTTTTCTGAGCTGCCTGTGCGGCAGCGAACGACCTCGGCATACATGGCCGGCCAGTCCGCCTTTTCTGAGCTGCCTGTGCGGCAGCGAACCCGATGAGCCCGTCTGGCGAACACCCCGTGTTTTTCTGAGCTGCCTGTGCGGCAGCGAACACGGAGACCAGATCGCACAACGCGACCTGTACTTTCTGAGCTGCCTGTGCGGCAGCGAACCGAGCGACCCGCGCGGGTACGGTTCCGCCTGATTTCTGAGCTGCCTGTGCGGCAGCGAACTGCACCGACGACGCGCGGTGCCTGTCGCGAGATTTCTGAGCTGCCTGTGCGGCAGCGAACTGGCGCATGGCCGGACGCGTGCTCGTGTCACCTTTCTGAGCTGCCTGTGCGGCAGCGAACAAGTTCACCGCGTCTCGGGCGGCCGACCTGATTTTCTGAGCTGCCTGTGCGGCAGCGAACAGGACCCGCGGCAGTGGCAGGAACTGCCGCCATTTCTGAGCTGCCTGTGCGGCAGCGAACTCGTGCAGATCATCGGATCGCTCGTGCTTGTCTTTCTGAGCTGCCTGTGCGGCAGCGAACGGGCCATGATCGTGCTCTCGACGATGTCGCCATTTCTGAGCTGCCTGTGCGGCAGCGAACATCGTGCACCTGCATCACTGAGCAGGGCACGATTTCTGAGCTGCCTGTGCGGCAGCGAACGAATGGCAGGACACTACCTCGTATCACCGGACTTTCTGAGCTGCCTGTGCGGCAGCGAACCCGGACCTGCTCCGGGTGTTGACCCGACGTATTTTCTGAGCTGCCTGTGCGGCAGCGAACGGGTGCCTACGCGCGGGGCTGGTCGCCCTGGTTTTCTGAGCTGCCTGTGCGGCAGCGAACTAGAGTCGCAATTGTCCTTCAGCCTTGAGGCACAAGGCCAGACCATGAAAAAGACAGGCCGGACCCTTTTCTTTCGGGCCCGGCCAAGTGGCTGATTTTCAAGGAGCAGCCGCCCTGGTCCAGGAAAAGGGTCAGAACCAGGGGATGGTCGTCCCGTGTTCGCCCAGCCCGTATGTGTTGAAGCGACCTGGCACCGGCTCGGCCAGCAGTTCACCCATGGCAATGAACAGGCAGAACTTCTGCCCGGTGCTCAGGCTACGCAGGTGCACATACGGCAGGGTCGGGACTTCCGCGGCCGAGCCGGGGAGGGCCCGGGCCGCCTCGTCCGCGCTTTCCCCCTTGCGCTTCATGCGCCTGCGACGGAGGCGCTCCACGCTGGTCTTGAACTGGCGCCTGCGCACGTTGCGGTGCATGGCACCCGGTGGAACCGGCTGGATATCGCCAATGCGGACGTGGTCACGCATGCCGCGCAGCCAGTCTTCCGCCATGAGGCCCCGCAATACCTCTTCACTGCCATGCAGGCGCAACGTGTCGCCGATGGCGCGGGGAATGACGCTGTAGCCCGGAAAGCTCACGCCGATGTCCCCACCACGCCGCTGGACCAGGGCACGGTGCAGGCGGTCATAAAGCGTTCCCAATAGGGCCGGGACCCCGGTCTCCGCATCCGGCAGGACAGTGAGGTTGACATAGTGGCTGGTCATGTCACTTTTCCGCCTTGCCGAACACACCGCCGCGGATCAGGGTGGCGATGACGAAATGCTGCTGCTCCAGGGGCGGCACCTTGCCGTCCACCACCCAGCCATCGAGCAAGGTGTAGAAGTCCATCTTCGCCTTGGGCTGGCGCCAGGCCTTGCCCTGCGTGGTGACCGAGCCATAGGGCTCCACCGCGATGGGGCCGTTCTCGTCGGCGCCCGGATACCAGGTGTCGATGGAACGGATCGCGTTGCCGATCTTCTGGGAGTGGATGGCAGCCGTGCCACCGACGTGGTACAGCGTCTTGCTTTTGTCGCCGCGGCCACGGCCCAGGATCAGTTCCTGCGAGGGGAACACCTCCTGGCCGGCGCCGATGCGGACGAAGGCCGTCACCTGCAGCAGCACGTGCGCCTGGCCGGACAGGCCAGAGGCGATCACGTCCGCCAAGGCGGAAACGGCCTCCGCGTGGGCCGACGGCACGTCCATGTCGCGCAGGGAGATGGACAGGGCGTCGTACACCCACGTTGCCGCGGGCTTGCCGTCCTTCAGTTGAGCCACGCGCACCTCGGCCTGTTCGGCGCCGATGCGGTTGCGCCACAGGAAGCGCCCGTTGGCCAGGTTGAGGGCATAGCGGCGGGCCAGCTCGGCGAAACCGTTGGCCTGCACATAGCCCTGGACCGTCTCCACCAGCCTGTCGCGGTAGGCGCGGTCGTTGCACGCGGAGGGCTCGCCGACATTACCCAGCACACGGAGGGTGAACTGCACCTTCAAGGTGTCGGCATCGGCCGGAAGCGTTGCCACGTCCACGGTCTGCGGGTTGGGGTTCTCGATGGCGGCATCCAGCTTGGCCGGATCCTGGTCCTTGGCCTTGAGCCGGTTGGAGATGGTGCCGCGGACGGACTTCTCGTGGACGGCCACCGGCTGCCAATCACCGGATTCGTCACGTTCGTCCCACCTGCCTGCAAACAGCAGCGCATCGGACGGGTCCAGCTTGCGCTCAAAGGCGAGGACGGAAGCGGTTTCAATCTTGTTGCTCATGGCTTACTCCCTGTCAGCAGTCTGAAATCCTGGTTCCATTGCGGGACGATCCGTCCCCGTGATAACCGTTCCGGCAACGGTACAATCCCGTCTCCGGATCGTGTTCGGCCCACCACAGCAGTTCCTGTGGCCGGCGCAGTCTGTGCGGTCCGATCCATTCGCCTACGGAATAGAGGCTTTCCACGAACCGGAACGGCGTGGTCCGGTCGCGCGCATTGCGCACGCTCCCAGCAGGATGCAGTTCCGACAAGGCGCCGTAGCCGATCGGGATCGGCACGATCCAGCCGTCCCCTGCAGTCCGGCTTGGCGTCCAGCGCCCCTTGCCATTGTCGGCCGTTGCGTCGTATCGCCAGTCAAGGCGGGCCAGCGACAGCCAGGCATCCAGGCGGGTGGCCCGGGAATCGGTCTCGCGCAGTTGTTCCAGCCGTTCATCCAGCAGTTCCATCCGCTCCACCAGCGTCGAGCCCGGGAGCAGGCGGCAACGAAGCCTGTGGAATTCCTGTTCCCACCGCTCGCCTCGCAGGTCGGCTACCCACGGCCGGTACTGCCATCCACTGCCTGCAGCAGCCGGGAGCACCGTGCCACCCGCAATGCGCATGCCTGATAGCAGGTGAACAAGTGTTTCGATGTCTTCCGCCTGGCGGGTACTGTCCCAGTCCTCCGCATGCACGGCGAACACAAGGCTCAACTCAAGATGGATGCGGCCTTCTTCGACGATTGATGGCGGCTTAGTGTTGCCGAATTTGTCAATCTTTTTCCCCTCTTCACTGGTCGAAAGCGGATTTCGGGTCAGGCGAATTGCCTTGACGTAATCATTTGTCACCAGTTCCTGCCAGTCATGGCAGACCACACCGACGGCGTTGAACGCCAGGTGGGGAATTCCGGCCGCGGCAGCCCTGCGCTCAAGCGCCCACATCAGGCCCAGGAATGCGGTCATGGACGGGAAACCATGCGTGAGCGGGCTGGAGACAGCATTGGCGTTCTGCACACGCAGGCGTGGCAGGACGAGCAGGTGCGAGAACTCGGGACAGGCGCTCATGCCTCACCTCCCGCCGCGGCGCGGCGCTGCATCGGTACAGGCCATGCCACGTCCAGCAATGCCTGACGGGCAAAATGCCGCATCTCCTCTTCTCCCAGCGCAGCCAGGCGCGGGTTCCTGTTGCGCAATTGCTGGTTCAGCCAGCGGCCAAAGTCCGCAGCCACCTGGTCAGGCCACTCGCCCAGTGCGTACTCGCGATTGAAGGCCTCGTCATCGGCCTGCCATTCGGGATGCTCCGGATCATCGCGCACCTCCAGCAGGGTGCGGTCCGGATCCAGCCAGAGCTGCTGGTGCCTGGGCAGCCCGCATTGCGGGTCCCGCGTCCAGCCTGGCTCCAGCTGTGCACGCACCGCCGCGCCGAACAGGGCAAGCTCCTGTCCGAGCGCCTGTTCCATCGCCTGACGCCGTTGCCGCGTTTCCATCGTCGGCTGCGGATCGCCCGCAAGGAACGCGGCCAATTCGTCCAGCATCTGCCGCACATTCCCGAACCTGACCAGTTCACCGAAAGCCGATGGGCTTTTCAGCAACCGCAAGCCTCGTGGTTTCCATGCCGGGGGCGGCAACGAGGGCAGCAGGTAGTTGATGCCTCCGCGTTCGCGGTTGAGCTGGCTGATGTTCTGTGGTTTGGTTCCCCCCAGCTTGCGATAGGCCAGGCCACGGTAATCGCGGTATGTCGCTTCCGAGGGATGGTTCTCACGGAATGCCTTGCGTGCCTCCACGTTCTCCTCGCCGAAACGGGCCGACTCGATGTCGGCATGGACGGCGTGTGCCAGGGAACTGGAGAACATCGGCTGCAACAGGTGGTAGTGGCCGTCATCGCGCGGGTTGTCCCCCACCAGCCAGTACACCTGCTTGGCCATCGGGTGCGAGGCAGGCTCTTCCTCTTCCCGGACCAGTGACGAGAAGGCCGTCATCCATGCCTCGGCCTCGGCCGGATCGTCGCTGAGCGCGGTCTTCAGGTCGGCATCCGCGGCCTGCATCCAGTCCAGCAGGCGCCGCCCTTCAACCTCAGTCTGCAGGAAGCTGACTACGTCCAACACTGCCGCGTCACAAGCAACGTCTTCAACAAAATCTTCTCCGAGCACGTGACTGCCAATTTCCTGGCGAAAAGGCAAAGTCGAGGGTATGACATAAGGGTTGCTGCCACGTGCATCCGGGTGGGTGGCTTTGAGAACATGTGTCGCAAGAGATATGCGAGGGGCCTTTTTGGTGGCACTTTGCAGCCAGACCCGATAAACGAATTCTCCAGGGTTGTAATTGTTCTTTTTTCCCTGCTTCTCATTCTTGGCCGCTTCCTTTTCCTTGGCGGCCCTACGCTCTTCAATGAAGCCCGAGATCGCCTCCCGGAACCGGAGTGCTCTTTCGTTCACCCTGTTCATCCTCCTTGTCCCCTGATTGTTCTGTCACTCCACTTACCTGACGCCCATCTCACGGCCTGAGACGCCGTACCCGGCCCGGCACCAGATCCGTATTTCCCCCACCCAGGCCCCACACCCGCTTTGATGGCCCCCGGCCCAGCCCTCACGCCAGGCGAAACCCCAGCCATGGATGCCATTCCCAGCCTTTGCCCTCGTTCTCTTTTTCCTTCCGCACTTCGACCACGGTGAACCGGCAGGCCGCCTCCCTCAGGCCCAAACCCTCGAACTCCGCCAGCTCGCGGACGAGTTCCAGCAACCGTGTCGGAGTCACATCCCCCCAAGACCTTACGCCTGACGCCGGTTCAACCTGAAGCGGGTGCAGCATGTCGCTGCCAACCCGGACATAGAGGTCCTGCCCCCATTTCCGGGGGTCATCCTCCACCCGGTGCGCAATCAGCGTCTCTTCCTCCTCGTCCGGGAGGAAGACCAGGGTGCGATCCGGCTCCGGGTCATGACGGAATGGTTGCACGCGGGGCAGCACGCCCAGCAGCGTTGCCTGGGGGAACTGCCAAACCAGGCATGCAAGGTCACGCGTGTTCCGCAGCCATGAGGACCCACCGCCCCGGGAGGATGGGCGGCCGGCCGGTGCGGCTTGAGGTCTCACGGCCTCCTCCGGCAGCGGCTGCATGGCGGCTTCCATACGGGCATGCTCGAGCGCCACAAGGTGCTCTCGCGCATGCGCGAAGGCGTCGGGGAACGTCCGGATACGCGGGATCGCATCAATACGTTCACCATCGCCCCCGGCAGTCCCGCTATCCGGCCTCAGGAAGGAAAGACGATGGCTGGCCAGAAGGAAGCGTTGGTCGAGCGTGTCCTTTTCAAAGCCCGGCCGCACGAAGGCAGGCTTCCCGGGTTGCAACAGCGCCCTCAGGTTGGTGTCGAACACCACCACGTTCGGCACCGATCGTGACATGCCCTGGCGATGGCGGCGGACACGGCCGGCAAGCTGGATCACCGAGCGCATCGAGGACGGTTCGGCGATGGCCCAGTCCGCATCCCAGTCGCGGCCCACCTCGCAGACCGGGGATGCGAGCACCATGAACACATGCTCGTGATCCCTGGCGTCATCGATGGCGCAGCGGACGGACGGAATGCTCCACACCCGCCCTTCGTCCCGCCGGTCGAACACCTCGTCCAGCATGGCCTCGATTTCCGCGCGCCGCACGAGCGGGAACCGGGCGTGGTACACGCACAGGTGCAGCCGGATGCCCTCCGGCGGAGGCGTCGCCGCCAGTGCACGTGCCACTTCGATCAGCGGATCGATGTTGGCCATGCGCACGATGCCGAAGCTGACCCGCTGCCCGGAAAGTGGATCCGTGCCGGCGTGGTGGCGGTGCAGGTCGAACGCAGCCCGGCCGATCTCCGCGGCGAATTGGCGGCAGATCTCCTCGCGCTTCCTGCCGGGCGTGGCCTCCAGCCGGTGCAGGCGGGCGATGCGAAGCGGCTTCTGCTCCTGCAGGCGGGCGACCCTCTGTTCGACGAAGCGCGCATGTGCCGCGGAGAACGCCCCCGGATCGGCGCATGGCACGGTCTGCGGACGTACCAGCTCGTCCACCCACAGGCAGGGAACTTCCACCGGACCATCTCCCCGGCCTGCCGAAGGTCCACGGTTCCTGCTCCATTCCCGGCGCCCGGCCTGGTAGGCGCGGAACATGCCATCGACCAGCGCAGGCGGCATGGTGGCCGAGGACAGCACCACCCGTGCGCCGTACATGCCGGCAAAGAACACCAGACGGGACAATGCGGGCAGGTCCTCGATGTCGTAGTCGTCCAGCTCGTCCAGCACCAGGTCGGAGCCAAGCAGGCGCAGCAATGGCGCGATCTGCCGTCCCCCACGCAGGGATTCGCAGGCCGGCACCAGATGATCCACGGTGCATACCGCCAGCGGTGCCCACAGCAGCCTGCGGACCTGCGGGTCGGACATCACGCGGGCAAGCACAGGGTGGTCTGCGTCACCCTCGTAGAAGACATGGCTGTCTTCCTCGAGAAGCGACTGGGCGGAAGCCGATCCATCCGCCTCCGCCCGTGCCTCGTGGAACTCGAAGAGGACACGGTTGGCGGAGCCGCCCACCAGCACCGCCAACTCGTCCTCGCCCAGGTGCAGGTCGCGCCGGTAGGCACGACCGGTCTGAAGGGTCAGCGTACGCAGGCCCAGCGCATAGGTGGCGCGCATGCCGCGCTGTGGATCGGCCAGTGCATAGAGGATGCGCGCGTTTGCCAGAGTCTTGCCGCTGCCCGTGGAGGCCATATTGACCACGAAGGCGCCCCGATCGCGCGCTGCCTCCCGCATTGCAGTGGCTGCATCAAAGGCGCGGTCCTGCCATGCGAAACGCTGGTCACTACTGCGCCTGCGCAGGCCCCGATGACTTGCGATACGCGGCAGGTGGCGCTCCAGCCTGGGCAGCGCATGCGCCACCTGCCCCGCGAAGTGGTCGACGCCAAGCAGGTGTTCCAGCAGAGACTGGTTGAGCTGCGCCTTGCCGTGTCGGTCACGACGGGTATTGGCATACAGAACCTGGTCCGGCTGGGCGAAAGGCCGGCGTTCCGCCACAGGCCGTCCCTCGGCGTCCACGCCCAGCCTGGAATAGTGGTGGTCAGCCAGCATCAGGCACATGCGCGCCAGATGCAGGGCCCACAGGTTATCCAGCCAGCCTTGCCGGTTCTGCCGCAGGCGTTCCAGCAGGCGCCGGGCCACACGGGCTGCCTGTTTCCGCCATGCCGGCGAGATCACCGGCAACTGGCCTGCCAGTTCCCAGTAGGGCCGGCAGTCCTCCCCCTGCGCTTCTTTTCCCCGTACTTCGTTCCAGGCATGGGTGATGCACGAGAGGGGATCGCGCAGCCAGGATGGCTCGACCACGCCCAACCTGGTATCCGGCGCCACCGGAAGGCGGTGGTGGGTCACGACCAGCCAGCCGACCGCCGCCGCCAGCGGAGCACGCTCTGACAGACCGGCGAACGGCCGGTCGCCGATTCCCGTATCCACCCGATCACGCAGGTAACGCCCGGGTTCCGTCCAGACGCCTGCATCGGCATCCTGGTCTTCCGCTAGGCGCCGCAGCCAGCCTTCGTCGTCGTCATCGCCGACGAAGGCGAGGAACAGGCGCAGGGACACCCATTCGTGGCGGACGAGGTTGCGTTCGTCGCGCCTGTTGCGCAGCCGCTGCTGGAAAGCCTCGCTGGCCTTGCCAAGGTCATGCAGGAGCGCAGACAACTGTGCGAGCAGGCGGATGTCCTCGGCAGAGTGCCAATCGTTCTCGTCCTCCCGCCTGAGCACGTCACGCATGGTGGTGTTCGTCGGGACCGCCCCCTGGGCATTGAAGCGCCGTGCGTCGCCCACGATCCACAGCAACTCCGTGTGGTCCCGGCCACGGATCCAGTGACAGGCTACCGCCGTGTTCTTGCGCGCTGTCCTGCGCAGGAGCTTTCGCAACGTATCGAGGCCTGCTTCTGTGATCGAGGTCTGCCAGGTACGATCCCCGCGCCTTTCGGCAAACTGGTCCAGGATGCGCCGGGTTTCCACCAGGGCGCGCTTGTCACACTGGGAGACCAGAAGGACGTTCAAGGGCCCACCTTCCCGGCCGTTTCCATGGCAACGGCCTTGACCGTGTCGATCATGAAATCGAGCGCCTCGCTTCGGGTCAATGCTTCAACACAACCCCGACGGAAATCCTGCTCGTCGTCCCCGCGCATGGCCGACAGGAAAGCCTGTGGCAGGACATGGGCATCCTTGACCAGGTCCGCCACGTCGAATACCAGTCCACCGCGCCGGGTCTTGCCGTGCAGGACCGCCAGGCCGTGGGGCAGGCCAAGCACCCAGCAGGCGGTTGCTCCCAGGCCATAGGCCAAATAGTTGCCATGATCGAGGAAACGGTTGGCAGGATCGGCCCCCGTGCCACGCTTGGCCCGGGTGAATTCGCCGTACCCGGTGGCTTCCGCGGCCAGCTTGAACAGAAGCCTGGTCAGCCGCGCTTCCTCGGTCAGCAGGGCAGTCGTGTCCTGCGCCCGCTCCACTTCGCGGGAAGACTGGTCCAGCAATGCCTCCAGCCTGCCCGGATCCACGCGGAACCCGGCATCGCGAAGGTGCCGGTGCGTCCACTGGCCACGCAACCGCGCAAGCCGTGCCTGCTGGAATGCCTTGGCCGCATGCAGGCGCAAGCCATCGTGGAACCAGAACCGGACCCAGGCCTGCAGGTATTCGGTGGGCCTGTATTCGCTCTGGGGCGAGAGCCAGGCCACATCCACTTCCTTCTCGTTGGCGGAAAAGAGAGGTGTCCCTCCCCCGCCACAGAACCCCACCAGCACCCCTGCCTTGGCCAGTTCCCGCATGGCCGCCTGCGTCACCGATGTCCCGGTCCCCAGCAGGAGGCAGGTCGTGTTGGCGATCGGGATGTTCCAGTAGAGCTGGCGCTTGCCAGCCTCGGTGACGTATTCGACGCGCCCGCCATTGACCAGCACCCGGCAGTGCTCGAGGTAGTACAGGTTGGCCCGCTTTGAATGCAGGATCGTTTTCAGATCGGAAGGAGAAAGATCGTCCATATCCTTGCCCCAGCCCCCGGCCCAGCATGGCCGCGCCCCGTCTCATGCGCCGAGAAAGAGCAGTTCCTGCTAACCCGGCTCGCCTCCGTTTTGCCAGATCGCCCCGGCAGGCGACAATAACCGCCTGCCATTGCGTTTTGTGCGCTGCGGGATCACCGCGCCGGGCACCGCCCGGGCGCTCCCCGTCCCATCCTTTTCCTCTCCAGCAGACCCGACCATGTCCGACACGCCCAGGATCATCTACACCATCACCGACGAAGCACCGTTCCTCGCCACCGCGTCGCTGCTGCCGATCGTGCAGGCGTTCGCCGGGGCCGCGGGGATCACGGTGGAGACCCGTGACATCTCGCTGGCCGGCCGCATCCTGGCGCAGTTCCCGGACCTGCTGGGCGAGCGCCGGGTGCCGGACGACCTGGCCGAGCTGGGCGCGCTGACGCTCCGGCCCGAGGCCAACATCATCAAGCTGCCGAACATCAGCGCCTCGGTGCCGCAGCTGAAGGCCGCGATCCGCGAGCTGCAGGCGCAGGGCTGGCCGGTGCCGGACTACCCGGAGGAGCCGAAGGACGACCACGAGCGCGAGGTGCGCGCGCGCTACGCGAAGGTGCTCGGCAGCGCGGTGAACCCGGTGCTGCGCGAGGGCAATTCCGACCGCCGCGCGCCGGCCTCGGTCAAGAACTACGCGCGCAAGCACCCGCACCGGCTGGGCCCGTGGACGCCGGACTCGAAGGCGCACGTGGCGCACATGGACGACGGCGATTTCTACGGCAGCGAGAAGTCGGCGACCTTCGCCGGCGATGACACCCTGCGGATCGAATTCGTCGGCAGGGACGGCAGTGCCCGCGTGCTGAAGGACGGGCTGAAGGTGAAGGCCGGCGAGATCCTCGACGGCGCGCGGATGTCGCGCCGGGCGCTGGCGCAGTTCATCGCCCGCCAGATCGAGGACGCGCGCGAGCAGGGCGTGCTGTTCTCGCTGCACCTGAAGGCGACGATGATGAAGGTCTCCGACCCGGTGATGTTCGGCGTGGCGGTGACCGAGTTCTACCGGCCGGTGCTGGAGAAGCACGCGGCGGTGCTCGGGGAGATCGGCTTCGACCCGAACAACGGCATCGGCGACCTGTACGCGCGCATCGCCCCGCTGCCGGAGGCGAAGCAGGCGGAGATCAAGGCCGACATCGAGGCGCTGTACGCGCAGCGCCCGGGGCTGGCGATGGTCAACTCGGACAAGGGCATCACCAACCTGCACGTGCCCAGCGACGTGATCGTGGATGCCTCGATGCCGGCGATGATCCGCGACTCGGGCCGCATGTGGAACGCCAGGGGCGAGTTGCAGGACGCCAAGGCGGTGATCCCGGACCGCTGCTACGCCCGCATCTACCAGGTGGTGATCGACGACTGCAAGGCCAACGGCTCGTTCGACCCGGCGACCATGGGCAGCGTGCCGAACGTGGGCCTGATGGCGCAGAAGGCCGAGGAGTACGGCTCACACGACAAGACCTTCGTGGCGCCGGGCGATGGCGTGATCCGGGTGGTGGACGCCGCGGGGAAGGTGGTGTTCGAGCACGAGGTCGAGGCCGGCGACATCTGGCGCGCGTGCCAGACCAAGGACGCGCCGGTCCGCGACTGGGTGAAGCTGGCCGTGGAACGCGCGCGCATCACCGGCGCGCCGGCGGTGTTCTGGCTGGACCCGGCGCGCGCGCACGACGCGCAGTTGATCGCCAAGGTCGAGCAGTACCTGCAGGAGCATGACACCGGCGGCCTCGACATCCGGATCATGCCGCCGGTCGAGGCGATGAAGTTCTCGCTCGGGCGCATCCGCAAGGGCCTGGACACGATCTCGGTCACCGGCAACGTGCTGCGCGACTACCTGACCGACCTGTTCCCGATCCTGGAGCTGGGCACCAGCGCCAAGATGCTGTCGATCGTGCCGCTGATGGCCGGCGGCGGCCTGTTCGAGACCGGCGCCGGCGGCAGCGCGCCCAAGCACGTGCAGCAGTTCCTGGAGGAGAACTACCTGCGCTGGGACTCGCTGGGCGAGTTCCTGGCGCTGGCCGCTTCGTTCGAGCACCTGGCGAACCGCTGCGGCCACAGGGGCGCGGCGGTGCTCGCCAGGGCGCTGGACGTCGCCAACGGCCGCATCCTCGACGAGAACCGCAGCCCCGCGCGCAGGCTCGGCGGGCTGGACAACCGTGGCAGCCATTTCTACCTGGCGCTGTACTGGGCGCAGGCGCTGGCCGCGCAGGACGAGGACCCGGCGCTGAAGGCGCGGTTCGCGCCGCTGGCCAGGGCGCTGGCGGAGAACGAGGAGAAGATCGTGGCCGAGCTGGCGGCGGTGCAGGGCCGTCCGGTGGACATCGGCGGCTACTACCGCCCGGACATGGAGAAGGTCTCGGCGGCGATGCGGCCCAGCCGCACCTTCAACGACGCGTTGGCCGCGTTCACGTCCGCCTGACCGGCGGACGTGGCACGCTGGCATACCCGGACCAGGAGGACACCCATGCGCCCGATCCTGCTCGCCTGTTCGCTGATGCTGCTCGCACCGCTGGCCGCGCACGCCGGCTCGCCCCCGCCGCCCGCGCACCTGGCGGAACCGTCCGCCGAACTGCGCGCGGCGGTCGCCGGCCCGTGGCGCACGCCGGAGTTCGCGGCGCGCGACGTGTACCGCCACCCGGCGGAGACGCTGGCGTTCTTCGGCCTGCGCCCGGACCAGACCGTCGTCGAGATCACGCCCGGCGGCGGCTGGTACACCGAGATCCTGGCGCCGTTCCTGCGTGAGCACGGCAGGTACATCGCCGCGGTGGTGGACCCGATGGCGCTGCCCGAGGAACGCCGCGACTACTCCCGGCGCGCGAAGGAAAGCCTCGAGAAGAAGCTGGCCGCCTCGCCGGAGCTGTACGGCAGGGCGGAGGTCGTGGCCTACGACCCGGAGGCCCCGCGCTTCGGCGAGCCCGGTTCGGCGGACGTGGTGCTCACCTTCCGCAACGTGCACAACTGGCGGATGGCGGGCCAGGCCGAGGGCATGTTCCGCGGCTTCTACGAGGTGCTCAGGCCCGGCGGCGTGCTGGGCGTGGTCGAGCACCGGGCCAATGGCGACGTGCCGGAGGACGACCGCAGCGGCTACGTCGGCGAGGCGCAGGTCATCGCGCTTGCGGAAGCGGCCGGCTTCGTGCTCGACGGCAAGAGCGAGGTCAACGCCAACCCGCAGGACACGAAGGACCATCCGGACGGCGTGTGGATGCTGCCGCCGACCAACCGCCATGATCCCGCGGACGCGCAGCGCTACCGCGCGATCGGCGAGAGCGACCGGATGACGCTGCGCTTCGTGAAGCCGGCCAGCGAGTAGGCGCTGTCCTGGAACCGGATTGCGCCGTTCCCGTCCGGCCCCCGTCCCGGCCTTCCCGCGCGAGCGGGGGAAGGGGTTCCGGGCGCTTCCCGGCCATCCGGCCCGGGGCAGCGCGCCGGGCGATGCCAGCCGGCAGCCGCTTCCATGCTGATCGCGTTCAACAAGCCCTACGGCGTGCTCTGCCAGTTCACCGACCGCGGCGAGCCGCCGCGGCGCACGCTGGCGGAGTTCGGCCTGCCTGCGGGCGTGTATCCCGCGGGGCGCCTGGACCTGGATTCCGAGGGGCTGCTGCTGCTGACCGACGACGGCGTGCTGGCGCACCGCATCACCGACCCGCGCCACAAGCTGCCCAAGACCTACTGGGTGCAGGTGGAAGGCGTGCCGGACGACGCGCAGTTGTCGGCGCTGCGCAACGGCGTGATGCTCAACGACGGCCCCACGCGGCCGGCCCGGGTGCGCCGCATCCCGCCGCCGGCGCTGTGGCCGCGCGATCCGCCGGTGCGCTTCCGCAAGAGCGTGCCCGACAGCTGGATCGAGCTGCGCATCCGCGAGGGGCGCAACCGCCAGGTGCGGCGCATGACCGCGGCGGTGGGCCTGCCGACGCTGCGCCTGGTGCGCGTGGCGATCGGCAACTACCGGCTCGACGGGCTCGCGCCGGGACAGTGGCGCGTGCTCTGATTCCGTCTGCACGCCCCGTGCGTCACGCCCGTTCAGTTTCCTGTCGCGCCGTTCAGCTTCGCCCGCCCGGACCGCGGGCTATCTGCTACTTTTCCGGTCTTGCGCGCTGCAAACCCGGGCCGAAGGGGAAGGGGGATGACCGCCAGCATCGGACTGTCCGGCAGGATCCTCGTAGTCGACGACCAGGAATCGAACCTGCTCGTGGTCAGCGCGCTGCTCGCACGCCACGGCTACGAGGTGGCTACCGCCGCCAACGGCAACGAGGCGCTCGCGATCCTGCAGTCACAGCCGCCGGACCTGGTCCTGCTCGACATGCTCATGCCCGGCATGGACGGCTTCGAGCTGATGGCGGAGATCCGCCGGTCCGGCGCGCTGGCGCAGCTGCCCGTGGTGTTCCTGACCGTCGCCCACGACCGCGACCTGCTGGTGCGCGCGTTCGAGTCCGGCGCGGTGGACTACGTCACCAAGCCGTTCATGCCCGAGGAACTGCTGGCGCGGGTCGAGGCGCACCTCGGGCTCAAGCGCATGCGCGACCGCCTCGAGCGCCTCGCCCACGAGCGCGAGGAGCTGATGACACTGGTCGCCCATGACCTGAAGAACCCGCTGACCAGCATCCATTTCGCCAGCGAGATCCTGCTCGCGGGCACCCTGGACGAGGCGCGCAGGCAACGCTACCTGGAGATGATCCGCGACAGCACCGCGGATGCGTTCGACTACATCCGCCGCTACCTTGGCGCGCAGCAGGCCGACAGCGAGCGCCGGCGCGGCAGGGACGACGGCACGCGCCCGTCCGCGTGCCTGGGCGAGGTCTTCCGGTGGCTGCACAACCGCTACGCGCTGCAGCTCGAAGCGCGTGACGCGCAGCTGCGCCTGCCCGTGCTCGACAACCCGCCACGGGTGGCCATCGAGGCGCTGGTGCTGCGCCAGGTCTGCGAGAACCTGATCGGCAACGCGCTCAAGTACGCGCCGGGCAGCGACGTGGACGTGTCGGTGGAACGCGCAGGCCCGGGCCTGCTGCAGCTTCGCTTCGCCGACCGCGGCCCGGGCATCCCGCCCTCGCGGCGCCCGGCGCTGTTCACGCCGTTCTTCCGCGCCGAAGGCGCGCGCGATGACGGCGTGTCGAGCGGGCTCGGCCTGGCGCTGGCGCGCCAGATCGTGGCCGGCTTCGGGGGCGGGCTCGATTACGAGGACCGCCCCGGCGGCGGCGCCTGTTTCGTGCTCACCCTGCCCGAAGCCGCGGACTGAGCGCGGCGTTCCGGTTCAACGCCCACGCGCCTGCACGCCCTGCCCCGCGAAACGGAGGAGGGACGGATCCCACGCAACACGCAATCAGAGGACGCAGGTCTCCCTCCCCCGCTTGCGGGGGAGGGTCGGGGT
>ERZ795043.723-NODE-723-length-22559-cov-33.499600_pt1 | contig 22559 bp, 17 predicted proteins | sample MGYA00375127_ERZ795043 | MGnify/ENA primary metagenome ERZ795043 (study PRJEB30172, sample SAMN05518447) | compost metagenome | isolation source: Feedstock adapted compost from Newby Island compost facility, Milpitas, CA | place: USA:Newby Island compost facility... | reverse complement strand
GCCAATCGGTTTCCGATTCGGCCGCCTCGATGATGCCGTCCTCGCTCCACGCGGTTGCCTTGAATCCCCTCCCCAGCGTGCGCACGCACTGATGATGGATGGTATTGACTTCCAACTCGGGGCTGCCGTAAACGCGGGCCATGAAGCTGTCCGGCAAGAAGCGGACTTTGTGGCGCAAGCTGAGAATGTGTTCCGGCGACCCGGCGATTTTGGGATGTTCGGGGTATTGCGCATGCAAGTCCTGGAGCATATCCCCGCCAAATGCCACCTGCATGATCTGAAATCCCCGGCAAATCCCGAAGGTTGGCAGTTTTCGCTCGCAGGCTTTCCTGACCAGGCTGATTTCAAAACGGTCGGCGTCCGCATTGACGTCATAGGAAAGCCCTTCATTTTGCTGCCCGTAACTGGCGGGATCCACGTCCCCGCCTCCCGTCATGAGCAGGATGTCGATCATGTCCAGGTATTTGTCGACATGGGAATGGCTATGGGGAAACAGCACCGCGATGCCGCCGGCCTGTTCCACCCATTCCACGTATTCCGTTCCCAAGGTGTACAAATCCGTCTTTTCCCCGAGGAAGGTCGGCACATCCCGCCGCCAGGTGGTGACGCCGACCACCGGTTTGCGATCAGAGATGGTAGACATACTCGTTGAACTCCCAATCTGTCACGTATTGGCGGAACCTTTCGGCTTCCACGCGCTTCATCGCCGTGAACGCGTTGACCATTTGCTCGCCGATAAGGCTGCACATCGCGGTGTCCGCAAGCAGCGCGTCAATGCTCCTGTCCAGGTTCAGAGGCAGCGCCGTGCCGATGCCGCTGCCGTCGCCCGTCACCGGGCCGCCGGGATCCTTCTTGTATTTCAGGCCGATGTAGCCGGCGAGCAAAATCGCGGCGGAAACGAGATACGGATTGGCCGACGCGTCCCCGAGCCGCAGCTCGAAGCGGGTGCCGCCCTCCCGGTCACCGGGCACGCGGATGAAGGTCGTCCGGTTGTCATAACCCCAGTTGGCATGGAGCGGCACGAGGCTGTCCGGCACGAGACGCTTGTAGGAGTTAACCGTCGGGGCCAAAAACAGCATCAAGGCGGGCGCGTGGTCGATGAGTCCGCCGATAAAATGCTTGAACGTTTCGCTGAGCTGATCTTTCTCGGACGGATCGTAGAACACGTTTTGCCCTTCCATATTCACCAGGCTCATGTGCACGTGGAAACCGGAGCCCGGCTCCTCGTTGAACGGCTTGCCCATGAAGGTGGCGTGCAGTCCGTGGCGGTGCGCCACTTCCTTGATCATGTGCTTGAAGCGGAAAGCCCTGTCCGCCGCATCCAGCGCTTCCCCGTGCATCATGTTGATCTCAAACTGCCCGCCGCCGATTTCGTGGTTGGCCGCAGTCAGGCGCAGTCCCATGGCGTTGCCGCTTTCCAAAAAGCGCCTTAAAATCCCCAGCTCATCCGACCGGGTGCCCACCGTGTAAACCATGGACAAATGATTGCTGTATTTCTCCCATTTGCCTTCTGAATTTTTCAGCAAATAAAATTCCAGCTCATGCGCGAAAACCGGCTTCAGCTTCAGCTCGGTCTCAAACAGGCGAATGACCCGCTTTAAGAAATTGCGCGGTGAAAATTCCACCGGATTTCCTTCTTCGTCATAGATGTCCGCAAGGCATTGCACCGTGTCCGGTTCCCAGGGAACCGGCACCAAAGTCGACAAATCCGGAACGGCATGCATGTCCGGATAACCCCGCTCCGGCGCCATGCCCGGCGCCATGAGGGGGTTGCTCGCGAACCCGTCCGTGAGATTGGCCAAACAGAACGTCTGTCCTTTTAGGGCAACGCTTTCAAAATATTCGAGGGGGATGTCTTTGCCGCGGGTGTACCCGTGCATGTCGCTGTAAGCCAGCCGGACATACTTGATGCCCTCGTTTTCCAGCTTCCGCATCACAGCCTTGATTGTATCCGCTTTCATATTGTCGTGTCCTACGGTTTTTTCCACTGTCATCGAAGCCCCTCCAAAAGGAGAATGTGGAAGCCAGCATTCCGTGAAGGAATGCCGGCTCTGTGAACTTATTAAGCTGTCCACCCTTGCGCGGGGCGGTCAAACCACATGTGCACCTGACCCGTGCCGACCGACGCTTCGTACTCGGACATCTTGCGGCCTTTGGCCGTGCATTTCTCGCCGCCGAGGGTGCTGATCATCATCAGGTAGTGGCCGAAGGACCCTTCCGGCGCAAACGGCAGAAACTCCGGCATCAGGTCAATGACTTCCGCGTGCTTGCCTTGCTCAAGCAGCGAAATGATTTTCAGGTCCATGTCCCGCGCTTCCTTGCTGATGACGTTTTCCAGGTCGGCTGACTCATGGTTGCGGATGACGCTCAGCGGGAAAAACTTGTGGGACAGGCCGCCGGAAGCAAGCAGCACCACGCGGCGGTCGCTTCTTTCAATGGCTTCCCGCAGCACTTTGCCAAAATTCAGAAAATCCTGCGGTTCGCCGGTCTGGGCGCAGCTGATGGACAGCACCCTTTCGCCGCGGCCCACGTAGTGTACAATGTTAACGGTTCCATAGTGGACTGGCAAGTTCGGATCGCGGCAGACATGGATTAAATTGTTTCCAGTGGAGGTGGCAATGTCCTCGATGATGCTCGCCAGCTCCGGATCGCCCGGATAGTCGTAAGGGAAGCTGGCGATGGTGCGGGGCATTTCGTCGGACGTCAGGTATCCTTTGAAATAATCGCGTCCGTCCACCACCGTTTCATACGTCGTATGCCAGTGCGTGTCGAAAATCACGATCGTGTCCGGTTTCAGTTTCTGAATGATTTCATCCCGCATCCGATGCAGGCCGGTGACAATCGTGAACTCCTTGCCGTTGTTCATGTTCAAGCGCTCTTCTTCGGAACAGACGAGCGTCGGCACGTGCGATACAATGCCTGCGCCAATGACCTCTCCCATGTTCTGACCTCCTTGATGGGTGGTGGGCACCCGGTCTGTGCCGCCCCCTGCCGGCCTTGACCGGGTGTTGTTGCGTGATGGTCTGAATGTTTCGACTTGTGCGTTTGGTGTTTCGTTTGAAGCTTGTTTGACAAAACGGATCAGTTCAGCGTGCCTTCTTTTTTGGACAACGTTTTTACATCGCAGAAGAATTCGAAGCTGTGGTCGCCGCCTTCCCGGCCAATGCCGGATTTTTTCGCGCCGCCAAACGGCGCGGACAGGTCGCGGGCGTAGAAGCAGTTGACCCACACGGTTCCCGCCGTGACGGCTGCGCCCACGCGGTTTGCCCGCTCCTCGCTGCCGGTGAAGATCGTGGCCGCGAGGCCGTACTCCGTGTTGTTGGCGATGCGGATCGCTTCCTCTTCGGTCTTGAACGTGTGGAACGTAAGCACGGGGCCGAACACTTCATTTTGGAAAATCTCGGAGTCTTCCGCCACGTTCGTCAGCAGCGTCGGCTCAAAATACAGCCCGCCCAGCTTTTCGGACACTTTGCCGCCATAGACCACCTTGGCGCCGGCCTTGATGGCCCGGTCCACAAATCCTTGCACGCGCGTCAGATGTTCGCGGGTGATCAGCGGGCCGACGTCGGTTTCGGGCTTTCGCGGGTCGCCGAGCACGAGCTTCTTCGCGCCTTCCACCATGGCTTCCAGGAACCTGTCGGCGATGGACTCCTCCACGAGAATCCGCGTGCCCGCCAGGCATACCTGACCCGCGTTGTCGTATTGGCCCAGCGCCGTCTTCACCGCGGCGTCAAAATCGCAATCGGCGAACACGATGAACGGCGATTTGCCGCCGAGCTCCAGGCTGACCGGCACGATGCGGTCCGCCGCCACCTTGCCGATGATCGCGCCCGTCTCCACCGAACCGGTGAAGGAGATGCGCGACACGTCCGGATGCGCCGTCAGCGCGGCGCCGGCCACTTCGCCGATGCCTTGCACCACGTTCAGCACGCCCGGCGGGAGGCCCGCTTCCTCGGCGAAGTCCGCCAGCATGGAGCAGGTGAACGGCGCCCATTCCGGCGGTTTCAGCACCACCGTGTTGCCGGCGGCCAGCGCCGGTCCGACTTTCCAGGTGGAGAGCATGAACGGCGCGTTCCAGGGCGTAATCAGCGCGGACACGCCGGAAGGCTGGTACAGCACGCTGTATTCGACGCCGTTGTTAACCCATTTGCGCATGCGGCCTTGCATTTCTTCCGCCCAGTCCGCGAAGAAGCGGATGTTGTAGGCGCCCCGCTTCATGACGCGGAGCCGGCCGGCTTCGAGCAGCGAGCCGTTGTTCGTCGTCTCCACGATGGCCAGCTGCTCCACGTTCTTCTCGATGATGTCCGCCAGCTTCCACAAATACTCGCCGCGACCTTTGGGACCGAGGGCGGCCCATTCGGGGAACGCCTTCTTGGCCGCCTGGACGGCCATGTCCACTTCCTGGGACCCGGCCGCGGACACTTCGCCCATGATGGATTCATCGATCGGGCTGATGACGGTGAACTTCGCCGGCGAAGCAACCCGCTTGCCGCCGATATAGTGGTCCGGCGATATGCTTACGCCGGCCACGTTGATTCTTCTGTCAGAGACGGTTGCCAATTATTTCACCTCCGCTGCCAGAAGCTTCGACTCTTTCAGCGTTTCCTCCAGGAACCGATCCACAATTTTCACGGGATTGGTCTTATCCGCAATCCTGTAGTTCAGCGCCGTCATCCGGAAGGAATCGCTCAGGTAGAAACGCTCGTACAGGTCGTTGCGTCCTCCCAGTTCCGAACCGATGAAGTCCCAGCCCAGGCGGAACAGTTGGATGCGTCTCAGCGCGTCGGAGTTTCTCGCCTGGTAGTACTTCATGATGTCGTTCTTGAGCGGACCGACGAGATCCGCTTCGCTCGGCGTCAGCATGTAGCCGCCGCCGCCGATGATCTTGAGCAGCTCGACGGCGCGCGTGATCCATTTCGGCATGAGCCCGCGCAGCGCCAGCAGCGGTCGGTCGTCGGGAGCCCAGACGCCCTTGCCTTCGATCTCGAAGGCGCCGGCCATCGCCGAGACCACGCCCGAGCGGGTCATTTCAAGCATGCTCCAGATCTCGCCCAGCTTCTCCTGAATGTGGTCGTACACGTTGACGCCCGTGGTTTCTGCAATTTTATGAGCCAGGCCGAAGGCAAATTCGAGTTTCGTCCATGCCCGCGTCATCGCCTGGAAGATGATGTAGTTCCGCCAGTAGCCCTGGCCGATGACTTCGGTGTAGCCGATCGGGTCGCCGTCGAGGAACACCCGGTCTTTCGGGACATGCACGTCGTCGAAAATGACCACGGCGTCCATCTCGTCAAAGCGCGTCGACAGCGGATAGTCGAACACGCTGCGCTCTTTCGTGTAGGAGTCGCGGCAGATGAATTTCAGGCCGGGCGTGTTCATCGGAATGCTGAAGCACAGCGCGTATTTTCCGTCCTGCGGCCGGATGTCGCTGCCCGGATATACCGCCAGCTCATCGGCAAACGGCGCCAGCGTGGCCAGCATCCGCGCCCCGCGCACAATGATGGCATCTTCCGTCTCGCCGACCTTGTGCAGCGACACTTCCCCGCCGGCTTGCTCGGCTTCCGGCACCGAGCGGTCCACTTGCGGGTTGATGATCGAGTGGGTCAGCACCAGGTCGTTTTCGCGGATGTACTTCTGGTAGTTGACGAGGTTCTGCGCGCCCCGCTCGTTGCCGCGCCGCGCCCACACGTCCGCGTTGGCGGCGAAGCAGGCAAACGTGACGTTCAGGTAGTCCGGGCTGCGCCCCATGAGCCCGCCGTGCGCTTCCGCCCACAGCTTGATAGCCCGGTGGATGCGGTAAATATCTTCCTTGCTGCGGGGGATCATATGAGTTATGCCGACTTTGTCGCCGGTATCGGGAGAATCATACAGCATGATGTCCGGATGTTCGTGCTGCAGATCAAACAAACGTGCCATCGTTTGGGCGGCGCCTTTAAACAGCGGGTGCTCGGTCACATCCTCGACCTTTTCCCCGTTGAGCCAGATCTCCCTTCCGTCCTTGAGACCTTCCAAAAACTGCTTACCTGTTCTGGCTGGCATATCCAATCCTCCTGCACATCGGAATGTTAGCGGCCGCTGAAACGTTAGATATTTAACGTTTGATAACTTAAGATTAAGGTAAAGCGCTTTCGTTGTCAAGTCGTTAAATGTCTAACGATTTAAATTTTTTTGTAAAAGATGTGGGCGCCTATATAAGGCTTTTTATTGAACCCAGGATTACATTCCAATCTGGTGCTCCCGACACCTGTCCGGTCAAGTTGCCATGTCTGCGCTTGAAACGAGAAAAGCGCCGCCAACCTGAACAGGTATGACGGCGCTAGACAGGTGCTTGATACGTATATATAACAGTTGCGCATTATGTGCCGCTTGCGCTCGCGGTTTCAAGCTGCATGCCGCTCACACACGCGACCGAATGCCAATACCCACTCGGGGCAACGTTCCGGGCACCCAATACACCAGCTCTACTCGGTCTTGTACTTGTCCTTCAGCACATTCGAACCGATCGACCCGGCGATCAGCAAAAACAGCGAACCGAAGTTCCAGATGAAACTGCCGCCGGGCAGCGTCACTTCCCACGAGGCGACTTTGCTCACGATCACGGCGGCGATTTTCACCAGCAGGACGATGATCCCGATTACCGTCAGGCAATCGAACGCAAATTTCAGCCGTGGATAGGCGAGCTTCCGGCTGTCGCGGATTACCTTTTGGGTCAATTTTTCATCACTCCTAAGCAGTTCGTCGATGGTCACCCCGAAAAGGTCGCTGATCTTGATGATGATTTCGATGCTCGGGTAGTTTTGGCCATTTTCCCATTTGGATACGGACTGGCGGCTCACATACAGTTTTTCGGCCAACTCTTCCTGGGACCAGCCCCGTTTGGAACGTTCCTGCCTCAGCTTTTCTCCGAAGGTGGTCATGCGGCGGCTCCTTTCCGAACTTTTCTAAGCATCATAGTAAAGCGTTCCGCCTCAATGTAAAGAACGCATTGGTTGCCTACCCCGCGCAACCGCCGGTTGCGCCCGCGTCAAGCCAAGCTTCATAAAAAATACCGGTCACACCGCACGTCCCCGCTTCCGCTGCAGAAAAATGCCGGTCACAGCACGCACGCCACATTACAATCGGCGATGGAGGTAAAGAAGGCTCAAAGCCGCAGCGAATACCACAAACCCAAACTGCATTTGCACGCCGTACGCCGCCAGCGCGCTGCCGATCACCGGCCCCAGCGTCATCCCCACAAACCGAAAGAAATTGTAGACGCCGACGGCCGTCGCCCGGAAGTCCGCAAATTCTCTCGCCAGCCAGTCCGTTTGCGTCGGCAGCGATACGCCCAGGCTAAGTCCGTACATCCCCGACGTGATGATCAGAAGTGCCAAGGAATGTTCGGCAGTGAGCAGGAAAAGGAACAGGCTGATGATGCAGAAAACGCCGCAAAAAAGCAGATTGGTTTTGGGATGCAACCGTCCGGACAACCGCGAACCGAGCATGCTGCCGACCATAATTGCGAGCGTAAGCGGAACAAAGGCCAGCCCTTTCTGCTCAATGGACAGTCCGTACCGGACGGTCAGCACGACAGGCAAGCAAATGATGAAGTTGTAAAGCGTGAAATACTGAACCAGCCCCAGCAAGATCATCGACGAGCCGACCCGGTTCAGCAAGATACGGCGAAAATCTTGGAACGAGAAGGTGCGGGCCACAGTTAAGTCCGCCCAGAAGGGGCCCCGCCACCGGACCGAATGCAATAGCGGACTGATACCATCCCATCGCCCTCAGACGCTGCGGGCCCGTGAGCAAATCGCCGATCACCGCCACGGCCATGACGGAGCCTGCGGCAATACCCAATCCCTGCAAAGCCCGGAAAAACAGAAACATTTCTATGGAGAAGGAAAAATAGCAGCCGACGGAAGATGCGGTGTACAGAAGCAGGCCAAACAGCAGCACCCGCTTCCTTCCCTTTCGGTCACCAATAGGGCCGTAAACCAGCTGCATTACAGCCAGCATGGCCGTATAAATCGAAATGCTGGCATTGATCCAAAAGTTCGCCGTTTGGAAAGCCTCGGCTAGTTCAGGCAAAATCGGTATGTAAATCGACTGGGTAAAAGGCGCCAAAAATGCGGCAGCGGTTACAATCGGGACCGCAAGATAACGTTTTGCCGGCAATGTTTTGGTTTGCAATGGGCGATCACTCCGGTGTGCTGAAGATTAGTCTCTAAACCATAATAACGGAAAATGGAAATGAGCAGCGAAATTCGGGCATCTTCACCCGGCTCGAATGCCATTGTTTTTCAAAGACGACTAATTCGGTGATGCACACCGGCGTAAAGTCGCCCGAGCGGCTGAACAGGATCAGCCAGATTCCGTGAAATGCATCCGACTGCTTCATGACGCCGTGGTCCGTCTGCCATTTCATCGCGGGAAAACGGTCCCCAATAAAAGGGACGGATTTCCCGGCATCGTTCGGCATCAGCAAGTCCCTCCAGAGGAAAGATGCCGCATTATCCTATGCCGTGATATCCGCCATGTGTAGGGAGAAAGGATAAAAGTAAACGGCTCTTGGCGACATTCATCCAGCAAATAAAAAATTGCAGCTTGATGGGATTGTTTAATGGACGAAATTGTCTTCATTTCCATCAAGCCGCTTAATCCAAATGTTATATCGCTGTTTTCTGCTATGCCGTTTTCTGATCATTTTTATAATTTCATCTGCAATTCTGGATGAATTCTTTTTGACATCATGTTCCCAGAACCTGAGAATTATCCAACCATTCTGAATATAATAATCAGTTACGATGTTATCCCTTAAAATATTCTTTCGTATTTTTTTGTCCCAAAAATCTGTGTTCGAACATGGCCTGCGGTAGTGGATAGGGCAACCATGCCAAAAACAAGAATCAATAAAAATTGCTACTTTATATTTTTTTATAGCTATGTCTGGGCTTCCAAAGAGTCCCGTAACGTTTTTACGATACCTAATTCCTCTGCTCCAGAGCTCTTTACGAATCATCTTTTCTAGTTTTGTTTCCTTCGAGCGAATGGAACTCATAATTTTTGAACGCTGTTCTTTTGTAAATACATCCATTGATTTCACCATGATTCTTAATTTTTTAAGTGGTATGTACATTGGCGATAAAGTTGTATTGGTAATCCGCCGTCCTGTAATCCAGATAGAAGAATCTCTTCTGGCTTCCCGTTATAGCCGCGGTTCGGATCCTTACCTCTCTCGCTTCTTTAAAGGCTTTTTTGCGTTGACTTCACGGTCTAATCGCACAGCCTCTTCCAATTCATTCGTATAGACTTTCGTGATTTAAATAATCTGATCTTTGAAAAATTTTCGCCGTTGGGATTGCCCTGAGATGGGTGAATCCGGTAATGTGCACCGCCCAGTCACGAGACGATGCTGGAGGAAAGCCTGACAAGCTCTCAAAATATATTCAGCAGCACATTTCCTTGGCAAAAGCGTTCAATGACATGGGTATCAGAGCAGCATGTGACCGCTACCTTATAAAGGTTACCATTATTATTTCACGTTAAGGCACTTAATAATAAAACAAATAAAAATAGCCTAAAAAGGCTTTTCAACAAACTGACTATGGTATTTTTTCGTTTTAAAGGTTAGACAAAATTATAGGATACTTCTATAGCTTGAGATCTTAACCTAAACGCGCAGATGATTAACGGCAACTTTTCAAAACTATATTTCCGCGAAAAAGTTTTTAAAGATCAAATGAGAGAAAATATCCTGGAGACCTTCCTTTATATCTCCTGAAACAAGACATAAATCTTGCTCCAACCAACTAGAACCAATTGTTGAGTTTACTCTTACACCATTGGGAAAAGCCAATATTATTTTGGGAGTTTGCTTTTTTATCCAAAATCCTTCGTAATCCTTTAAATATCCTAGAGCTTTGTAAATACTGTCATTTGCATAACTACTTTCCGCGTCAGTATTTTTGGCTTCAATAACAACCCGAACCTCATCATTTTTGTTTTTGTTATTTTTTATTCTAATAAGTATATCTGGCCGTCTGGAATTACCGTTTATCCCAGTGTAATAGCTTAAAATATTCTTGTAAACAGAATTTGCTGCAGCAGCGCCAAACAAGTTTTTTGGGGAACGATCATACATAACTTCGATCTCGAAATAAGAACCTCTGAAATTAGCAATAACTTTTGAGCCACTAGGCCTTATAATATTATAATTTATTTTCGTATCACTGGAGTATTCGTTGCATAAACACTCAATAGCATTAAGGCTACTTATTAAAACGTATAACTCAAACAAATCATCCGTATTATCCTCCAGTTTCGGTTGTATCCATCCTCGAGACAATAAAGCTTTTAATGTATCAATTTGAGGATTATATAATAATTTTTCATATTCAATATAAAGATCCGCTAAGCGCGCGTAGAGTGGAGACCTGCTGCGTTTAGCTAAAGATAACATTCTGGTAGAAATTAAGTTTGTCCGGGTCACTTGCCGAAGATAAGTTGATTGAAGCAAATGTCTGCAGGCCTCAATTAACCGAACCAATCTATCTCCTACACGATTTCCGGATTCAGAATAACTCCAATGACGCGGTATTTGAATATTAGCCAATTCATTTAAATAATAAACCAAGAGCCTGTTTTCTTCACAATCAATATTTTTTTTGTTATCTTGCAACACGAATACGTTATATCTCTTATTAGAATTCCTTTGAATTAAAGTTTGATTCCATAATATTCTGCCACGCACTCTATCAGATATTATATTTTTTTCCTCAATTCTCCATGAAATAGTATTTAGATATTCTGGTAGCTCATTGACAATATAATCCCAGGCTCCTTTTGATTGGTTAATATGATATAGTGTAGCAATCCACTTAAGATCCTCACCCGTGGAGTTAGTTAAGGCATGGATAAAATTTAAAACTTCTTGGTTTGACAATCCTTGATCCGACCATAATGAATCAAGCCTTGCATATAAATATCTTTTCACTTCGTGTTCCCAGTAATTTTTGTCATATTTAAATGTCGCCACTATCTTCTCACCCAATATAATTTCCTGTCCAACTGGCCAATTCCTTTTCTAACAAAGCTTTTTCTTCTAGTTTAGTAATATTTAGTGATGTAACAATTATGGATACTATATCTTCATGTAACCTTCTTCTTCCCTCAAATTGAGGAAATAAATACATAAATAACGCTTCAAGAATATATTTTTTCAGATGACCATCGATATAATCCTGATCTTTCTCTAGTTGAATTCTTTCCTCAAGATATTTAATAACATTTAAGGGAATGGCTGCCCCGACTCCAAGACCAATACTGTTCAAGCCCAAAGAAAAAATATTTCTTAAATACAGTAGGATATCACTCTTTACTTTTTCTGGAATGTTTAGAGCCCCGATCTTTTCGTCCAACAACAGATCCATTTCCTCAGGAGATGGAGGATCAACTTCGATAAACGCAAATCTTCGCATAAATGCATATGATAATTGATAAAGGCTACTTTTATCAAATGTATTCATTGTTCCTATAATTCGCCAATTATCATTTACGATATATTTTTCGGTTTCTTCACTGATAATGTGAGTCATATTACTTGGAACAATAACTACTTTTTTTTGATGCACCAATCCTTCTTCGTTTCGTACAAATTTGTAATATGGTAAGTATACCGGCTTTCCTGTTAAAACTGTAAATAGTTCTCCGAAAGCTTTATCAACATCCGCTCGGTTTATTTCATCTATAATAACCCACTTATTTTCTCTAATGCATTTAGTAATAATGCCCTCCTCAAATTGAAGAATCTGCGGATTGCGCGGGTCGGGAAGATATCCGCCAAGAACTTCAAAAGTAGTCCAGTTAGACGTTGCTGTAAAAGTTTCATAGTTTAAATGTCCCTTAATTTTCGATGCAATAAATGTCGCTATCGTTGTTTTTCCAGTGCCTGGAGGACCCGTTAAGATGACATGACTACCAGATTTTAATGCAGCAAAAATTCTTTTTAATAAACCTTGATCAAAATTAAATTCTTCTTCATCAATCTCGGTGTCCAAATCAAAAATAAAAACCGAATTGTTATCGGTTTCACTTCTTGCTTTGATTAACAGAGAATCCAAATGATCTATAATTGAAATCAAACAATCGGTAAAAAAATCATGTGCACCCCATTCTTCAGGTATTTGGGCATGGGCAACCAGGTAATCCGATAAATCTTCTGTAAATAAATTGTTTAATGCAGAATATATAACATCATGAGGCTGAGCATTATCAATGTCAGGCAAATTTTCATCCCGCAATAAGAAAACTATCAAGGGAAAAGTATCGTTTCCACAAAGCCTGCCTTCTAAAAAACGAACAAAATTATTTTTCCACTGGCTGTGTTTAGTAACTCCCCATTTGCCAAAACCTGATATTTCAACACCAAGATTTAATAAAGGCGCTGGTCTACCGGGATAAGGATAAATCTCGGACTGCATACTTCCTCTCTTTAAGGGAACTGTTAGAAAGTTTGAACTCAACTTCTTTGCAAGGGTTTGGGAATCCAATTCAATAAAACCCAATTCTGAAGCTTGATATTCCATTTCATTTTTCTTTCCCACTAACAACAAATCTACAAATTCATTAGCAAATTTGTTTCTATATTCGGAATTAGGGTGTAAATTGATTATGTTTTTAGAAGACATTTTTTGTATTCTGTCTAACGCCAAAAATGCCGCTAGACCAGTTGTGCGTTCACGACCAACCTTTCCTTCTTTATTTTCCATTTGTAACAATCGATAATATTTATTAAATGTCTTTGGGGAAAAATACATATCAATCGCTCCCTGAAACTAAATAATAAATTCTAATTGCAATGGTTCATGCTCTTCCGGTCCATCATAAATTACTTCTGGATCAGAAACTCGAATAGGAACCTTTCCAATTTTAATTTTTGAAAACATCCTTATTGGTGCACCTGTCAAACAATCTTTACCGGATAATACTTTAATAAAAACTTTTGCGAAAGCCTCTGCTAATTTTGGAGGCACTGCATTACCGATCATTTCATAAATAGCTTTTATAGAACGCCCATAAAAAATGAAGTCATCAGGAAAACTTTGGATTCTTGCTATTTCCCTTGCAGACAAAACACGATTTTCTGTCGGATGCCAAACACCTGCATTTTCCGGTTTAAATGCCGCGGTAATGGTTCCAGCAATCTCATTGCGATGAAATCTCCTATAGAAATTAGGCCAACGATATTTCGCCATGTTATCACGAATTTTTTTCAAACGATCAGGCAAAAGTTCATACGGAATATCCTTCCATGATCCTCCTTCTGGAACCAAACTTCCCAAAGCCATAGCTTGCGGATTTAAACGTAACAATTGGTCATGATTAGGCGTATTTTCTGGTATATCTTTAATACAATTTCCGATTGATAGATCAAGACCATGTATAGGCGCAGGAAACTGGAATTTACCCAATTGATGTTCTAAAGAAATGCCAACAATTATTACCCTTAACCTATTTTGCGGTACTCCATAGTCTGATGCATTAACTAATTTAAAATGAACTTCGTATCCCATCTCTTTCAATTTTTCGCAAATTTCCTGAATCAAAAAACCTTTATTTGTTTTAATAGAAAGCAGTCCTCTCACATTTTCCATCATAACAATTTTGGGACGCAGTTCATTTACAAATTTCAAAGTATGTTTGTATAATAATCCTCTTTCCTCATTGATTCCCTTTCTATTACCTGCGTTAGAAAATGGCTGACAAGGGAAACCCGCTAACAAGACATCTAAATTTTTTATATCAGGTATAGGAATTTCGTTTATATCGCCTTCAATGATCGGGCCAATATTTTTAGAATATGTTTCGCATGCGTCTGGATTAATATCGTTAGCCCAAACAATCTCAAATCCTGCATTATGAAATCCTAAATCCATCCCACCACAACCGCTAAACATGCTAAGCACAGTAAAGCGTTGTTTAGAAATGTTTAGATCGCTTTTAACCATAACTTTCCCTCCATATATTTAGTTTAACACATTTGGGAATTTACTTTTAATATACCAAACATATGTTCCCATTTAAAGTTCTATTGCCAATCTAAATATGTTTTAATCCTGGCAATAACAAAAATACAAACATTAACTCAGCAGTGGCCGGAATGAGTTTCCAAACTGCTGAGATGGGCTGCAGTCAACATTGGTGACCAGCGCGCATAAGCCCGTTGGGATTTGCAGCGGGAAGCACAAAGGACAAGTAAAGCTGTTAAAACGCCGTGACAGTGCAAAATGAAAATATATGTACTGGGGAAAGCTGAACATGGTCCAGCATTTTCCGGAATTTAAAAGAAAAAATCAGCATAATCAGAAAAGGAACATGAGCAAACAAGCGTCCATATTTAAGCTGATTGGAAGGTTGGCGCGAATCGTGTTGGTCATGGTTCACAAGGGTGATAAGTATCGCATGGAAGAAGGAAGCCAAATCACCGCGTAATTTATGGGTGATTCAAACAGACTTCACCCGTTGGTTAAATAACGAAGATTGACTCATTGGATTTCATACGATTTCATACAATGAAAGCATAGAGGACCGATTATCGTGTCCGTAAGGGCGAAAAGACCCGTCATCTAAACACGATCTGCCTCCTTAACAGGTATAACGAAGGTATTTGAAAGCTAAAGGAACTATTGAAACACGGGAGAGTGAAACTCCTAGGGCCAAGTGGATATGCTGTATAATATCCAGGTGAAGCGTACGCGTTACGACTTCCCGTTTCGCATTCCCCAAAACGCCTTTCGATGTAAAAATCGACCGCCACTGCAGTTCAAGCATGATGTGAAATCCTGTAAATGAGAGGGCATTTTTGAGTAAACTCCTTAAGTATAAGAGATGGACACTGTCACGTTTTGAACAAATGCCTCAGATTTGACCCGTTTAAAGTCAATAGGGCCAAATCTAAGGCAAACATCCTTTTTGGGTTCTCTTAGGTTCTCTGGTGTCCGTTTACAAAATACAAAGTTGCAATTTTGGGCTTCTAAATGTCGTATATGTCCATTTAAATTGTCTCGCTAGGATAGAGCTTCGGCCCACTCTACAACAATCCACCCAACACCACCGCCAGCTCGCCGCGGGTCATGGCCCGGCTGTCAGCCCCGTCCGGGAACAGATCATCGATCGACCGATCAGAGCCGCTAATCCGCAAATACTGTTCCATGACGAGCTTCATATGCTCCACGGTCATGACCGCATCCGGCATGAAGCGGCCCTGACCATCGCCGACGACGAGTCCCTGGTCAGCCGCCCAACCGACGTAGCCGCTGTACCATCTGCCAGGGGCCACGTCCTGGAATGCTCCCGCCTCCTTCCGCTCCACGCCGAGCAGCCGGCCCAGCGCCGTGACGGCGACGGCCCGCGTGACCGGAGAGTGCGGCGAGAACTCGGTCGGGCTGGTGCCGGCCAGCACGCCCCGCTCATAGACCGCCTTAACCGCATCATACAGCGGATCATCCGGGTCCACATCCGTAAAAGGCAGGCCCCCGATGACCAACTCCCATTCGGACGCGCCGGTAAACTCCGGATTGGAAGACACCACCGCCACGGTCAGGCGGTAGCGGCCGGCCGCTTCGGGCAAGAGCTTCGAAAAATCGCCGTTTAGCTCCGACAAAAGGTACGAGACGGCGAAATCTTCCGACGGCACGTCGGTGACAGTCAGCTGAATGTCCGTGGCGGGCACGTTCTCGCTGGCCTCCACACGATCCAGCCGGACGCGCTCGCCGGATGCGACGCTGCGGATGCCTTCCCCGCCATTGACCGTAAAGGTCACTCTCCGCTTGGCTCCCGGCGCATCTGTAATGCCCGAGAAACTGTGGACGGCATCGGTGATGATGGACGCCGCGGAACCTTGCTTGCCCGGCGCGGCCTGTTCGATCCGGCCCGGCCGGCCCAGGGCGCGCATGCCGAAGGCATTCCCCGTATACTGCTGCTGTTTGCCGTCAACAAATACGTGATATTCGGTGTCCCGCTCCAGTTCGCCGGACGAGAACGTCAGCGTCTGGAACGCCTTTTCCGCCGTATGCTTAAGAAGCTCCCTTCCCGCCGCATCCTGGATGACGATCTCCGTTCCCGCTTCTTGCGTCGCGGCAAAGGCCAGTTCCATAAACGGCTGCCCGGACGCCGGCGAGGCCGCGTCATTGCGCCTGCCCAGCGCGATCAGCGTGCCGCCGTTGATCGTGATATCCTTGTCCGCATCCACGCCGCCGTCGGGCGTGCGCTCGCTCGCCATGGTCACAATGGTGCCGCCATTGATGGTCAGGTAGCCGTTGGAGTCGATGCCGTCGCCTTCCGCGCCCAGGCCTCCGTTGATATGCACGTAACCGCCGTTAATCATGGTGACGGAAATGCCGTCTTCGTTGGTGTTGATCCCGTCATCCTGGGCCTCAATGAAAATCCTGCCGCCGTTGATGGCCAAATGCAGCTCGGAATTCAGCCCCTCGTTGGCGGCCTTGATGTGCAGTTCGCCGGTCCCTTCGGCCTCGCCGGAGATGTTCATCGACATTTTCGAATAGAACGCGCCGTCGTATTTGTGCAGCTTCTTCGTCGTGCCCGGCTCGTAAATCCGCGCCACATAAGCGCCGTTTACCACGTTGACGGAATCGTCCGCCAGAATCACTTGCGCCCCCGCGCGGCTCAAATCCACAACGCCCTTGGGGTCTTCGTCGGCCGAGTACGGTTCATACACGTTGTAGAAAATGACGCCCGGCGCCACGGTGCTCGTGATGTCCACACCATCCAAAATCAGTGTCACCACGGCGTTCGGATCATCGGCCGCATCTTCGCCCAGATCCACGGCCAGCTGCCCATATGAAAGCTTGCCGGTCACCCGGTAAACCCCCGGCTTCGTGATGGTGACGACCGTATGCTTGTCCGCCTCTTCCTTGCTGTGTTCGTCCCGAGCCGTACCCTCGCCGTAGCTCGGCCACGGCCGGCCTCATAGTACACGATGGCCGCCCCGGTATGTACGGCATCTTCCGGATTGGCTGTAGCCGGCCGGCCGTTCACGGTCACGCCCGCATCCGAGAGCCGGATGACGGTTTCCGCGCCGGCGCCGGCCGAAGCGGAGCCCGACGCGTCGCTTCCGTTTTCGCCGCCCGTTCCGCTCTCCGCCCTGGTTTCGGTTCTGCCCGGCGTTACTTCCGCTTCCTGCCTGGCGCTGGCGCAGGACACACTCACAGCGCTTAACACGATCAGGACAACCAGCAGAAGAGACATACCGCGTTTCGGCATTCTCCCCTCCCCTTCCTTTCCATAGCATATGAACTTTTTATAGTGTAAACCGCCTATCTTAAACCAAGCTTAGATTCACATTAATTTTCAGCCTCCCGCAAATATTTCTTCAGCAGATCCACGCGTTTTTGATCCTCCTCCAGCACCATATCCACCAATTTGGCGCTTTCCTCGTCCAGTTCGCCGGCCACCATCTTGTGCGAGAAATGGATGCCATATTTGTTCTCCCCGACCAGCGCGTCGTGCAAAATGTCCCTGGCGTCTTCCGGCCGGTCCCGCAGTTTTTGCAGCCACTCGCGGATCTCTCCCATCACCCCGGCACCATCGGCGGCTTCGCCGCCCAGATCCTGAATGCGTTCGGCAATTTTTTGGGCGCCCATTTTGGCATGCTGCTGAAGCTTTTGCAGCAAATCTTTCACCTGCGGGTCCTTGGCGCGCGAAATCAGGTGCTCGTACTGATGGATGCCCATGTACCTGCCTTTCAGAAAACGGTTCAATTCCTTAATGACGCGCCGTTTCTTTTGTTCGTCCATGTGTTCGTTCATGTTGGCACCGTCTTTTTAATTTAAGTAGGTATTTGTTTTTGTTTAGTATGTCCCGACAAAGTTATAATGGTGCCATGAAGGAGGAGCCGGCATGTTCAAAATCATGATCGTCGAGGACGATTTGACCATCGCAAAGGCGATCAGCGATCACCTCGGCAAATGGGGCTATGACGTCACCTATCTGACCGATTTCCGGAACGTGGCGGATCAGGTCATCCGCCGGCAGCCGCAGCTCGTGCTGCTCGATATTTCGCTGCCTTTTTACAACGGATTCTACTGGTGCAGCGAGATCCGCAAAGTGTCCAAAGTGCCGATCATGTTTCTGTCCTCCGCTTCCGACAACATGAACATCGTCATGGCGATGAACATGGGCGGTGACGATTTTCTGGCCAAGCCGTTCGACCTCCACGTGCTGACGGCGAAAATCGGCGCGCTGCTGCGCCGTTCCTACTCCTATCAGGGGCAGGTCCATGTGCTGGAACACGGCGGCGTCCTGCTCAATCTGAACGATGCCACCCTAACGTACCAGAACCGCAAAATCGAGCTGACCAAAAACGACTTCAAAATTGTGCAGCTCCTTATGGAAAACGCCGGACGGGTCGTGCCCCGCGACGAAATCATGCAGCGGCTGTGGGAAAGCGACCAGTTCATCGACGACAACACGCTGACCGTCAACATGACGCGCCTGCGCAAAAAGCTGGCCGAGATCGGCCTTGAAAACTGGATTGTCACGAAAAAAGGCCTCGGATACATGGTGGAAGGAACATGAACGGACCGAAAATCTTTCGCGCCTGGCTGCGGCAAAATTTTCCGCTCATCCTGACCGTCGCGGCAGCGATGGGCGTTTTCCCGCTCGTCCTCATCCTTTACGGGCTCCCTGCCGAACCGGCCGGATACGCGTGCGCGCTGGCCCTTGTCATCCTGCTCGTGGCCGGCGCCGTCGGCTTCCGCCGCTTCCGGCGCATGCATGAGGCCCTCGCTTCCCTGCGCGGCCAGATCGCCGTGCCCGGCCTGCCGCTGCCGGAGGCGCACAACCTGATCGAACAGGATTACCAGGAACTGATCCGCCTGCTGGATGAGGAGCGGACCCGGATCTCCCGCGAAAAAGACCGGGCGTACCAGGACATGGTGGAGTATTACACGACCTGGGCCCACCAGATCAAAACGCCGATCGCCGCCATGCGGCTCTTGCTCCAGGCGGACGAAGTTCCGGACAAGCGGGAGCTGTCCGAGCAGCTTTTCCGGATCGAGCAGTATGCGGAAATGGTGCTGCAGTTCATCCGGCTGGGCGGCGAAAGCTCCGATTTTGTGTTCCGCACGGTTTCGCTGGACGATTGTGTCAGGCAGGCAGTGCGCAAATACGCCCAATGGTTTATCCGCAAGGGGATCAGGCTGAACTATGAGCCGCTGGGCGTCTCCGTGCTGACGGACGAAAAATGGCTCGTCTTTGTCATCGAGCAGCTTCTCTCCAACGCGCTGAAATACACCCCCGAGGGCGAGATCTCGATTTATATGCATCCCAGCCGGCCTGCCACGCTTGTCATCGAGGACACCGGCATCGGCATCGACCCTGCCGACCTGCCGCGGGTGTTCGAGCATGGCTATACCGGCTTCCACGGCCGGTCCGACAAGAAGTCCACCGGCATCGGCCTTTATTTGTGCCGGCGCATCCTGGACAAGCTCTCCCATACCATCGAAATCGAATCCGCCGTCGGAAGGGGAACGAAAGTGATGATCGGACTGGCAAAACCCCCGCTGGAAGTGGAGTAGCGGATCGGACGGGCGGTTCAGACTCAGCGATCCTGACGCGGCGGTTCGGTGCGCCCGCACCCGATCCGGCGGCGGGAGACGGCCCATCCTTACCAAATTGTAAGCTTGCCGGAGAAAATGTAAGCCGAAGCTAAGGCGGCGCATTTTCTTTTTTTGTACGATGGAGCTAGCGGCAAATGAAGTAAGGAGGACCCATATGGCGCTTTTGGAAGTGCGAAATCTCAAAAAAGTGTACACGACCCGTTTCGGCAAGCAGCAGGTGCAGGCGCTCGCCAACGTCTCTTTCTCCGTGGAGGAAGGGGAGTTCGTCGCCATCATGGGCGAGTCCGGATCGGGCAAAACGACGCTGCTCAACATCCTCGCGGCGCTGGATCAGCCGACCGGCGGAGAAGTGCTTCTGGATGGCAGAGCCTTAAGCTCCATCCCCGAAAAGGAAATCGCCGCCTTCCGCCGGGACCGGCTCGGCTTCGTGTTTCAGGAGTTCAACCTGCTTGATACGTTTAACTTGCGCGACAACATTTTCTTGCCGCTGGTTCTGGCAGGCAAGCCGCACCGGGAAATGGCTGCCCGGCTCAAGCCGATCGCGGCGGCGCTCGGCATCGCCGAAATTTTGGGCAAATTCCCGTATGAAGTGTCCGGCGGCCAAAAACAGCGGGCGGCCGTCGCCCGGGCGCTCATCACCCATCCCCGCATCCTTCTGGCCGATGAGCCGACCGGCGCCCTGGACTCGCGGTCCAGCGATGATTTGCTCCGGCTGTTTGAGGAAATCAACCGGCAGGGGCAAACGATCCTCATGGTCACGCACAGCGTGAAAGCGGCGAGCCATGCGGGCCGCGTCCTGTTCATCAAGGACGGGGAAGTGTTCCATCAGATTTACAAGGGATCGAAAACCCGGCATGAGTTTTTCCAGCAGATTTCGGACGCGCTGACCGTGATGGCCGCCGGGGGTGGCCGGCATGAATAGCAGGCTGTTCCTGAAGCTGGCCGTCACCAACATCCGGAATCACGCCCAAACCTATTACCCGTACGTGCTCGCCAGTTCCGCGGCGGTCATGATGTTTTACGACATGCTGTACCTGTATTTCTCCAGGGAAATCGGCGGCATGGCCGACAGCTCCGCGTTGCGCTTGATGCTCGCTTTCGGCTGCATCGTCATCGGCGTTTTTTCCTTTATATTGCTGCTGTATGTGAACAGTTTTCTGATCAAGCGGCGCAAAAAAGAGTTCGGGCTGTTCAATGTCCTCGGCATGGAGAAAAAACACATCGCCCGCATCATGCTGACCGAAACGCTCATGGTCGCCGCCCTGTGCATCGGACTGGGGCTCGTGGCCGGCATTCTGTTCAGCAAGCTGGCCATGCTGCTGCTTTTGAACATTTTGGGGCTTGGGGCGTCCTTCGGCTTTGAAGTGCCCCTGCCGGCGGTGGCCATCACCGTCATCCTGTTCGGGGCCTTGTTTTTGATCAACCTGCTTTACAATGTCGTTCAGGTTCGCATCTCCAGGCCGGCGGAGCTGCTTAAAGGAGGCAACGTCGGCGAAAAAGAGCCCCGCACCAAATGGCTGATGGCGCTCTCCGGCGCGGCCGCCCTGGGCGCCGGATACTATATCGCCTTGACGACCGAGTCGCCGCTGATGGCCCTGAACCAATTTTTCATCGCGGTGCTGCTCGTCATGGTCGGCACATACGGCCTTTTTACGGCCGGCAGCATCGCGATCCTGAAATCGCTGCGGAAGAACAAGCGGTTCTACTACCGCACGAACCCGTTCATCGCCATATCCGGCATGATCTACCGGATGAAGCGGAACGCCGCGGGGCTGGCGAGCATTTGCATCCTGTCCGCGGCCGTCATCATCACGCTGTCTTCCACCGTCTCGCTCTACGCCGGCCTGGAAGACGTGCTCCGCACGCGCTATGTGCGGGAAATTGCCGTTTACGCAAGCGAAGTTTCCGATGAGAATATCCAACATCTGGAGCAAATCGTGGCCGAAGAGACCAAACGGGCGGGCATCGTTCCCCAAAACCCGGTCAGCCTGCGGTCGGCCTCCCTGATCGCCATGCAGGAGGGGAACGTTTTCCGCGGGGCCCGCACCAATTTCCGTGCCCAAAATGCCGCCATGCTCCTTTTTATGACCGCGTCGGAATACAGCCGCTTCGAAGGCGTCCGGGCCGACCTGGCGGAAGGCGAGGCGCTGGTCTATGCCATGAAGGGAGAGATCCCGGGCGATACGCTGGATCTGGACGGCTTTGCTTTGCGCATCCGCAGCCGGCTGGATAAAATGGAAAGTTTCGCGCCGATCTTTGCCAAAGGAATCATGACGAAAACGTATGTGGTGATCACCGCGGACGAGCGGGACATTTTCCGCGCCCGGCAGGCCCTCGAAGGGGCGGATGCGCCGAAGCTGCTGAATTACGAATACCATTTTGACACGCAGGCGGACCGGGGGACGCAGGTGGAGCTGGCCGCCAGCCTGAAACAAGCGATCAAAGGCGCGTCCATCGACGGCCATGCGGACGGCCGCGAGGCGGCCCGGCAAAGTTTCATGGCGATTTACGGCATCCTGTTTTTCCTCGGCTTGTTCCTGGGCACGCTGTTCCTCCTGGGCACCGTGCTGATCATCTACTACAAGCAAATTTCCGAAGGCTACGACGACAAGGACCGGTTTGCCATCATGCAAAAGGTCGGCCTCACGCGCGATGAGATCAAAAAAGCCATCCGCTTCCAGGTGCTGGCCGTGTTCTTCCTGCCGCTGGTTACGGCCGTCTGCCACATCGCCGCGGCGTTCCCGGTCATCACCAAGCTGCTCGCCCTGTTCAACATGACCAACGTGCCGCTGTTTGCGCTGTGCACGGCGCTGACCATCGTGGCGTTCGCCGTGTGCTATACGCTGATTTACGCCTTGACCGCAAGAACGTATTACCGGATCGTGCGATAATCGAGTAGGAGGGGGCGGCTAACCCCCGTCCTCTCACACCACCTAGCATGCG
>ERZ795043.719-NODE-719-length-22663-cov-37.852619_pt1 | contig 22663 bp, 18 predicted proteins | sample MGYA00375127_ERZ795043 | MGnify/ENA primary metagenome ERZ795043 (study PRJEB30172, sample SAMN05518447) | compost metagenome | isolation source: Feedstock adapted compost from Newby Island compost facility, Milpitas, CA | place: USA:Newby Island compost facility... | reverse complement strand
GCATTTTTGCCGTACATTTGCGCGATTGGCGCGAAAATCTCAAAATGTACGGCATTTTTGCTTTTCGTGAAATCAAACGTTCGGAATTTGGCGCCGTGTTCAATATCCGCGCCAAACGCGGCGCAGATGCAATAGTATGTCATGCCCCCAGCGCTTTGAGCGCAGATGTTCATCCGGCAAAAAAAGCGGGAAAAACTCCCGCTCGCGTTTAAGGCGCAAACCCTTGGGCGCTGATGAAGACCCGGTCTTCGCCAAACACTTTTTTAAACCGCTCATATACGATCTTCCAGGCGGAAGGGTCATACCACTCGGAATAGCCAAGCTCCCGGTACACGCGTTCCAGCTCCAAGCTTTGCGTCCGGACGCCGCCGCTGCCGTCGCCCATCCAGAAGTCGTCGATGCAGATCCGGTTTGCCACGGGCAGCAAAATTTCCGCAAAGCGCTCGCTGCTGGGCAGGATCGGCGCGATGGCCGCCTGAACGGGGATGCCTTCGTTTTTGAGAAGGCGCAGCGTTTCCAACCGGGCGGCGATGGGCGGCGAGAGCGGGGTGAACGCCTGCCGCACCTCTTCCAGATCCGTCTCGATGGTCATGCTGACGCGGACCCGGCTGCCGAGTTTGCGCAGCAGATCGATGTCCCGGCGAACCAGCGGGCTGCGGGTCTGGAGCAGCAGAAAATCCGGCGGGTCTTCCGCCATGACTTCCAGCAGGGAGCGCGTGATTTGTTCCTTATATTCCAACGGCTGATACGGGTCGGTGCTCGACGACATGAAGATCGTCACCGGCCCTTTCGCTTTTTCTCTTCGCAGTTCTTTGCGCAGCACGGCGGCTGCGCCCTCCTTGATGTCCACCCAGGTTCCCCACTCTTCGCCGCGGAGAACCGCCACGGGCAATTTGCGCACATAGCAATAGGAACAGCCGTAAACGCAGCCGGCGTACGGATTCAGCGAGTGGCTGTAGCCGGCCAAAAACCCCGTTCCTTTGTTCAGCATCGATTTGGGCGTTACACGGCGATACGTGACGTCTTTCTGCAATGCCGATCACCTTGCGAAAATTTCTTGCCGCTCCAGCTCGAGCAGCCGTTTTTTCATCTCCAATCCGCCCCGGTAGCCGGTCAGCGCTCCGTTTTTGCCGACCACCCGGTGGCAGGGTACCGCGATGAGCATCGGATTGGCGCCGACGGCGGCGCCGACGGCCCGCGCGGCGGACGGTTTGCCGATTGTTGCCGCGATCTCCGAATAGGATCGGGTCTCTCCGTACGGGATCGCAAGAAGCGCTTTCCAAACTTCCAGTTGAACGGGCGTGCCGCGCAGGTCCAGCGGGCAGGTGATGCTGCGCCGTTTTCCTTGCAAATAGGCTTTGATTTGTTCTGCGGCATCCGCCAGTTTTTCGTCGTGGCGCGCCAGCTTCCAGCCCGGCAGCTGGCGGGCCGCCCATTTTTCCAGTTCCGCCAGGGAATCGTCTGCCGCACCGACGTACATCAGCCCGCCGTCTCCCGCGGCCAGGCAGAGCCGCCAATCCGGATGGGACAAGACCGACCAGTACAACGTCCGGTTTTCCACTCTTGTCGCCTCTCCCTTCTTGCCATCATACGCATTAGGCGCCGCTCCATGCTGCCGCATCCCGCGCATGCCGCGGCCCCTTCTTGCCACCAGTATACATCAGGCGCCGCCGCCTGTCTTTCTTCCAATTCATGACCCATAATTCGGGAACATATGACATATTAAGGACGCACAAAAAACAACCATTGCTTTAAATATGACTCAAATATATAATTAAGACGTAATAATTAAGGTTCGGAGGAGGATCCGGGTTGAAAATCGGGGGAGCTGAAGGAGCGGTGAGCAAGGTGTCGCTCAAATTGGTGTATGCGTTTGGCGAAGGCAATGCCCAAATGCGGGCGCTGCTCGGCGGCAAAGGGGCCAATCTGGCGGAAATGACGCGGGCGGGGCTGCCCGTGCCGCCGGGGTTTACGGTAACGACGGAGGCCTGTCACATTTTCTTTGCAGCTGGCGGCCGCATCACGGACGAAATGCAGGAGCAAATTGACGCGGCTCTCCGGCAGCTGGAGGAAGTGAAGGGGCAGAAGTTCGGCGATCCCGCCAATCCGCTGCTCGTATCCGTCCGTTCGGGCGCCGTCACCTCGATGCCCGGCATGATGGACACGATTTTGAACCTGGGCCTGAATGACGAAACGGTGCGCGGGCTGGCCGAGCTTTCGCAAAACGAACGGTTTGCCTACGACTGCTACCGCCGCCTGATCCAGATGTTCGGCAACGTGGTGCTCGGGGTGGAAAGCTTCCATTTTGAAAACCTGCTGCACAAGCTGAAGAAAAGCCTGGGCGTGGAGCAGGACCAGGAAGTGCCGGCGGAAGGCTGGATGAGGCTCGTCGAAGATTACAAGGCGTGCGTGAAGAGCCATGCGGGACAGCCGTTCCCGCAGGATGTGCGCGAGCAGCTCAGAATGGCCGTCGCCGCCGTGTTCAACTCGTGGAACAACCAAAGGGCCAAAGTGTACCGGAAAATCCACCGCATCCCCGATGACCAGGGCACGGCCGTCAATGTGCAGAGCATGGTGTTCGGCAATCTGGGCGACGACTGCGGCACCGGCGTCGTGTTTACCCGTAATCCGTCCACGGGCGAAAACGCGCTGTTCGGCGAGTTTCTGATCAACGCGCAAGGGGAAGACGTGGTGGCCGGCGTCCGGACGCCGCAATCGATCCAGGCGCTGGCGCGGGAGATGCCCGCCATTTATGAGCAGCTGGAGCGGGTCTGCAAACAGCTCGAGCGCCACTATCAGGACATGCAGGACATTGAGTTTACGGTGGAGCGCGGCACCCTGTACGTACTGCAAACGCGAAGCGGCAAGCGCACGGCCCAGGCGGCCCTCAAGATCGCGGTGGATCTCGTCCGGGAAGGCGTGCTGACCAAGGAAGAGGCGCTGCGCCGCATCGAGATTTCCCACCTGGACCAACTGCTGCACCGCGGCATTGACGAATCCGCCGTGACGGAAGTGATGGCCACCGGGCTGCCGGCTTCTCCCGGCGCGGCCGCCGGCATGGCCGTGTTTGACGCCGATACGGCCGACGAATGGCGAAAAGAGGGCAAAGAGGTCATTCTCGTGCGCCCCGAAACGACGCCGGAAGATATTCACGGCGTGCTCGCGGCCGAAGGCGTGCTGACGAGCCGCGGCGGCATGACCAGCCATGCGGCCGTCGTCGCGCGGGGGATGGGCAAGCCGTGCGTGTGCGGCTGCGAAGAGCTGCGCATCGATCTGGAAAACCGGCTGATGCAGGCGGGCGGCAAGACGATCAAGGAAGGCGAATGGATCACGCTGGACGGGACGAGCGGCCGCGTGTTTGCCGGCGCCGTGCCGCTGAAGGAAGCCACCGTATCCGAAGAACTGCAGCAGGTGCTGGCGTGGGCGGATGAAATCCGCCGGCTGCGCGTATACGCCAACGCCGACAATCCGGAGGACGCCCGGACCGCACGCAATTTCGGCGCGGAAGGCATCGGTTTGTGCCGCACGGAGCACATGTTCTTCGCGCCCGCCCGCCTGAAGCGGATGCAAGAGATGATCATGGCGGAAACGCCGGAAGAACGAAAACGCGCGCTGGAGCACCTTCTGCCGATGCAGCAGTCCGATTTTGAGGGCATTTTCGAGGCGATGGACGGCCTGCCGGTGACGATCCGGCTTCTGGATCCGCCGCTGCACGAGTTTTTGCCCCAGTTGGAAGAGTTGCGCGAAAAGCTGGAGACGGCCTCCGCGCAGGAGGAAAAAGACCGGCTGAGACAGATGATCCGCAAAGTGCAGGCCCTGCGCGAATCCAACCCGATGCTCGGCTGGCGGGGCTGCCGGCTGGGGATCGTCTATCCGGAAATTTACGACATGCAGATCGAAGCGATTTTCAAGGCGGCGTCGGCCTGCATTGACCGGGGCATCACCGTGCTGCCGGAAATTATGATCCCGCTCGTCGGCGACCCGAATGAGCTGAAAATCCTGCGTGAGCTCGTGGACCAGGTGGCCCGGCAGGTGCTCGGTCCGGACAAATTGCGCGAATGCCGCTACCGGGTGGGCACGATGATCGAGGTGCCCCGCGCCGCGCTGCTCGCCGGAAAGATCGCGTCTTACGCCGATTTCTTCTCCTTCGGTACCAACGACCTGACGCAAATGACGTTCGGTTACAGCCGTGATGACGCGGAAGGCAAATTTCTGGCCCACTACCTGGAGAAAAAGCTGCTCCCCCACAACCCGTTCCAGGTGCTGGATACGGAAGGCGTCGGCCAGTTGATCGGCATGGCCGTGCAAAACGGCCGCGCGGTGAAGCCTGCGCTGAAGACCGGCATTTGCGGCGAGCACGGCGGCGAGAAGATGTCCATTGCCTTCTGCCACCGCATCGGACTGGATTACGTCAGCTGCTCTCCTTACCGGATTCCGATGGCGCGCATTGCGGCCGCCCAGGCGGTTCTCGAAGGGCAAAATGAGGCCGATGCGGCGGGAAAAACAGTGTGATGTTGACACGGAATACGCTAAAATAAAGAAAGAGAGGGTACCAAAGCAGGCAGGAGGATACAATGATCGAACTGACGCCCCGTCAATTGGAGATCATTTCGCTGGTGAAGCAGCATGCCCCGATAACCGGCGAACAGATTGCCGAAATGCTTGGTGCGACGCGTCCGACAATCCGGTCGGACCTGGGGCTTTTGGTCATGCTGGGTTATATCGATGCCAAGCCCAAGGTAGGTTATTTTATCGGTCAGCGGGGCATGAAAGAGAATATGGGAATCGCCCAGATCACTTCCCGGCCTGTGAAGGAAGTGATGGGCGTTCCCATCGTTCTTCGGGAAACCGCGACGGTCAGCGACGCCGTCGTGACCCTTTTTCTGGAAAATGTTGGGAGTCTTGTCGTCGTCGACGCTGCCGGCTCGCTGGCCGGAATCGTGTCGCGCAAAGATTTGCTTAAAGTCACTTTGGGCAATCCTCAGGCTTCATCCGTGTTGCTCAGCATGGTCATGACCCGTTATCCGAACGTGGCGACGGTCTCCCCCAACGATACGGTATTGGATGCCATGAGCAAAATGATGACGCACGAAGTGGACGGTCTTCCGGTGGTGGAAACCGCCAAGGACGGGGAATCTACAAAGGTGGAGGTCGTCGGCCGAATTACGAAGACGACCATCACGCGATTGTTGTATGAAGCTGCGACGGGCCAACAGCAATAGCACGTGAAATAGATCCGCGGGGGAGGACCGCAGATGAGTCAGCAAGTGGGAACGATTTTTGTCTGCTCGGATTCCGTCGGCGAAACCGCCGAGACGGTGGTCCGGGCCACGATGCGCCAATTTGACGCGCGCAATTTTAACATCAAGCGATGGGCTCACATCAAGACGGAGGACGAAATCCGGCATATGATGGAGGAAGCTGCCCGGATCGGCAGCTTTGTTGTTTATACGCTGGTATTGCCGGAACTGAGGGAATTCATTCAGCAGGAATCCGCCCGGCTGGGCGTATACGCCGTCGATGTGATGGGACCCGTCATGGAGGCCTTTGTCAACACGTTCAATTCTTCGCCGCGGCAAAAGCCCGGACGGCTGCCGATGACGGATCCGGAATATTTCAAGCGGGTGGAGGCCATCGATTTTTCGGTGCGCTGCGATGACGGGCAATACACCAGCGCGTGGGACCAGGCCGACCTCATTTTGCTGGGGGTTTCGCGGACGACCAAAACGCCGCTCAGCATGTATCTGGCCCATAAAGGCTACAAGGTGGCCAATTACCCGCTGGTGCCCGAAGTGAAGGTGCCGGATCTGATCTTCCAGTTGCCGCAAAGCAAATTTGTCGGCCTGACGATGAAGCCGGAGACGCTGGCCCATATCCGGTCGCAGCGGCTGAAAACGATGGGCTTGCCTTATCATGCGGCTTACGCCTCGCTGGAACGGGTGACGGAAGAGCTGGACTTTGCGCACAACCTTTTCCGCCGGCTCGGCTGCAGGGTGCTGGACGTGACCGACCGGGCCATTGAGGAAACGGCGGGCACGATCCTGGAACTTTTGTCGCAAAAGCAGGAAGGCCAATACTGACCGGACGGGCGGATAACGCCGGCGATTTGGGGAGGACAAGTATTGCCATCGGTGGGAAGGTGTGTTATGCTTTTTCGCATTCAGGCGAGTTTTTGAACGCGAAAGGGGATCAAGCTCACGATGGCAACGCAGACCGGCGGGAGATACACGATCATTGTCAGGTTGGAAATGGAAGACCAGGTGCCTTTTATTGACGTGCTCAAGGTCATTCACGATGCGGGCGGCGAGATCACGGCCGTCGATATCGTGAGCCGGAGCAAGGGTACCACCATTCGCGATATTACGGTGTTTGTGTCGCCGGACAGCGAGGAGTCGCTGATTGGCAAGATTTCCGCCACCAAGGGCGTGCGGATCATCAACGTGTCGGACCGCACGTTTCTGATGCATTTGGGCGGAAAGCTGGAAGTCCAATCGAAGGTGCCGATCAAAAACCGCGACGATCTGTCGCATGTGTACACGCCGGGCGTGGCGCGGGTTTGTTCGGCCATTCATAAGGATCCGTCCAAGGCCTACTCCCTGACCATTAAGCGCAATACGGTGGCGGTGGTGACGGACGGCACGGCGGTACTCGGCCTCGGCGACATCGGCCCGACGGCCGCTTTGCCCGTGATGGAAGGCAAGGCGATGCTGTTTAAGGAAATGGCGGGCGTGGACGCTTTTCCGATTTGCCTCGACACCAAAGACACGGACGAAATCGTTTCGATCGTCAAAGCGCTGGCTCCGGTGTTTGGCGGCATCAATCTGGAAGACATCTCGTCGCCGCGTTGCTTTGAGATCGAGGAACGGCTTCAAAAGGAACTGGACATCCCCGTATTCCACGATGACCAGCACGGCACTGCCGTCGTCCTGCTGGCCGGGCTGATCAACGCCCTGAAGGTTGTCGGCAAGCAAATGTCCGACATCAAGGTGGTGTTCAGCGGCGCAGGGGCGGCCGGCATCGCCTGCACCCGGATGCTTCTTTCCGCCGGCGTAAAGCACATTGTGGGCGCCACCCGGTCCGTCGGCATCATCCGCCGCGGCGTCCAGTACGACAATCCGATGTACCAATGGTATGCCGAAAACACCAACCCCGACAACATCAGCGGCACGCTGTCGGATGCGATGGAGGGCGCCGATGTGTTCATCGGCCTTTCGGGCCCGAACGTAATTACCGTGGATGACCTGAAGAAAATGGCGAAGGACCCGATCGTGTTCGCGATGGCCAACCCGACGCCGGAAATTTTGCCCGAAGTGGCGGCGCCTTATGTGCGCGTCATGGCCACCGGCCGGTCCGACTATCCGAACCAGCTCAACAACGTGCTCTGCTTCCCCGGCATTTTCCGGGGCGCGCTGGATTGCCAGGCGACAACCATTACTGAGAACATGAAGCTGGCGGCCGCCCATGCCATCGCTTCCGTCGTGTCCGATGACGAGCTGAACGAACAATACATCATTCCGAGCGTATTCAACACCCGCGTGGTGGAGGCCGTGCGCAAGAAAGTCATTGAAGCGGCCATCCGCGACAAGGTCGCCCGCAGAATCCCGCACGATTTTGCGTGACCATATTCATGAGTTGTCCCGTTATGAAAAAAAGCCGGGAGTTCCCGGTCAGCCTGGTTGGCTGTCCGTAACTTCCGGCTTTTTCGTTTTCGTCTTGTTTTGCATTTTAAGCCGATCCTGCCCGGTTTGACGGGGGGTTGCGCCGGATTCGATGGCGAAATTTCATGCTGCAGTGCGAAGAATCGCATGACATGGTGCTCGCGATGGTCCGCGAGCCGCCACAAGTTGATAAAACCGACTTGTTGAGGACTGGTGTGAGCTCGGGAGGGGCAGCAAGTCGGTAAAACCGTCTTGTTGAGGGTTGGCGCGAGCTTGGGAGGGGCAGCAAGTCGGTAAAACCGACTTGTTGAGGGCTGGGCGTGCCCGAGGACCGCCACAAGTCGGCAAAACCGCCATGCGCACCGCAGGCGGAAGGAGGCGGTGCGCATGTGCGGGCTGGAGATTGGGACCTACTAGTGCTGGTGCGATTGCTTACCGATGGTCCGTGTAGCGGTTGGCTTTGCTGAGGCGCTTGATCAGCGCGATTTCTTCCTCGGTCAGGGGAGGCAGGTCCGCCGCATCGAGGTTATGGTCCAGCTGCTCGATGGAGCTGGCGCCGGGGATTACGACGGCGACGCCTGGTTCCGAGAGCGAAAAGCGGATGGCGAGCTGGGTCAGGCTCCGGCCGGGTCCGGTCAGTTCCCGCAGCTTTTCCCTGAGCTCCCTGATTTCCTCGGCGCTGTAGTCCAGGTGCCCCTTGTCCACCGTCTTGCTTTCGGCGAGCAATCCGCCCGCCACCGGCCCCCGCGCAATGACGCTGATGCCGCGAGAAGAAAGGAGCGGCAGCACCTCTTCTTCGGCCCGCCGGTCCAGGATGCTGACCGGATTCATCACGCTGACGATTCCTGAGCGGGCGGCATATTCGCGGATCACGTTGGGCCGGATGGAGGAGATGCCGTATTCGCGGATGACCCCTTCCCGTTTCAATTGCTCGAAGGCCTCGATGGTTTCGTCAATCGGATCGTTGATCGTGCCGCCGTGCAGCTGATACAAATCGATGTAGTCCGTGCCCAGCCTTTTGAGGCTTTCCTTCACCGCCGACAAAATGTACTCCTTCGACGGGTCCCAGACCCAGCCTTCCTTGCCGGGGATGCGGCGGTTGCCCACCTTGGTGGCCACGATCACCTTGTCCCGCCGGCCTTTAATGGCTTTCCCCACCAGCTCTTCATTGCGCCCGGCATCGTACAGATCCGCCGTGTCGAGAAAGTTCACGCCGCGATCCAGCGCCCGGTGGATAATGGAAACGGCTTTTTGCTCATCCGTGCCAAGAGTCATGCAGCCGAGCCCGATTTCTCCCACCATGAGCTGTGACTTTCCCAGCCGGTTCATTTTCATTTCGGCACCCTTCCTTTCCGCTCATGCAAATTTTTCCCCTTTGCCTTCATTATAACAATTTTATAATGATTCTTGATAAATCCTATAAAATCAATCTAATTGTACGGAATTCGAGATTGTGGTAGGGTCAATTCAGTGTTAAACTATCTTAATAAATAAGATAAATACTATCGGATCACTATGAAATACAGCGGGGTGGATTCACTTTGGCGCTTCATGTGACAAACAGCCCTTTTACAGAGGAGCAGGCGGAACAGCTCAACCGTTTGCTGCCCGGGCTGACGGATTATCAGCGGACATGGCTCAGCGCTTATTTAACCATGTTGACCATTAAAGGCGTTCAGGGAGGCGGGCCGGCAGAGGCATGGTACGGCCATGCTGCGGGCGCTGAAGCGGCGCCTGCGGCGGCGCCGGCACCGGTGGCTCCGGTGGCGCAGGCGATTAGCGCGGTATCGGCCGCATCGGCCGCACCGGCTGCGCCGGCCGCCCCGCTCACGGCAGCCGCGCCGGACGCTTCCGCGGCCCCAGCCGCCCAGGCGGCGGCTGCGCTGACGAAAGAAGCGACGGTGCTGTTCGGTTCGCAGTCCGGCAACGCCCAGAAGCTGGCCAAACAACTGGCGCAGCAGCTGGAGGGGAAAGGCTTCAAAGTTCTGCTGTCGGCGATGAGCGACTTCAAAACGAATGACCTGCCGAAGGTCCGAAACCTGTTCATCGTGGTCAGCACCTACGGCGAAGGAGAACCGCCGGACAACGCCCTTTCCTTCCATGAATTTCTCCACAGCAACAGGGCGCCGCGGCTGGAAGGCACGAATTTCGCCGTGCTGGCTCTGGGCGACACCTCCTATGAGCATTTCTGCAAGACGGGGAAAGATTTTGACGAGCGGCTGGAAGCGCTGGGCGCCAAAAGGCTTGTGCCCCGCGCGGACTGCGACGTGGACTATCAGGCCGCTGCCGCCGCCTGGATGAAGCAGGTTCTTGCCGCCGTGGAATCTGTGGCGGTTTCGTCCGCAGGCGCTGCGGATAGCGACGCCGGCAAAGCGGTCGTCCATGCGGCTCCGGCTGCCGCCGCAGCGGCGCCGTCCGCTTCCATCGCCGTTACGGCGGCAGCCGGCATCTCCGGCGATGCCGAGCCGGCCTACTCGCGGTCCAACCCGTTTTACGCCGAAGTGCTGCAAAACATTAACCTGAACGGCCGCGGTTCCGACAAGGAAACCCATCATCTCGAAATTTCGCTGGCGGGCTCGGGCCTCACTTACGAGCCGGGCGATGCCCTCGGCGTATACCCGGAAAACCATCCCCGCCTGGTGGATGAAATCATTTACGTCATGGGATGGAACGAAAAAGAGCCGGTGCCGGTTCCCGACCGGAGCGAGCCGGTGCCGCTCAGGGAGGCGCTCCTAAGCCACTATGAGATCACGGTGCTGACGCGGAGCTTCATGGAGAAAGTGGCGCAAGCGACGGACCATCCCAAGCTCCGTGAGCTGACGAGGGCGGGCAACGAACAGGAGCTGAAAACCTACACCCAGGGCCGCGACTTCCTGGATCTGGCGCGGGATTTTGAGCTGAGGGGCACGCCCGCTTCCCGCATCGTTCCGCTGCTCCGGAAAATGCCTCCCCGGCTGTATTCCATCGCCAGCTCCCAGAAGGCGGTGCCGGACGAAGTCCACATCACCGTCGGCGCGGTGCGCTATCACCTGCACGGCCGCACCCGGTTCGGCGTGGCTTCGGTCCATCTTGCCGAGCGGGCGCCGGCGGGCAAAAAGCTTCCGGTCTTCGTGCACCACAATCCGAGCTTCAAGCTGCCGCAAGATCCGGACGCGCCGATCATCATGATCGGCCCCGGCACCGGCGTGGCGCCGTTCCGGGGATTCATGATGGAGCGGGAGGAAACCGGCGCCAAAGGAAAAGCGTGGCTGTTTTTTGGCGATCGGCGTTACCGGACGGATTTTCTCTATCAGACCGAGTGGCAAAAGTGGCTGAAAGACGGCGTCCTGACCCGCATCGATCTGGCGTTTTCCCGCGACACGGACCGCAAAATCTACGTCCAGCACCGCATGGCCGAAAAAAGCCGGGAGCTGTTCCGATGGCTGGAGGAAGGCGCCCACGTTTACGTCTGCGGCGACAGGACGAACATGGCCAAGGACGTGCACGCCGCGCTTCTTGCCATCATTCAGCGGGAAGGCCGCATGACCGCCGAGCAGGCGGCGGAATATCTGGCCCGCCTGCAGCGGGAAAAACGCTACCAGCGGGACGTCTACTAAGCTAGATCTGGCGGAAGGAGCCTGAAAAAGATGGCCGAAAACCATTTGCTTTCGAACAATTTTGCAGCCTTCAGTGACGTGGAGGACATCAAGCTGCGCAGCAACTATTTGCGCGGCAACATCGCGGAGGCGATGAAAGACCCGACGACGGCCTCGATCCCGGAAGATGAAAACCGGCTGATGAAATTTCACGGCAGCTACCTGCAGGATGACCGGGATTTGCGCAACGAGCGCCAGAAGCAGAAGCTGGAGCCCGCTTACCAGTTTATGACGCGGATCCGCACCGTCGGCGGCATCGTCACGCCGGAGCAATGGCTGATGCTGGATAATATTGCGCGAAAATACGCCAACGGCACGCTTCGCCTGACGACCCGCCAGGCCATCCAGGTGCACGGCGTGCTCAAATGGGACATGAAGCCGATGATCCAGGAAATCAACCGGGCGCTCATGACGACTCTGGCCGCGTGCGGCGACGTGAACCGCAACGTCATGGTGAACCCGAACCCCAATCTGTCCGATGTTCACGCCGAGGTGTACGAATGGGCAGCGAAGGTCAGCGAGCATCTGAACCCGCGCACCCGCGCGTACTACGAAATCTGGCTGGACGAGGAAAAGATCATTGACAGCCGGGATCAGGACGAGGAAGAGGAACCGATTTACGGGAAACTTTATCTGCCGCGCAAATTCAAGATCGGCTTTGCGATCCCGCCGTCCAACGACGTGGACGTGTTTTCCCAAGACCTGGGCTTCATCGCCATCGAGGAAAACGGCAAGCTGGCCGGGTTCAACGTCGTCGCCGGCGGCGGCATGGGCATGACCCACGGCGATCCGAAAACATACCCGCAAATCGGCAAGGTCATCGGCTTCATCCGGCCCGAGCAGACGGTCGATGTGGCGGAAAAAATCGTGACGATCCAGCGGGACTATGGCGATCGCGTCAACCGCAAGCATGCGCGCTTCAAGTACACCATCGACGACCGCGGCGTAAGCTGGCTCATCCGTGAGCTCGAGGCGCGCCTCGGCTGGCGGCTGGAAGAACCCCGCCCGTTCCGCTTTGAGCATCGCGGCGACAGCTACGGCTGGGTGAAGGGCCGCGACAACAAGTGGCATTTTACAATGTTCATCCAGAACGGGCGGATCAAGGACACGGACGATTACCCGCTGTTGACCGGCCTGAGGGAAATCGCGAAAGTGCACAAAGGCGAATTCCGCCTGACGCCGAACCAGAACCTGATGATCAGCGGCGTGGACGGGCGCAGCAAGAAAAAAATCGAAGCGCTGATCGCGCAGTACAAACTGACGGAAGGGCGGCACTACAGCGCGCTGCGCCGCAATTCGATGGCCTGCGTGGCGCTGCCGACCTGCGGGCTTGCCATGGCCGAATCGGAGCGGTACTTGCCGACGCTGCTGGACAAAATCGAAGATATGCTCGATGAGTTCGGCCTGCGCGAGGAGGAGATCGTCATCCGCATGACGGGCTGCCCGAACGGCTGCGCCCGGCCGTTCCTTGCGGAAATCGCCTTTGTCGGCAAGGCGCCCGGCAAATACAACATGTATCTTGGCGGCGGCTTTGCCGGCCAGCGGCTGAACAAGCTGTACCGGGAAAACGTCGGCGAACAGGAAATTCTCGACGCGCTCCGCCCGATCCTGGCCCACTACGCCAAAGACCGGCGCGAGGGAGAGCGATTCGGCGATTTCGTGATCCGCGCGTACTACGTGAAGGAAGTCCGCGACGGCAAAGATTTCCATGCTTGACGTTCTGTTAAGTTCGTAAAAACATTTTCGGGGAGCCAAAAGCGGCGTTCGTCCGCTTCAGCTCCCCATTCTTTTTTTTATGGAAGGTTTTTTTATGGAAGGCTGATGAGAACAGGACTAAAGTCATGTGTCAGGTCACTTGTTGATGGAAGCGCGGAACCCCTAAAAATAAACAACCCTTGTGTCGTGGTAAAGACCCATCGGCATAATCCGGCCGTGCTCTTGTACCGCAGAAAAGGGTTTGAGCTTTTATCCGAAGAGGAGTATGAAGAAATTTTCGCAGCGTTAAGCCATGATTGCGCCGCTTGTCATCATTTCGCCCAGAACAGTTGTCAGCCCATATAGATGGTGATCGATACCCACAAAAATCATTATGATCGCGCCAAATGGCTGTTTGATGCGGAAGAAAGAAACGTGACGGATGAGTGCTCGGCTTCCTCGAAAAAAAACGCATTTCTCATAATCTGTTTCTGTCTGTGGACGACGGGCCGCCCGGACCGGCCCTGCACAAGACCGGTTCAGGCGACTTTTTTACTTTTGCTGCGCTTTTTCCGAAAGCCGGCTGAAAAAAATCTCGACGGCACTTTGAAGCGAATGCATAATGTTTGGAGACGCCATATTTTTCGGAAAGAAGGTATGCGACGCCTGTGTCAAAATCCACGAATGTGAAAATGGTCACCGGCGGTCTCCTGGCGGCACTTTTTATCGGCGCGCTGGACGTGACGGTGGTGGCCACCGCAATGCCGACGATCACCGCAGAGCTGCAAGGCATGCAACTGATGAGCTGGGTGTTCTCGGTCTACACGCTGACGATGTGCGTCGCCACGCCGATCTTTGGCAAACTGGCCGACCTTTTCGGCCGCAAAGTCGTGTTCGTCACCGGCACCGTGCTGTTTGTGGCCAGTTCTGTCCTGTGCGGCTTGGCCGAATCGATGCCCGCGCTGGTGCTGTTCCGCGCCCTCAAGGGCATTGGCGCCGGCGCGCTCAGCCCGGTCTGCTACACCATCGTCGGCGACATTTTTCCGGATGAAAAAAGAAGGGCCCGCATGATGGGCGTCTTTGGCACCGTCTGGTCGGTGGCCGGCCTTATCGGCCCGCTGGTCGGCGGCTATTTTGTTGACCATGTGTCCTGGCGCTGGATTTTCTTCATGAACCTGCCCATCGGCGTCCTGGCGCTTTTGCTTGTGGTCCCGTTTTTCCACGAAAACATTGAAAGGCAAAAAAAGAAAATCGATTACGCGGGCGCCGTCACGCTGACGGTGGCCCTGACCGCCCTGCTGTTTGCGCTGCTCGGCGGAGGCGAAAGCTTTGCCTGGAACTCTCCGTTCATCATCGGCCTGTTCGCGCTATCCGCCGTCATGCTGCTGGTTTTTGCCGGCATTGAAAAACGGGCGGCGGAGCCGATGGTGCCCTTGGAGATGTTCCGGATGCGCGTGATCAACGTGGTCAACGCCAGCGGCTTTTTTGCCTTTGCCGTGTCCACGGGCTCGTCCATTTACGTTCCGGTCTGGATCCAGTCCGTGCTGGGCGAATCCGCCACCTTGTCGGGATTCGTCATCTTGCCCGTCTCCCTGGCCTGGCCGCTGGCGTCGATGATCGTCGGCCGGCTCATGTACCGCACCGGCATCAAGGCTTCCATTGTCTTTGGCTCCGTCGTCGTGCTGGCGGCGGGCTTCTGGCGCATCGCCATGACCGTGAATTCTCCCTTGCTCTATTGGGTCGGCATCATGATCGTATTCGGATTCGGCATGGGGTTTATCGTGACGCCATCCACCGTCATCATCCAGTCGGCGGTCGGATGGGAAATGCGGGGGACGGCCAACGCGGTGAACGTGCTGTCGCGGTCCCTCGGCCAGAGCATCGGCGTGGCCATGTTCGGAACGGTGTTCAACCAGTTTGTGACGGCCGAGCCCGCGGCGCCGGCGGAGCTGGCGGCGGGCGTACACGCCGTGTTCTGGGCGCTGGCGGCCCTGTCGGCGGTCAACCTGCTGATCTGCCTGTTTTTGCCGTCCCACCGCCGGATGATGGCCGTGCAGAAACCGCATCCGTAAAGCAAAGCGCCGTCGCCTGTCGTCGGGACGCAAGGCCCGCCATCCCAACGCAATATAACCAAAAAACGCATCGCCAAACGGAACCGAGAGAGCTGATCCTGCGGCATCGTTTTTCGGCAGGCAAGGTCTTGCGGTTCCGTTTAAATTTCTCAGCGGCGGTATCATTGTCCCATATTCGGTATAAATTTCTAACAAATTATAATTTTCATACTATTTTAATGTAGCCGTGCTATAATTGTGTCGTAATGTGTCGAAATTTAACGAGTGAGGAGAATCAGCGGAATGAAATTCGCCAATTGGTCAGGGAAGAATGGGGAGGGGCCCGCGGACGGGGCCGGCCGGGCAGCCGGCAAGACGACAGAGAAGTCTGAAGCTGCCGAGGCGGCGCCGCCAGCGGTCATGGAGATATTGCCGGTTATGGTTAAACAGATGGAGCTGATTTCCCTCACCGCCGAGGATTTGGCCATCATCCGCCAATACAAGCCGGTCGTGGACCAAAACATTGATTTCATTGTGAACGCATTTTATGACGCGGTGACCAACGTGGAGGAACTGAAGGACATCATCGTAACCCACAGTACGCTGGAACGGCTGAAGCAAACGCTGCGCATCCATGTGGCGGAAATGTTCATCGGAACCATCGATGAGGCGTTCCTTGCCAAACGCGACCGGGTTGCCAAAGCTCACGTGCGGATCGGCCTCAAGCCCAAATGGTACATCGCCGCCTTTCAGAGGCTGCAGGAAGCGCTTCTTGATACGGTGCTCAGGGAGCGGCCAAGCTCCGGCGATCTGGTCCGTTTCATTCGGGTGACGACCAAAATCCTGAATTTCGAACAGCAGCTTGTGCTGGAGGCGTATGAGAAAGAGGAGGAGGCCAAGCGGCAGGAAATTTACAGAGCAGCGCGGGAAGATACGAAGCGGGCCATCCTGCACGTCAGCTCCGAGCTGGCCGCGCTGACGCAGCAGCTTTATTCCTCCATCGAAACCATGTCCGCCTATGGGCGCGATGTGAACACATCCGTCGACGGCAGCGTGCAAAGCTCGCGGAGCCTGCGGGAGACGGCGGTGTCCGGCGGCCGGCAGGTCAGCGAACTGGAGCAGCTCATGGTCACCCTGAACGGCAAGTTTGTCCGGATGGAGCAGGTGCTTCGGCAGCTCAACGACCATTCCGGGCAAATCGGCGAAATTTCCAAGGTCGTGATGGGCATCGCGTCGCAGACGAGGCTGCTTTCCTTCAACGCGGCCATTGAAGCCGCCAGAGCAGGCGAGCATGGACGGGGATTTGGCGTGGTGGCTCGGGAAGTGCGAAAACTGTCCGAGGAAACCGCCCGGTCGGTGGCCGACATTTCCCAGGTTATCGAGGAGTCGCTGCTTAAGGCGCGGGAAGCGGCCGCCAGCGTGGAGGAAGTCAAACGGTTCGTGGCGGAAGGGGAACAAAAGTCCGTCGCCACGCAGGATGCCTTCGGGGACATCGTCAGCGCCATCGACGAGAGCATGGTGCAAGTTCGCGGAGCGGAACAAAAAATGCGGGAACTTCTGCACGTCATTGACGAAATTGACGCGGCAGCCCGCAAGGTCGCGGAATCGGCGGATGATTTGCACCAAACGGCCAATTCCCTCTGACGGGAATTGGCCGTTTTGCCGTTTAGCCGATGACTTCGGAAATTTGCAGGTTCGTTTCTTTGCTGAGGTCAATCAGATGGTTGCCCGCCATCACCATCGGCCGGGTCGGGTAATTGGGGTTGATGAGCAAAATTTTCCCCCGCGTGCCGTCGGTCAAAAGCACTTCGCTCCCAATTTGCGCCTCCATCAGCCCTTTCAGGAAAATCTGGCCGATGCGGGCGTCGAATTTTCCTTCCATGATGCCTTGATGAATTTCCTGCACCGCTTCGAAAAACCGGAAGGCCGGACGGTACGGTCGCGCGGACGTCAGCGCGGTGTACACGTCGGCGATGGCGATCATTTTGCTGAATTCATCCACTTCATGGCCTTTGAGCCCGTCCGGATAGCCGCTGCCGTCTTCCCGCTCGTGGTGTTGCAGCGCCGCCAGCGCCACCCGGTGCTCCACGCCGGAGTCTTTGAGCAGCTCATATCCCATCCGGGTATGTTGTTTCATGATTTCGTATTCGTTCGGAGCGAACCGCTCCGGTTTGTTGAGCAAGTACGAGGGCAGCTTGACGTAACCGATATCGTACAGGCAGGCTGCGGTCGTCAGCAGGGAAAGTTCCTGCTCGCCAAGGCCGAGCCAACGGCCCAGCTTGGCCGAAAGCACGAGCACGCCGATGCTTTGTTTGTAGCGGTAATCGCTCATCGTTTTAAGGTCCGCCAGCAGCCGGAAAATGTTGCCTTTGCCGGCCAGCTGCCGGATGACGGGCACCACTTGCGTTTCCAGTTCCGCTACGGGAACCGCGCCGTTTTTCTGGATAAAGCGGTCCATCCCGGTCAACAGGTGCAGCGTCTGGCTGATGAGCGCCTTTCTTTCCGCGGCGGCTTGTGCTTCCTCACCGGCAATATCCGCGGAATGTTCTTGCTCCTTTTCGTCCTGCAGCTCTTCCGGCGTCACATCTGCCACGCGAATGTCGGCCAGGTCGATTTCGAAATTTTTCAACTTTTCCACATGGTGCTCGTTTAGGATGGTGCCAGCGGAGACGAGCAGCACGCCTCTGGCGTCGACGATGTGTTCCAGCGCGCGTTTTCCGACAAGATCTTCATAACGGACGAAGTTCAATACGCAGGCCTCCCTATGATGTTGAATGAAAGCGTTTGCTAATCGTCGGAAACAAGAAAGCATCCGGTCTCCCCACAGGAAGACAGGATGCCGCTTTCCGGCACACCCGGAAACTTTACATGAAAATTATACGCAATTTTTCCGGCGGCGTCCACGATTTGTGGCGCAACCGGCTTCGCTGTGGTATGCTAACGGATGAATCATTCCCGCGCGACCTTGGAGGAGATGCTCGTATGTCCGATGCAGGCAGGAAACCTGAGGAAATGCAGGAGCTGACGCTGCTGGGCACCCGGGGCACAAAATATTCGTTCAGCTACGCGCCCGAGGTGCTGGAGACGTTCCCCAACAAGCATCCGTACCGGGATTATTTCGTGAAATTCAACTGTCCGGAGTTCACGACGCTGTGCCCGCTGACAGGGCAACCCGATTTTGCGACGCTCTACATTTCCTATATACCGGACCTCAAGATGGTCGAAAGCAAGTCCCTCAAGCTCTATCTGTTCAGCTTCCGCAACCACGGGGACTTTCACGAAGACTGCGTGAACATCATCATGAACGACCTCATCCGCGTGATGGACCCCCGTTACATTGAAGTGTGGGGGAAATTTACGCCGCGCGGCGGCATTTCCATCGATCCATACTGTAATTACGGCAGGCCGGGCACGAAGTATGAAAAAATGGCCGAGCACCGCCTGCTGAACCACGATCTTTACCCGGAGAAGGTGGATAATCGATGAACGCGGCAAATTTTGGCATGCGTGCTCTTGTTATTTTTCTGTATCTTGCGGCCATTGTGCTGGCCAACGTGCTGACCGCGGCCATCGAGCCGATCCTGCTCGGGCAGCTGATCATCCCGGCCGGGTCGCTTCTGATCGGCGTTACCTTCATTCTGCGGGACCTGGTGCAAAACGCCATCGGCCGCAGGAACACCTATTATACAATCGCCGTGGCCATGGTGATCTCGGGCGTCACTTCCTGGGCCCTCGGGGACACGCTCTGGATCACGTTCGCTTCCGCCGTCACGTTCCTGTTTTCCGAGACGGCCGATACGGAAATTTACACCCGCCTCCGCCTGCCGATGAGCATACGCGTGTTTTACAGCGGCATTGCGGGCGGCATCCTTGACAGCGTCATCTTCGTCGTGATCGGGCTGTCGCCGCTGGGCGCGGGCTTTTTGCCGTGGGGGTTGGTCGGCTACGCGATCGTGGGCCAAATTTTCGCCAAAACCGGCATGCAGGTTCTGGGCGCCGGACTGGTGCATCTGGTGCTGAAAATGCGCCAGCCGTCGCGGCAGGCGTAAAAGAGGGCCTAAAGCGGAAGATTTCTCCCCCATCCGACGGACATGGGCGACGCTTGGACGGTTATGGGGCGCCAAATAAGGCCCGAAACAAAACCGCCAAGCGTTCCTCATGTCCGTTTGCTTTTTTTGAAGGTTCGTTGACACGGCGGCCCGCAACCGTTATAGTTAGTTACATGAGTAATGAACCACATTGGTGGTGAAGTCGTGATGTTCGCCATGGACGATACCCGCCCGATTTTTCTGCAGATCGCGGAGCGGATCGAGGACGACATCATCAACGGGAACTTGCCGGAAGAGGCGCAGATTCCTTCCGCCAACCAGTTCGCGGCGCTGTACCGCATCAACCCGGCCACGGCCGCCAAAGGCGTCAGCCTGCTGGCGGAAGAAGGGATCCTGTACAAAAAGCGGGGCATCGGCATGTTTGTCAAATCCGGCGCCCGCGAGCGCCTGAGGGAAAAGCGCAAAGAAAAATTTTACAGCCAGTACGTCGCGCCGGCGATCCGCGAGGCGCGGAAGCTGGGCATTACGGCGGACGAGCTTGCCGCCATGATCCGGAAAGGGGCTGAAGGCGAATGAGCGCGGCAGTGAGCGTGAAAGGACTCACCAAACGGTTCGGCGGATTCACCGCGGTGGACCGGGTGAGCTTTGCGCTGCAGGAAAACCGGATCTACGGGCTTCTCGGCCGCAACGGCGCCGGCAAGACGACGCTGATGCATCTTTTGACCGCGCAGCTTTTTCCGACGGACGGCGAAATCCGGGTGTTCGGGGAAGAGCCGTACGAGAACAGCCGTGTGCTCAGCCGCATCTGTTTTGTCAAGGAAAGCCAGAAATATCCGGACAATTTCCGCGTCGCGGACGTGCTCGCCGCCGCCGGCTATTTTCATGAAAACTGGGACCGGGAATATGCGATGGAACTGGCGGAGCAGTTCCGGCTGCCGCTGAAGCGGCGCATAAAGAAGCTGTCCCGGGGCCTGTTTTCGGCGGTGGGCGTCGTCGTCGGGCTGGCCAGCCGGGCGCCGCTGACCATTTTTGACGAGCCCTATGCCGGCATGGACGCCGTGGCGCGCAATCTTTTTTACAAGCTGCTGATGGAAGACTTCGTCGCCCACCCGCGCACCATTTTGCTGTCCACCCATCTGATCGACGAGGCGAGCGCCCTGCTGGAACACGTGCTGCTTATCGACCGGGGACGGCTGCTGCTGGACGAGGAAGCGGACGCGGTGCGCGGACGCGCGTATGCCGTGGCGGGCATGGCATCAAAGGTGCGGGAATTTGCGGCAGGCCGCAGGGTGATTCACTGGGACGCGTTCGGCGCCCTCGCCTCCGCCTCGATCATCGGCAGCCTGGATGAGGAGACGAAAGCCGCCGCCGCAGCCCTCGGCCTCGAGGCGGCGCCCGTGTCGCTGCAGCAGCTGATTGTGCATCTGACCGGAGAAAAATCGGAATGAAAGGTAGCGAAGGTCCATGCGCAAGACCTTAAGCGTGCTGAAAATGCATTGGCGGGACAAATGGTCGTGGCTGTACATTCCATGGATCATTTGCCTGGCGAGCTTTCTGGTGAATGTGATCATCGGCGTCTTCTTGCCGTCTGATGGGGAGCTGTATTCCGGCGGCCTGGTGGCCCTGTTCATCTATTTCTTTGTGTCCGGGATCTTGACGCCGGCGCAGACGTTTCCTTTCGCGCTCGGCATGGGCGTCCGGCGAAAAGATTACTTCCTGGGAACCGCGGCGATGGCGGTGGCGTTCAGCGTGCCAAGCGCGGCGGTGCTGGCCCTCTTTTCCTGGCTGGAGCAGCGGACCGGAAACTGGGGCCTCAACCTGCACTTTTTCCATCTGCCGTTCGTTCATGAAGGGCCCGTGCTTCTGCAATGGCTGACGATGCTGCTTCTTTTGCTCTTCGTCTACTTTGGCGGCCTGCTCATCGCCGGCATTTACCGCCGGTGCGGCAAAGTCGGCCTGCTGGTCTTTTTTGGCTGCCTGCTCTTTATGGCGATGGCCGTTCCGGCGGCCGTCAACATTTGGGGCAGTTGGGCCGGCTTCGGACAATGGCTGGCGAAACACGTTCACTCCATGAACGAACTGGCGCTTCCGCTGTTTGTGTTCACGCTGATTTTCTTGCTGGCTTCGTACCTTCTGTTCCGCCGCGCCACCGTTTGACCGAATGGAAGCAAGGATGCCTTACCGCACCCGGGGGCATCCTTTCTTGCGTTTGTTGTGTTAGGATAAAAGGGACCGAAAGACCGCTCAAGGAGGAAATACCATGGCGCAGCTTGCGCACACGCATAAAACCGCCGCCACCGCCGCCGCCACAGTCATGCCGGTGCTTCTCGGCATCAGCCTCGTGCATTTTCTCAACGATTCGATGCAGGCGGTCGTGGCGGCCAGCTATCCGATCCTGCAAAAGTCGCTGCTTTTGACGTACACCCAGGTCGGCCTTATTCTGTTCATGCTGAACATGACTTCTTCCGTCATCCAGCCCTTTGTCGGCTACTACACCGACCGGCGGCCTTCGCCCTACATGCTGCCGCTGGGCATGATCATGAGCCTGATCGGCCTTGTGGGACTGGCGCTGGCGCCGAATTTCCCGCTGCTGCTTCTTGCCGTCATGTTCGTCGGCTTCGGGTCGGCGGCCTTCCACCCGGAAGGCTCCCGCGTCGTGTTCCTGGCATCCGGGCCGCGCCGGGGCTTGTCCCAGGCCATCTATCAGGTGGGCGGCAACCTGGGTTCGGCGATGGCGCCGCTGATTTTGATCTTTGTTTTCTCGCCGCTCGGGCAGATCGGCGCCCTCTGGACCACGGCGCTGGCCGCTTTGGCCCTTCTTGTGCTTCTCGCCATCGTGCCGTGGTACAGGCGGAACCTGGCGGCATGGGCGGAGATCAAGGCGGCCAAGCGGGCCCAAAAAGGCGCGGGAGAAACGTCGCTTCTGGCGCTGGAAGCGAGCCACCCGCGCGCCAGGTTTGCGATGACCCTGATTTTTCTGCTCATCTTTGCCCGGACATGGTATCAGACATTCATCGCCAGCTTCTATCAGTTTCAAATGCGGGACCAATACGGCATCACCATCGAGCAGGCCCAGATTCCGCTGTTTTTATTCCTCGTGGCCGGCGTGCTCGGGACGCTCATGGGCGGCCTCCTCGCCGACCGCTTCGGGCTGAAGCGGACGATCATTTTCTCGCTGCTCGGCAGCGCGCCGCTTTCGCTTCTTTTGCCCCATTTGCCGCTGTGGGCGGTGTATCCGGCCATCACGCTCCTGGGCCTTGTGGTCATGTCCGGTTTTTCGGTGATGGTGGTCTACGCGCAGCATCTGATGCCGGCCAAAGTCGGCATGGCCTCGGGGCTGACGACGGGCCTGGCGTTCGGCCTGGGAGCCATCGGCGGCGTCGCCCTTGGCGGGCTGGCGGATGGGTTTGGCCTCGGCGCGGTGATGCTCGGCGTCAGCTTTCTGCCGCTCTTCGGCGTTTTGGGTTTCCTCTTGCCGTCGGACCGCAGCCCCGAATTTTACGCGAACCGGTAACAATTAATAACTCAACTTTCGCAGCTTAATTGTCCAAACAAACCCTTGATATAATTGGGCA
>ERZ795043.718-NODE-718-length-22702-cov-35.332848_pt1 | contig 22702 bp, 17 predicted proteins | sample MGYA00375127_ERZ795043 | MGnify/ENA primary metagenome ERZ795043 (study PRJEB30172, sample SAMN05518447) | compost metagenome | isolation source: Feedstock adapted compost from Newby Island compost facility, Milpitas, CA | place: USA:Newby Island compost facility... | reverse complement strand
ATTCAGAAGCGCTTGAATGTATCCGGCAGCCCAGTCGTCGGCGCCTTCCACTTTCGCGTCTTCAACAGGCGTCAGGCCCAGCGATTGAGCCGTAACAACAGCCAGTTCTTGCACCGTGATGTTGCCGTTCGGGTTGAAGGTGCCGTCAGGATTACCTACCATGATGCCGGCTTCCTTGACTGCGGCAACTTCTTCAACAAACCAAGCGTCCAGCTCGACGTCCTTGAACGGCTTCTCGGTCACGACTTTCGTGTCCCCATTGGGGCTGATGCCTTGCAGACCGAGGATCAGAGCTGCAACGCGGGCATATTGCGCGCGGGTCATCGGCTGATCCAGACCAGGAGTGCCTTGCTCGTCGATGCCGGCGAAGATGCCCTTGGCTTTCAGTTCATTAAATTTTTCCAAAGCAGTTTTCCCATTATCTGCCGCGGATGCCACGCCAGCGAACAGGCTGAAAACCATGGCGATCGCGAGCAGGAGAGATAAACTTTTCTTCATAACCTTTTTTTCTCCTCCTCGAGAAAACATCTGTTTGTGTTGCTTGGAAGATGGAACGCTCGAATCTCTCATCGATGTTTCACCCCCTTCCCAGAGCTGAGCATTTTTCTATAATGGGTGTCTGCAATCATGGCTCCACAAATTTGGTAGTTGCATGCTGCAGAAACTCGTTAACGATGGGAAAATTGCCGAAAAAACGCTAAATGGACAAGAAAAATATGCCACTTTCCCCATTATACATGAGAAACATATAAAGCGCAAAGGCATATTTTACGCAAATAAGTCATAAATTGAACCGCGGTTTTCAGCGTCCGGGCCCCCCGCCCGAATTCCATATTGTTAAACGCGGCGCGTCGAAAAAAGTTGCGGCTGACGCGGAAAATTCTTTTGCCGTTTTCTGGCTTGCAACATTGGATTAATAAAAATAACGTTCCGGTTTTTATGTACAATGTTTCAAGCCTTCTCCAGTATATCCCCTTGCGGATATATTCGTCATCACTTAACTTTTTCCTTTTCAGGCAGGTCATGAGAAGGAAAGCAAAGCTGCAAGGCACCGGTCCGCCGGCCGCCTTGCAGCTTGCGCTGGCCAAATGCGTCAGATTCTCTTCAGCTTAGCCATGATGTTGTACGCGATGATCGCCATGTCCGCGCGGTTCAGATTCGCTTTCGGCGCAAAGGTATTCTCATTAATGCCGGCCATGATCTTGTTTTTGACGACAGCTTGCACGGAAGGTACCGCATAGATGTCCATCTGGCCGACATCCGCAAACTGCTTGGAGAGAGTCTGATAATCCTTTTCGGGTGTGCCAAGTTTGTAGTTCAATGCCCGCGCGATGATGGTTGCGGCTTGTTCACGGGTCAGGTAAATGCCCGGGGCAAACTGCCTTTGCCCGATTCCGGAGATGATGCCTGCTCTGGCGGCGGTCTCGATATAACGATAATCCCACAGCGCGTTGGGCACTTGCACCGGCCGCACATCATCAAACATCATTTGCTGGATGTTTGTGCTGTAGTTCAGCGGCAAATCCAGGATCTTCACGATCATCGTGGCAAATTCGCCGCGCGTGACATTTTCGTAAGCCCCGAAAACGGAATTCGACCGCGCTTCCATAATGCCCTTGGCATACATGGTATTCATGTAGTTGCGCGCATTGCGGTGGCCGATCACGTCATCAAAGCTGTGGCGAAGCATCATGACGGCATAATAGCCGAAGCCGTTAAACGTTGCCGTGATGGTTTTGTTCCCGGTGTTCACCACACCGCCGAGATTTTTCCAGGCATTGTCCTGAATGGAATAATACCAGACGCTCAGATCCTTGGCGGCTTCGTTTCGGATATTTTCATCATACTTGAGGGTGATCGTGCCGCGATTGGTCGGCACGAGCCATTTGGACGAATTGCCGCGAAGGTAGAACATTTCCTTGTACGGGTCCAGCGCGTCTACCGGTTTGTATATCTTGTTGACTTGGTCGATGAGCAGGTAGCCGGCGTCAATCCAGTACAGATGGGAAGCAAAATTGAAATGCTCGCGTCTATAGCGATCGCGCCCCATCGCCAGGAAGCTGACGGCCTGACCATCCTGATTGACAAGAACAAATTCGCCGTCTTTATTGTATTTCTTTACTGTTCTGCCATCATGTTTGTCCGCAATGGCCAGCAAAATCTGCTGATTGCCAAGCAGTTCAACTTGCGGAATGTTCTGCTGCGATTCATTCGCATTCGGATGCTTCAGCATCGTGCCTTTGGGAAAGGTGATGGATACACTTCCGCCAAAGGCTGTCAGTTTGCCCGATGACGGCATCACCGTCTTGTATTGGGCTCCCACTTCATTCTGGTTGGCATATATGATGGTAAATTCTCCATTGGTTTTCGTGCCGCCGGTTGTAACGGTAAACTTGATGGTATTTTTACCGGCTTTCAGGTCGCTTACCGTCAGACGGAAGATATCGTTATCGTCTTTCTTCATCGCTTCTTTGCCAATCGTGACGGACTCGGCGCCTTCGGCGCGAATGACCACTTCCAGGAAATTCTGGTTAATGACCTGCTCTTCCGGCAGTTTCGGCGACAACAGTTCATACGGCACCGGCACCCTGGTGACCTGCAACGTCTGCGATACGGACGTAATGCCTTTGATCGCCGTGATGGTCACGCTCGTGGTTCCGGAATACGGCAAAGGGATTGATTTAAGCCTGAATTTCACACCTTTGCCGTTGTCACCTTTTCCTACGGCAACAATCTTTTCTTGTTGTTCAGGCTCGATATCCGGAGTGTCATTATTATTTATATCTATGCTCGCATAAGTGTGCTGGACTCCGTTGACGTTGATAACCACTTGCGTGGCATTATGCACGTCAAACACGACATCCATATTCTTGGCGCTCCGGGTTGTATACGCCAAGTCACCATCACGTTCGAATGACGCTCCCGGTTCATTGTTTAGCGGTTCCGGTTTGATATTGATCACGCTTGGCGTGTCAGTCGAAAACAGGTATACCGTGATCCTTGCTTCAACCGGAATGCCGCTGGCCGTGCCCGCAATGATGATCTCGTTCGGCCCATCTACAAGTCCTTGCCCTTGATTTTTTGCATTGTAGGTGAATGTGCCATCTGCTTCATTAATGAGGGAAGGATCCAGTTTCCTGACGGTGCCGTTCACGGTCACCGTCAGGGATTCCCTGTCCGGCGAGCCGGCATTGAGATTGAAATTGACCAAACGCCCCTTGATTTCTTCAAAATCATCCGCTCTATTGTATACTTTGCCGTCATAAATGTTCGTGAGATCAATGTACGGCGTCGGGACATAGGTCAATGCAATCGTTTCCGTCACTGATTCTTCCGGGCTTACAGCTTTATTTGTAACCGTAAATTGAAGCAGTAAATCTCCGGCCGGCAAAGCCGTGATTTTAAAAATCGTCTCGTTTTCATTTGCGGATTTAAATTTCTCAAAGGCAAACGCCGGCGACCCGACTAGTGTTCCGCCTTTTATCACTTCGAGAGTCGCATCAGGCGAAAAACTCGAAGCAGATTTATCCACTTTGTCGTATTTGACCGCCAGCCAGATCGGAACTTCGAAAAATGACAGATTGTCTGTCAACGCCGAGCTGGAGGTGTAAGTCGCCTGTCCATTATCTGTTGTAACATTGTAAACCTGAAGGATATCCGAGATCAGCGGGCTCGTTCCGCTCCGGTATGAGAACGGAAGCGAGAAATTGATGCTGCCGGTTCTGTAGTTGCCGGTAAAGCTGAGCACATAGTCACCGCTGTTATTGATCTGAATCGGATTTGTGGTCGCAAAGGAAAAGATATAAAAGCTGTACGTTGCCCCTGTAACCGAAAGTTTTTCCGGATCGCTCAAAGTGAACTGATTGGGATCCGTTTGTCCATCAATGTTTATAATATCATTGTTTGTACTGTCTTTGATCTTCAAAATCAGGTCATTCGGAATAGCATTCGGATAGTCCGGGTCAACGGCCACCAGCAGCTTCCCGGATATTTTGCCCGTCAGTTTGCCATTATCGTTCGGCCCGATCGTTTTCTTGCCTTCCAGATCCGTCGAACCGATCTTCACACCATAGACGGTCGGCGTGTCATCATAGTAAATGACTTGCCGGGTGATCGCATAGCTCATCGTGCTGTTGGATGCCACAATGGAAAGCTCATTCAAACCCTTCGTCAGCTCGATGCCGGTGGCGAAATACTGATCGTAGCCATTATCGTCTTTGCCCATGTAATAGGCGCTCTTGCCTTGCACCGTCACGTTCGTGGCATTGGGCGCTTTCATCGTGATGGAAATGACGTTTGTGGTGACCACAACGGGCAGCCCGTCTGGCAAATCCCGCTGGTCAGACAATTTCAAATCGAAGATCGTGGGCACGTTCGGATAATAAACAAATGCCGAGCTTGAAACGATGCCGCTCAAAGATGTGCCGTACACGGTGATCCGGTTCAGTCCGGCAGCGGGAAGCTTGACCGCGTCGAAACGAAAACCGTTGGTCCCTTCCAGAATCGGACTAACCCCCGAGCCGTTCAGTTCGGCAATCGGTTTGGCTTTGGTTGGATTTGCCAAATATTCGTCCCTCAGGAAAGTTTCGATTTTGAAATAAATGGAATCGGACGCCACACCGTTATAAGTGCCCCGAATGGTAATGGTATCCGAGTTAACCTGCGTGGGACTGTTAGGCGACGTGCTGAAGTTCGAAAAATGAAAGTATGTTGAATCCGCGGCAAAAGACGGCGGAACAGCAAAGAGCGTCACAACCATAACCGCCGCAAGCAACACGCTAAGCGTCTTCCTCCATATGTGCTTCATCCCATGATGCCCTCCAAACTGCAATTTTTCTTTTTGGAATCGTAACCAGAATATTTCCGTCAAGTGTTTTTGCAAATAATATCGGTCTGATCAGGCAAAATTTGAAGACCCATGAAGACCCCATTAGAAGACAGGAGTTTACATTTCATCTCGGTGCCGCTTCATCGTCAAAAAACAACGCTTGAGGAACAAAACTCCTGGTTCGCGGTGAGCTTTTTGAGCGATTATTTTGCCGGGTTTCCCAGCCCTTCCCAAACGATCGCCCTGCATCAATAATATCGGACTGCCACTGGCAAAATTAAAGTCCTCTTGTATAGGCAAGAGGTCCTGTTTTGGCATGTACGGATGCCGCCCCCCTAAAAAGTTCACCCGAAGAAAATGGCCTGAAAGAAAAAACTCACCCGCAGAATAAATCTGCCAGATGAGCTTACGTGAGCACTCTGATCTTTTACTTCGGCCGCGTCTGGGTCAGGAGCTTGCCGCCCGTCAGCCGCGCCAGCAAATGAAGCAAAGGCTTGCGCGATTTGTCGACGATGCCGATCAGCTCGGCGCCGATTTGCATCAGGAACAGGATGATGCAGATCACCACAAAAGTCACCCAGTTGCCGATGCCCGCTTTCGTGAGCGCCGACTGCAGCACCGCGCACACGCCGAAAAATGCGGCGATGCCGTAAATGATGAGCACCGTCTGCAGATGGCTGAAGCCGAGCTGCTGCAGGCAATGGTGCAAATGGCCCTTGTCCGGCTTCATGATCGGCCGCTTGTTTATCACGCGGCGCACGATGGCAAAGAACGTGTCCGACAGCGGCACGCCGATGATGAGCAGCGGCGTGACGAACGAGATCAAAGTGATCTGCTTAAAGCCCAGCATCGACAGCATCGCGAGGCTGAAGCCCAGAAACAGCGCGCCCGAATCGCCCATGAAAATTTTGGCCGGGTGGAAGTTGAAAATCAGAAAACCGAGGATGCTGCCCAGAAGCACGATGGACAAAAGCACCACGGTGCCGTTGCCCATGATGGCGCCCATGCCCATGATGCTGGCGATGGCGATGGCGGACACGCCGGCCGCCAGCCCGTCCAATCCGTCGATCAGGTTGATGGCGTTGGTGACGCCCACGATCCACAGGATCGTGAGCGGAATGCCGATCCATTCGGCGATGGGCTGCATGGCGGAACCGAAAGGCACGTTCACCAGATTGATATGGATGTCAAAGCCGAAGACGACGAGACATGCCGCCGCGGTCTGCACAAGCAGCTTGAGCTTGGCATTGAGATTGAACCGGTCATCCAGCGCGCCCAGAAGCACGATGATCGTGCCGCCGGCCAAAAGCGCGCCGATCAGGTTCCGGTTGCTCGCAAGCAGATACTTGTCCGGAACGAGCATCAAAAACAGCAGGATAACGAAAGCGAATGAGGCATAAATGGCAAGCCCGCCGAGGCGCGGCATGATTTTCGTATGGACTTTGCGGGCATCCGGCACATCCAGCGCGCCGACGCGGAAAGCAAAACGCCTTGCGAGCGGCGTCAGGAGCACCGCCAGCGCAAAAGCCGCAATGAAACCGGAAATCCCGATCCCGATCATGTAGCCGATAGGCATTGAAAATGACTCCCCTTTTCTTGCATACCGGATAGGATTATATACCCGGCTGCCGGAAACAACAAGGCCAGCGCCCGGAAATTTCCGGCAATAATCACGAAAATGGCGGTTTTCGGGAAATTTTCGTCGGCATTTACTCGGCTTTCAGGATGTTTTCACCGTCTTTAAGGACTTTGAGGACAAACTTGGGCAGCGCGAGCATCCTTTTGTACCGGGACGGTTCCTGGAGCAGACGGAACAGCCACTCCAGATGCATGTTCCGCATCCACGCCGGCGCCCTGCGAAGCTTGCCGGCCGCCACGTCAAAGCTGCCGCCCACCCCCATCATCACGGGAACTTGCAGCACATGCTGGTATTTCGCGATCCAGGGCTCCTGCGTCTTCAGGGAACGGGCGACAAAAAGCAGATCCGGGTCCGCCTCCCGGATGGCCGCCACCACGGCCCCGTCCTCTTTTTCCGTGAAGTAGCCGTCGCGGTATCCGACGAACCTTACGTCCGGATACTGCCGCCGGAGGTTGGCATGGGCTTGTTCGACCGTGTCTTTCGCGGCGCCCAGCAAATACACCTTCCATCTGCGAAGATTCCCTTCGCGCAGCAATTCATGCATCAGGTCGTAGCCGGCCACGCGTTCCGCCACCGGCTGACCGGCATGTCTGGCGGCCCACACGATGCCGGCGCCGTCCGGCACCACGAGTTCCGCCGTCCTTAGGATGCGCATATACTCCGGGTCCTGAAGCCCGGCCATAAGCATGATTGGATTGCCCGTCACGACCCGGTGGGGACGGCGGCTTTCCACCGCCTCCACAAGATAGTCCACCGTCTGGCGCATGCTCATCCTGGAAAAGGGCACGCCGTACAGCGGCACGACCGGATAGGCTCTGAGCTGCGGCACCTGGCTCAAAAAGCATCACCTTCTGTTGATACGCATAAATGCCACAATTTGTTGCGCAGGATGCGCCGCTTCGGTTTTCATCCGCGCAATCTGCGGGACGGCCTGGGCCCGCCATGCGCCGGGCGCATCCAGGAGCGACGCGGCCTCCCGGCAGAAAACGTCCGGGTCCAGCGCGTCCGCCGTGCCGGCGGGCCGATGGCCGAGGCGGGACAAAAAAGCGTCGATTTTCGGATCGTACGAAATTCCGATAAGCGGCACCGCGCGATTGGCCGCGTAGATGAGCGCGTGCAGCCGCATGCCGACGAGCAGGCTGCACCGGCCGATTTCCCGCAGCATCTGCCGCGGATCCTCGTGGGCCGGCGCCAGCTCGCATGGGGCCGCGCCGCCGATCTTGCGCATCACATGGCGCGATGCCTCCTCATCCGCACCCTGATGCAGCGGCAAAAAGCGCAGCCGCACGGGGCGCTGTGACGCAAGCTGAGCCAGCGCGGCCGCCACGCGGTCCAGGTCCGCCCGGTCGTGGCGCCAGAACCGGACCGATACGCCCACAAGCGGCGGCTGGCTATGATCTTCCGGACCGCGCGCATCGCCGCAAGTCCTTTCAACTTGGGCGCCCGCATCCGGATGCGCCGCACCGGCCGCTGCCGGTTCTTTCGGCTGATCTTCCGGCAGGGACAGGCCCATGACCGGGTCCGGCACCACATGGACGCGGTCCGCGGGCACGCCGAATTTGGCCAGCAGCGCCGCCGACTCCTCATCCCGCACCGACACGTACGCCGCCTGGGAAAAAGCCCGCTTGATGGGCTTCCAAAATATTTTGCGGCGCACCGGCCCGATCCCCTGCGCGTAGATGAACACCGGCTTGCGGCACCAGCGCGCCATTTTCATGATCCCCAAATAATACGGTATTGACCCGATGCCTGTCGCATCCTGCAAAAGGCTGCCGCCGCCGCTGATGAGCCCGTCGCTTTCCTTGAGGGCCGCCCATACGGCGGCCGGCTTCATCCTGGGCACCGCCGCAACGCCGTACTGCCGGCTTGTCCACGCCGGATCCGCCGACAGCACCACCGGCTCCACTTTCACGCCGCGGGCGCGGCCCGCCTCTTCCAGCGCTTCGAGGATGCTCGCGAGCACCGCCTCGTCCCCGCTGTTGCGAAAACCGTAGTAACCGGACAGAACGAGCCGCATCATTTCGCCTCCCGCACAGCCCGCGCCTCCAGGCGATGCCCTATCCGTTCAAGGATCTGCCAGGCGCCGATGGCCGCAAGGCCGATCGCGATGCCCAGACCCAGCCCGAGCAAAACGCGGATGGCCGAAATGACAAGCGGCGTATGAATATGCGCGAACGTCCCGACGACGGAAAGCTGCCCGATGGTGCCGAGCACCAGCAGAAATCCGGCCTGGCGGTATTTCAGCGCAAGGAAAATCCCCGCCAGCATCAGCGGATGGCCGATCAGAAACTCCTTGGTGCGCGGACGCACGCCGAAGGTGTTTTCCAGCATGGACCGGAAAGCCAGTTCCACGCTGGAAACAACGCCTTCGTTGCCCGTCCGGGACATGTAATACACGCCCGCCACGGCCAGCACGCCGGCCGCCGCCACCCACAGCACGGTCACCGGCTGCGTCAGGATGCGCCGCAAGTTGCCGTAGACGGTGCCCGAGCCGTACAAAAACACGTATACGGCCGCCAGCGCAATCGGCGCGGCATGGAGCAGGCTTACGCCCCTGAACTGCTGCAGCACCAGGCTGTACGAAATGTGATTGAGCAGCGCCACCACCAGCGGCACCGCCGCCAACGACAGCACTGTCGTGCGCAGGAACAATAATAGCGCGCCGGCCAGGCGCTTGCCGGCGGCAAGCTGCACTTGGCGCTGTGCGCGGAGCTTGCGCACGAGCAGGACCACCGAGGCCGTCGGTGCCGCGATGGCCACGAAGAGCGCCAGCGCCTGCAGCAGCAGATGGACGTTCAGCCCATACAGTCCCGCGCTGCCCACGATGCCCGCCGCAAAGGCGATGCCGGTCAGCGAAGGCAAAAACAGGCCGATGGCGAGCGCCACCAGCGCGATGGCGCCGAGCATGGCCACGGCGCGCAGCGGCTTTTCCGCCGGCGCATGCTTAACCTCGAAGGCTTTCGGCACGCCGATGGTGTAGCCGAATTTTTGCAATTCCTCCACCGCGCCGCCGGCATAAGCCGCGCCCGCCGCATTTTCGCTTGCTGCCGCGCTGCCGTTTTGACCCGCGGTCACCCCGGCGTTTTCGTCCGCTCCATCCGCTCCTTCGCCAGTTCCGTCTTCCGCCGGCTCGCCTTTCAGGGCATGCACGATCGTATCCAGCGGATGGGTCACCCGGCCTTTCACCGCGTCCCGCACCGGCACCGCGTTCAGGAATACCAGGCGGATGTTGCGGTCCTTTACGGCCAGCACGATGCGATCCCTCAATTCCTTTGTTTTGATGACCGTCATTTCCCCGTCGGTGACCGAGTGGGCGCGAACCACATTGTAGTCCAGAACGCCGGCAAGTTTGTTCAGCCCCTCCACCGGCGTCCGCAAGTTTTCAAAAGCCGCGATGCCGATGCCGTTATTTTTGAGTATGTATCCGAAGCGCTCGACGCCGTCCAGCCGCCCGGGTTCCGGCGCCGGCTCGCGGACCCCCGGCACCGCGTTTCCGTCAAAGGCAATCCGGTCCACGCCGAACTCCTTGAACTTTTTGATCCAGGCGTTCAGCCGTTTTTCATCGAACTTTTCAAAACGGTCCGAAAGCCGCGGCACAATCCACAGGCCCGCATCCTTGAGTTTTTGCATCTCGATGGGGTTGGGCTGCATCGGGCGCAGCATCGCGTCATCCCGGCCCATGTCAATAACGACGCCGCGCAAATTTTCAAAGGCCCACTCGGTCACTTGCGCGCCATGGGCGGCAAACGCCTCTTCGATGATCGGCCGCAAGACAGGCTCGTTTTCCGGTTTCAGAAAATGCACGTACGTCCGGTTGTCCGCGGCTTCCGGAATGCGTCCCTCGAGCGCAGCCGCTTCCCTGCCGGTGTAAACCGCCACCTCTCCGGACCAGGTCAGCTCTTCCAGCGTGCTTTCATACACGATCGCGCCGTTCACGCCGGCATCGATCAGCCGCCGAAGCTGCTCCGCCACAAAAGTTTCCGAATCCGGCCTGGTGGCCCCGATCTGCAGGAGGTCACGATAATCGATCACGATTGCCGTCTGATCGGCTGAAGACTCCGTGATATGCCGCGCATAAGCCACCGGCAGCGAAGCGAGGATGCCCGCCAGCACCACCCACCACAGCCAGCCGGCCAACTTGCGGTTGAACTTGTTCCACCAATCAGACACAATCGTCACTCCTCTTCGTGTTGCTTGAAAAAGATGCCTAAAACCTCACATATGCATCGCTTGAGCGTCCAATGGGGCTGTCCCAAAAGGGCCTATGGAACAGCCTCAGCGTAAAAACTGATAAGCGTGTAACCTTTTTGATCTAAGCTGCGTTCCTTAGTGGATTTCGGAAACTACAGCGGCAAGTTTGATGGAACTTGCGCCTTGTAGCGGATTTCGGAAACTACGGCAGCTTGTTTGATCGAACTGGTGCTCTGTAGCGGATATTGGAAACTACTGTGGCATGTTTGCTTGAACTAGCGCTCTGTAATGGATGACGGAAACTACAGTACAGGCGTTGCATTGAAAAATATGGGGCTGCTCTTGATCAATTGCATGACTTTTGGGACAGCCCCATTCACGTCCGCCGGAGCCACTTCTCCCGTTGCAAGTCGGTCTCGCCGACTTATTCACCTCCGGCGGAGCCACTTCTCCCGCTGCAAGTCGGTTTCCCCGACACCTCTGTGTCATGGACACCTCCAGCCTCACGCCAGCGCGTCCACGCGGGCCATGACTTCCTGCACCAGCCGCCGCAGGGCATCTTCCGCGCCGGACCGGTCCGCTCCCCGCACGGCAAAATACACCTTGATCTTGGGCTCCGTGCCCGATGGCCGCAGGCAGAACCAGGAACCGTCCTCCAGCATAAACTTCAGCACATTTTCCGGCGGCAGCCCGTCCAGACCGCCCGAATAGTCCAGCACGCGCTCCACGCGGGCGCCGGCCACTTCCGCCGGCGGACGGCGGCGCCAGTCTTCCATGATGGCGCCGATCTTCGCCAGGCCATCCTTGCCTTTCAGCGTGCGGGACTCCAGCTTCTCCATGTACACGCCGTATTCGCGGTACAGATCCTCGAGCACGTCGTGCAGCGTCTTGCCTTGCGTCTTGTAATACGCCGCCGCTTCGCAAATCAGGAGCGCGGCCACGACGCCGTCCTTGTCCCGGGCGTACGTCCCCGTCAGGTATCCATAGCTTTCCTCATAACCGAACAAAAACGCATGAGTGCCTTCTCGCTCGAACTTCGTCATCAGTTCGCCGATATATTTGAAGCCTGTGAGCGTGTTAAACACTTCACAGCCATAAGAACGCGCGATGTCGGCGCCCATTTCGCTGGTCACGATCGTTTTGATGACAGCCCCGTTCGCCGGAAGTTGGCCTCGCGCCTTCTTTTGCGACAGCAAATAGTGGGCCATGATGGCGCCGGCCTGATTGCCCGTCAAAATTTCGTACTCGCCCCGGCGGTTCCGCACCACCGCGCCCATCCGGTCGCAGTCGGGGTCCGTGCCGATGATGATGTCCGCCTCCACGCGCCGCGCCAGCTCAATGGCCAGCTTAAATGCCTCATGCTCTTCCGGATTGGGCGACTTCACCGTCGGAAACTCTCCGTCCGGCTGCTCCTGCTCCGTCACCACGTGCACGCTGCCGAATCCGGCCTGCTTGAGCACCCGGCGCACCGGCATGTTACCCGCCCCATGAAGCGGCGTATAGACGATCTTCAGCGCGTCGCCCGCGCCCCCGCGGATCAGTTCCGGCTGCACCACCTGGGCGGCCACGGCGTCGGCGTATGCCTGGTCCGCCTCCTCGCCGAGCCAAACGATGAGCCCGGCGGCTTCGGCCTCCTCCCGGCTCATGCGTTTGACCGCGGCCAGCGAAGGCACCTTGCGGATGTATGCGATCACCTGCTCCGCCAGATGGGGCACCAGCTGGCAGCCATCCTCGCCGTATACCTTGTAGCCGTTATATTCCGGCGGGTTGTGGCTGGCCGTGATCACGATGCCGCCCGATGCGCCCAAATGCCGGACGGTAAACGAAAGCTGCGGCGTCGGGCGCAATCCGCGGAACAAATAGGTCCGAATGCCGTTCGCCGCCAGCACGCATGCCGCTTCCAGGGCGAATACGTCCGAATTGCGGCGGGAATCATGAGCAATAACGACAGAAGGCGAAGCGTATCCTTTGGCCAGCAAATAATCCGCAAACCCTTGCGTCGCTTTCCCGATGACATAGCGGTTCATCCGGTTGGTGCCCGCGCCCATGACGCCGCGCAAACCGCCGGTGCCAAATTCCAGCTCCCGGTAAAACCGGTCCTCGATCTCGGCCGTCTGGCCTTGCAGCGCCCGCAGTTCGTCCTTCGTCATTTCATCGATGTCAGGGTCTTGCAGCCACGCTTCATACAGATCCAGATAAGTTTTTACCGACATGCCAAATCCCTCCGATACCGTTTTTCCGCCAGGGATGGATGTGATCCGTCAAAGCTCTGCCGCAACTCCTGGCCCGATTCCCGCATTGCGTCCGGCTTTATCCTGCCCGTCATTCATTCGGGCTGCCCAGCGCAAACATGAGCTCGCCTTCGGCCACGACCGCGTCGCCGACCTTGGCCACGGCGCGTCCCTTGCCGACCGAGCCTTTCAGCCGGGTGAGCTCCACTTCGAGAAGCAGCGTGTCGCCCGGCTTTACCTGCCCGCGGAACCGGAACCCGTCAATGCCGGCAAAAAAGCCGATCTTGCCCCGGTTTTCCTCCACGGACAAAATCGCCACCGAACCGACCTGGGCCAGCGCTTCCACGATCAGCACGCCCGGCATCACGGGATAGCCGGGAAAATGCCCGGCAAAAAACGGCTCGTTCATCGTCACGTTTTTCAGCCCGACCGCGCGCTTGCCGGGTTCCAGCTCCAAAATCCGGTCCACCAGCAAAAACGGCGGCCGGTGCGGGATAATCTCCTGAATCCGGGTGATGTCCATCACTTCAACTCTCCTCCATTGCCAGCGGCAACCGCCGAATAGATCCGGCGCGCGCTGGCCATAATGATAATGTCCCCTTTGCGAACTGCAGTCGCAAAGGTTGATATAAGAGAGCTCGCTCCCGTGCCATGCGCAAGGCAAGCCGGGGGCGGGCTCTTTTGTCCTTCAGGCGATTTTCGCGAAAACCGCAAGTGCCTGCGCCCGTCATCAGGCGTGGTTCAAGCGGCGGAAACGGAAAATGTAAATGGCGGTGGCAAGCAGCGAAAGCGCAATGCCCGTCCACAGAAGCGCCAGCCCGCCCGGAATGCCGAGCAGCAGCATGAGAATCGCGGCGTAATTGACGACAGTAGTCGCCTTGCCGATCAGATTGGCGGGCACCGTTTTCAGCCCCCGAAAATGAAAAAATGCCGAACTGGCAATCATCCCTAATTCCCTGACGGCCATGACGGCGACGGCCGACCAGGGGATGACGTCTTTAATCAGCAAAGCCGTCACAATCGATAGCATCATCAGTTTGTCCGCCAGCGGGTCCAGCATCATGCCGGCCTGCGTGATCTTGCCGCTTCTGCGTGCAAGGTACCCGTCCAAAATGTCGGTCACCCCCGAAAGCAGCACGATCACCACCGCAGCCAGGGAATACCCGTTCAGATAAAGAACCAAAAAAAGAGGGATGAGCGCAAAACGGGACAACGTCAATAGGTTGGGCAGGTTCATCCCGGCGGCTCCTCTCCTGCAGTTAGATTTCCGTTTGACAGTCAAGTTCCCCCTGCTCATTATAACGCTCACCACAAATAAAGAAAACTCCCCGGGCAAGCCGGGGAGTGCCGCCTAACGCGCAAGGCAAGCCGTCTTCTTGCGAGCTCTAGCCCGCAAACACCAGATCGTACATGTGCTTCCATGTGGAAAAATCAAACGCTTCCGACATCGGCCTGTCGCCGATCACCGAATAACCGATCACCATCCCGATCCCCAATGCCGCAAGGCATAATATCGGGATGATCAAAATCTTGAATGCCGTCCACAGCATGCGTCCGATCATGCGGCCCACGGAAGGCCCGGCCGGCTTGGTCGGACGGGGAGGACGGGGTGATGCTGCCATGCCCAATTCGTCTCCTTATCTTGCGCCGGGAGCGCCATATTTACTCGCTAGAAACTATTATGCCCGGAGCCGGACGGCCATTCCCAGCATCTGATCGGCGGAGTACAGCGCCCGCGCATTCAATTGGTAAGCGCGCTGCACCGAGATCAGCTCGGTGAGCTCGTCCACCAGCGAAACGTTGGACGCCTCCGTATACCCTTGCATAATCATGGTGCCCTCAGGCAGTTCATCCATCACGACCACCACGTTCTCCCGGTTCGGAATGTCATCGATAACATAAAGGTTATCGCCGATGGACCGAAGCAGTTCCGGCATCCGCACATCCACGACGCGAATGCGGCCCAGGTCGATGATGGTGTCGTCCGCTTCACTGACACCCACCAGGGTGCCGTCCGACTGCACCCTGAGCTCGTATCCGTCCGGCACAATAATGGGCTCGCCGTCCTGATTCACGACAGGCATGCCGGTGTTGGTCGACAGCTGCCGGCCCCCGTCAGGGTGCGGAAGAAGCTGAAAACTGCCGCTGCGAGTGTAAGCCGGCGTCGTCCCGCCGCCCGGAGCGGGCACAGCCACCTCAAACAGCCCTTTGCCCTCGATGGCCAGATCCGTCGGCAGGTTGGTGGCCATCAGTGTGGCCTGGCTCATATCCAAAAGCAGCGCGGACATCCGCATGCCCCAGCCCTGCGTGAACCCGAGCGGCGTCGACCGGCCTTCCTGCAGGAAATCCTCATGCTGCGGCTGGACGCTGTTCAGAATATCCTCAAATACGGAAGTTTTGCGCTTGTAACCTGTCGTATTCGCGTTGGCCACGTTTTCCGCGATCAGATCAAGTTTTTTCTGCAGCGCGCTCATGGAAACGGAAGATGAAATCATGGAGTTGTTCATGCCTTTATGCCCCTCCTTCCCGTTTTACCATGATCCGTCACACTTTGCCGATTTCGTTCGCGGCAAGCCGCAAACTTTCATCATAAAACTGGATCACGCGCTGATTGGCTTCATACAGCCTGAGCGCTGACATCAGATCCACCATGGATTGCGTGGGATCGGCGTTGGACCGTTCCAGGAAACCTTGCCGGATCTCCACCCGGTCACCGGGCTGCACCTGGCGGATGCCGCCGGGCGGTCCTTCATAACGGAACCGCTTGTAGCCTTCCCGAATCAGCATGTTCGGATTGTCGACCACGGTGAGCATCAGCTGCGCGCCGGGGATCGGCTGCCCGAGCTGCTTGTCATACAAAGTGCCGTCATTCAGCACCGCAATATTGTCCCACGTGTCATTGATCACGATCGGCTGACCGTCAACGCCGAGCACCGGATTCCCCTCGGCCGTGATCAGCGTTCCGTCAGGTGCGGTGCGGAAACTGCCGTCCCGGGTGTATTGCCGTTCGCCGTTAGGGGCCAGAACCGTAAAAAACACCTGGGGCTGATACACGACATTGCCCTGCTCGTCCACGTATTTGCCGGATTCGTCAAACACGGCGCCCGCGACCTCGATGTCCGCCACCAGCGCCAGGTCCTGCGCCCGGTTCGTTTGCACCAGGTCCCCCTGGCCAAAGTTGATCCGGCTTTCTTCCGCGAACACGCCGGTTGTCAGCTTGCCGATGGGGCTTGTCCGATTTTGTTCGCTGCCCCCCATCGCGGAAACCAGCATTTCGGGAAACGACCGGATGGTCGCGGTCATGGCTTTATAGCCCGGAGTGTTCAGGTTCGCGATGTTGTTCGTCACCGTATCGTGACGCCGCTGCTGGGCCATCATGCCCGATGCGGCCGTATAAAGCCCTCTAAGCACGTTGCATGCGCTCCTTTCTTGCCAAACGTATTCCCGTTCTTGGGCTCGCGCGCCCGCGGCGCGCATTTACCGCTTATACAGAACGCTCGTATCGTTTGCGCGCACTTCTGCCGTATGCGCGTCATCGTCTGCTCTTTCTCGCCACCATTTTATCCAACTGATCCAGCATGATGCCGGTTCCTTTCACAACGCAATGCATCGGATCGTCCGCGATCATGACCGGCACTCTAAGCTCGTCCGCCAAAAGGGCGTCCAGCCCGTCCAGCAGGGCTCCGCCGCCGGTCAGGATCACGCCGCGGTCAATGATGTCCGCCGACAGCTCGGGAGGCGTTCTCTCCAGCACCGATTTGGCCGCGGCGACGATGGCGGATACCGGTTCCCACAGCGCATCCCGCACCTCGTGCGAGCGGATCGTGATCGTCTGGGGCAGCCCGGTCACCATGTCGCGGCCGCGGATGTCCATTTCCTCTTTGCGGCCGTTTTGATATACCGTGCCGATCTTGATTTTGATCTCTTCGCTGGTGCGTTCGCCGATCAGCAGCTTGTACTTGTTTTTTATGTATTTCATGATCGCTTCGTCAAACTTGTCCCCCGCGACCTTAATAGAAGAGGCGGTCACGACGTCGCCCATGGACAGGACAGCAACATCCGTCGTTCCCCCGCCGATATCAACGACCATATTGCCGCTGGGCTGGAAAATGTCCATGCCTGCGCCGATGGCTGCCGCTTTCGGCTCTTCCTCCATGAACACTTCCCTTGCGCCGCTGCGTTCGGCCGCTTCCCGGATCGCTTTCTGCTCCACAGAGGTAATGTTGCTCGGCGCGCAGATCAGAATGCGCGGGCGGCTGTACCAACTGCGGCCTCCGACCCGGTCAATGAAAGCCTTCAGCATCATGTCGGTCACTTCGAAATCCGCAATCACGCCATCCCTCAAGGGACGGATGGCGACGATATGCCCCGGCGTCCGGCCCACCATCCGCCTGGCTTCTTCGCCGACAGCCAGCACCTTGCGCGTTTCGGCTTCGATGGCCACGACCGATGGTTCGTCCAGGACCACGCCTTTGCCTTTCACATGGATGGATACGTTCGCCGTGCCGAGATCGATTCCGATATCTTTGCCGAACATGAAACCTGGCTCCCTCTCTGTTTTCAGAATGCTGCTTGAACCTGCGGCAACCTATACAGCAAGCTTGCCGATTCGCGGTGGTTTGACAAATGCGCCGTATGGCAAATGCATAATAGTCAACTATTCGACGTCCGTTTCCATTTTCCTTCTTTTCCTGTCAGGACTTTTGGCGGGATTATGCTTTGCCTGCTGTCATAACCTCTCGTTTCTTGTTGTTGGCCGCTTTTTTGTATTTGATTTTGGTGGCTTCTCCTCCCCTCAGGTGCCGGATGGATTTGTGGTACTCCAAAATGTGCTTGACCTGGTCCGCCAAATCCGGGTTGATCTCCGGCAGGCGCTCCGTCAGGTCCTTGTGCACCGTGCTTTTGGAGACGCCAAACTCCTTGGCAATCGTTCTCACGGTATGCCTCGTTTCCACTAAGCACCGGCCAATCTTGATGGTGCGTTCCTTGATGTAATCGTGCACGCTCCCGCCTCCCTGCTGTTATGGATTGGTACATTATATGAGGGGAGCGGGCACTTATTCTTTGTTCCGGAACGCCTATGCGACTTTTGTACCACGAAAAAAGACGGATGGGCACCATCCGTCTCGGTTTGCATTTTTCAGCCGGCCGCGCTTTGGTTCAGAAGCCGCACGATCCAGATATGGGGATTTTTGTGCAGGTCCAGCAAATACGGCGAGGGAATCGTGGAGCCGTCCGCTTCCTGATACACCTGAACTACCGGCCGCAAAAGGGGACGTCCCGCCGTCTCCACCACATAGGCCGCCTGGCCGGTGCTGAGGAGCACGTGGGTGGATACCGGGTAGATTTGCAGCTGGCTCAAAAAGAGCTTGATCAAGTGGTGGTCAAATTCGTGGTTGCCGGCCGCAAACAGATATTCCAGCGCTTCTTCCACCCGGTACGCTTCGCGGTGCCGACGAGGGGAAATCAGTGCGTTATACACGTCGGTCAGGCCCACGATTTGCGCGTATTCACTAATTTCCCCCGCTTTCAGTCCGAAGGGATATCCTTCCCCGTGATACCGTTCATGATGCTGCAGCGCCACTTTGGCGGATTCAATCGGAAAATGCTTGATCTTGGTCAGGATCTTGTAGCCTTCGATCGTATGCGCGCGCAGCTTCATCCGCTCCACGGGCGTAAGCGCCCGGTTCAGCTTGACCAGTCCGGACGGCAGCCGCGTAATGCCCACATCGTAAAAAATGGAGCCGAGCGTCAGCTCATACAATTGATCGGGGTAATACTGTTTCATCGTACCGATGGCGTGGGCGATCAGACTGACTTGCAACGCTTTGCGGTAAAGCATTTCGTCCGTCTGCTTCATGACGCTGAGCTCTTCGGCGTATTCCCGGGTCGTGACGATGGAGCCGATGATGTCCCGGTAGTGTTTCTGGAACTTGTCATCCGGAATCGGCAGCGGGAGCCGTTCAAGCTCATGGACATTTCTCGCAAATTCCAGCGCCGCCTGCACCGCCGCTTCCATGCTCGCTTTGTCCTCTTTCATCGACGCGATGTCCGGCAGGTGCCATTCTTCTTTTGCTACTTCGATTTCTTTCTGCTTATCCGTCAGAGCCCAAGTATGCCTTGGACGCAGGTAAACCCGGCTGATGTTGAGTTGCTGCAATCTTCGGATGTAATGATCATTCAGGGTTGTGCCCGCATCAAGCAGAATGACTCCGTTACGCCCACGTACAGGCTTGGCCAGCACGTCACCGGTTTTCACTTGTGTAACGGATACCTCAATCATGCTCATTATTGGCAACCCTTTCATTGAAAAAAAGAATGCTCGTAAATTTCATTAGCAAACTTAAAATCTTAACGAACATTCTAAAAATTTTAACGAACATTCTAAACAAAACCTGAACATCTTTCTAGTAATTATTTCACATAATTCGTGGTTTGTCGAGAATTTTATGGAAAAAATGACCGCGTCCACGGTCATGATTTGCCGTGAACGCGGTCATTTTTCGACATTTTGTGAGGAAGGTTGCGGCGGCAGGCGCTTGGCCGGCTGGAAATCATTCTTCCTTGATCAGCTTAGCAGGGTTGACGGCCGTGCCGTTGCTGCGGATTTCAAAGTGGACATGGATGCCTTTGTCCGCTTCCACCGAGCTTTGCCCGGCGGTGCCGATCACGTCGCCCTGCTTCACTTCCTGGCCGGCTTCCACTTTCAGTTCTTTCAGGCTTTGATAGACCGTTTCATAGCCGTTTTCATGCTGGATGCGCACTTCGTAGCCATTGGCGGGCGTTTGCTCGGCTGCCGTGACTTTGCCGCTGAGGGCAGCAACGACCTCAAACTCTTTCCCGTCCTTGCGCGCCAGGTCAATGGCGGTGTGCGGGAAGAACGTGTTGTCATGTTCGATGATTGCTGCCTCCCGGTCGGCTTCCGACGCCTGCGGGTCATAGAAAGCCATGACCGTCGTGAACGAATCCATCTCTTCTACCGGCCAGCGGAAAGTCTCGCCATTGGCGGCCACCGGAGCGGCTTCCGGACTTTCGGCGCCTTCTTGTGCCGTCAGGTCCGCCGATTCTTCCACGCCCGGCTGAAGAGCTGCGGTTTCTTCGGCGCCGTTATTGTTCTGGTTCGCATTCAGCCACAAAACCGTGACGATCACGGCTGCCGCAGCCATGTATGCGGCCGGAAACACCCAGCGTTTGGAAAACAGTCTTTTCCAGCCGGAAGGCTTGCCTTGCGAACCTGCCGCCATCTTTGCAGGCTCTTCCGCTTTGCGAGTGGTTTTGTTGCCTTCGTTATTCATGGTTTTATCACCTCAGTAAGCCATTCTTACCAGGTGACAAGGTTTTATACCTGTAATGGTTGCAAGATTGCCATTTTTATAGAAAGAAAAAACGCAGGCGGGTCGCGGGCCGCCTGCCTCTATCGTCTCTTTTCGTCTCTTGGAAACTATTGCGCCGCCGGCGTGTTCCGGCAGTCCTGGTTACGATTCCGCGGACAGTTCCGTTCCGGGATAGTAATGGGCGATGATTTCCTCCGCCGCGAATCCGGCCCGGGCCATGCCCTCGGCGCCCCATTGGCTCATGCCTACCCCGTGGCCGCTGCCGACGGTGGTGATGGCGATCTTGCCGTCCTTTATGTGCAACGAAAATGCGGCCGACTTGAGGCCCAGCTTGCTGCGGATTTCCGTGCCGGAAACAAGCTTGCCGCCGAGCGCCAACGTTTTGACGCGCCTGCCTTGCGTCCATTCCTTGATCTGCGGCGCCGGATACCCTTTGACCGCCGCGATGGCCGGAACGACGTGCACCCCGAGTTTTTCATAAAACTCTTTCAGCGGCAATGTGACGGTCTCGCTGGCGCTTAAAGCGTGTTCCAGGTCCCAGGAACTGTCCACCGACCGGAGGTATGGGATGCGATGGGAAAACACCTCTTCCGAATTTTCGGTATATCCGTTGCTTGCGGCAAAATACAGCGCCTGAATGGGCTCCCCCTTGTAGGTGATGATGCGGCCCGCGGTGCCGTATGCGGCCTGATGATATTTGCGCCACGCTTCTTTGTCGGTTTCGCGCAGCCGGTTCATTTCGCGCAAAGGACGATAAACCTGATGCGTCTGGCTGTCGGTCACGTCCGCCTCCGGCACGGGCACGTCGGACCGGTCCTGTTTCATGAGGCGCCGGACAATATACGTCCGCGCAGCCAGCGCCTGCGCTTTCAGCGCTTCCGGATGGAAATCCGCCGGCATTTCCGCCGCCACCACGCCGCGCACGTACACTTCCAGCGGCACCGTTTCCACGCGTTTCTCTTCGGTCAGGTAAACGCGGACGGTTTTGGGCAAATCCGTACCTTTTCGGAAATCTGCCGTGACGGTTTCCTCCCCTTTGTTCGTTTTGTCCGCTTCCCCCGTTATGTCCGCTTTCCTCGTTTTTTCAGCATTCTTCCCATCGGCTAAAGCGGCTGCAACTGTCCGTTCGCCTGCTTCCCGCCATGCGTTTGCCGAAACCGTTCCTGTCCTTTCGCCTTTCTCCCACGTTTGGGCGTTGCGCATCTCCCATTGCCCGTTGTTTTTCAGCCGCTCGGACTGTTCAAATTGAGAACCTTGGGCATTTTGCATTCCCCATGGCCCGTTGTCCTCAGCGAGCCCCCATGGAGCGTGCCCCCAAATCCATATCAACACCGCCACCGCAAATCCCGCCGCAAAGCCGGCCCATTCCGCTGGCTTTTGTCTTCTCATATCCGACCTCCGTCTGCTATCCGTTTCAGCGGCTTGTCCTTGCTTGCCAGTCACGAGAATATATGCCGCTTGCACCGAAAAATAGAACGGAGATTAACGAGATATAAGCGTGCGTCTGAGAGATTTGCGCCGTGTTCCCTGCCGGAGTGACCAACCGCCATCTGCGTATTGCCGATGTAAATTGAATGCGTGCTTGATCAGGCGTGTGAATCCATGAACTTCCGATTACTAAAATGTAAAGGATTCTTGGTGCAAGGATCCGTGAATTTGCGATATGGCCGTCCCGCGCGAAGCAATATCTCATCGTCTCCTATTGATATCACTTCCAATATTTGCTATCCTTTGCACAAAGGCTATAAACGGTCGTGAAGCACACGCCGTCTCAACCCGGTCATTGGCCGGGTGGGCGGCGTTTTATTTTTTAGGTTTGGCATGGGAGGTCGATCCGTTTGAATCTTTTCAAACCGGCGGATGCTTTCTTCGAAGCCGCCTACCATTTTTGGCTGAACAAGCACATTCGCAACAGTTCGGGAGAGCGCCGAAGAAGATTAAAGCAAGGCTTGGGAGATGCGGAACTTCTTTTTGTCAGGGAGCTGTGGTGGCCCGCATTTGGCAATTTCGACGGGCTTCACCCCGAATACGAGGTGCGGGATTTTAAGGACGGTTCCCGGTTCTTGGATTTTGCGTATCTCAAGCCCGGTTTGATGGTGTGCATTGAGATTGACCCGTACGGCACCCATTACGGCAAAATCAGCCGCTGGCAATATGACGACAATCTGGAACGGCATAACGACCTGGTGATCGACGGTTGGAAAATCCTTCGTTTCTCCCGGGACCAGCTCGTCAACCAGCCGCGCCGGTGTCAGTTAAAAATCCAACAGGCGCTGGGAAAATGGGAAAGCAACCAGCATCAGACGCCATGCGATCATCCGATCGACCGGGCCATCGTTCAAGTCATGTCGGCGCGCGCCGTTCCCATGTCCCCCATCGAAATAGCCCGGGAGTTGGGGTGGGACAACAGCACCATTTCCAAACATTTAACCTAAATTTCGAAAGCCCATTGTTTCGGTAAAATCACGAGATGTTAGCG
>ERZ795043.709-NODE-709-length-22996-cov-7.735321_pt1 | contig 22996 bp, 10 predicted proteins | sample MGYA00375127_ERZ795043 | MGnify/ENA primary metagenome ERZ795043 (study PRJEB30172, sample SAMN05518447) | compost metagenome | isolation source: Feedstock adapted compost from Newby Island compost facility, Milpitas, CA | place: USA:Newby Island compost facility... | reverse complement strand
TCCATCGCCCAGGTGGATCTGGCGCGGGAACGCCTGCGGGCACCACCCCGACCCGGTGAAACCTCACAATTCGGTGTCAATACCGCTCGCGACCTGGTCCAGGCGCTCTCCTCTCTGCTGGATGCCGAGAACGCCTTCCTGGGTGCCTGGGTGGATTACGAGGTACAACGGATGATTCTCGACTTCCAGATGGGAACCATGCAGCTGGACGAGCGCGGTCAGTGGATCGATCCCGGGCCGATCCGCGGACGGTCCGCCCTTGAGGGTTCACCGTTCCAGCCGGAGGCGGCTCCCGCCAATCAACCGCAAACCGGCGTCCAGCCCCTTCCACCGGTCACACAGAATCGCCAGGAAAATAGCAATGAGACCCGTGTTTCCCAGCTACCGGCACGCGCAAATCTCCGATCACCAGGCGAAGAAAACGGCCTGACCGCCCTTCGCACAGCGATGGGAAATCAACAGGAAAGCCACCAGCCGACGCAGGCTCCGCAAGGTTCAGCCGCTCCAATGACTCCGATGGCCACTTCTTCCGGAGAGGTTGCATCGTCTTCGGGTAAACTTTCGCCGGCCATGGAAAGGCTTCGGGAGCGGCTGGCCGCTTATCGAAAAAATAATTCCGAAACACCATCTTCCCAAGCCGGTGCGCAGGCGTCAGGCGGCTCGAGCGTTTCGCCCAAGCAGGATGCCCGTGGCCATTCAGCGCCCCACCGTGACGAATCCCAGTTGATTCAGGCCATGTTTGGTGATGGAAAAGACAAGCTGCCGGAGGAGCTTCTCCCTCCCCTCCAGGCTCTTCTGGAAATGGAAGAAGAGGGAGTGGCCACCGTGCAGGATGAGCCCCCAGCGAAGTTGAGATAAGCTCGCTTTTCAAAGTTACGTGATCCCGCACCTTCGCACCGGGCATGAAGGCCGGCACACGCGGCATCACGAGGCCGCGGCGCCAACTCTTGAAGGTGGTTACGAGAAGCGGCCCTTCGTGCCAAGCGGGCACGACAAGCGTGCCCCTCCGACCTATACCGGAGGGACCTGCTCGTCAGGTCCATCGTTTAACCTTTGATCATCCATTGCCTTTCGGCGGGGACTAAAGTCCCGCGCCGAAAGCGGGGCTAAAGCCCCGCACTCCATGGAGTGCGGCGATTCATCGCCGCTTTTCGGTGAAGGCTTTAGCCTTCACCACCTTGCCGTTGGCGATGTTTTGCCACAACCACGAAAGCGCACCCCCGGTAGGGGCAATTCATGAATTGCCCCTACCGCATATATCTGCCTCTCGGTGGGACCTTTTTCGAAGGGACCCGCTTGTCAGGTCCGCATATCGGAGGGACCCGCTTGTCGGGTCCGATGAACACCGATTGATGCCCCATCCCTCCTCATCGGGCACGACAGGCGTGCCCCTCCGACCTTTCCGGAGGGACCTGCTTGTCAGGTCCGTTGATCTCGGAGGGACGTGCTTGTCGCGTCCGTCGATCACCATTTGATCATCTATTGCGTTCCGGCGGGGACTGAAGTCCCGCGCCGAAAGCGGGGCTAAAGCCCCGCACTCCATATCTCGGAGGGACCCGCTTGTCAGGTGTCTGCTATCAATAACATTTGGACTATCCGCACCCTTTCGCCAAGTGCCCGGGTGCGTGTCGCCGAAATCGCCGACCGACCAGATCACAGGCAACGCAGGAAGGCCGTCAAGGCCTCTTTCTCCTCCTTGGTCAGTTTTGTACCCAGCACGAGATTGTGGAATTCAACCGTATCCTCGATGGTCAGGAGACGACCGTCGTGCAGATACGGCGGCGAGTCCTTCAGACCTCGCAGCGGGAATGTCTTGATCGGTCCGTCTCCGGTCATCATGTGGCCATTGACCATATGCGGCTCAAAGAATCGCTCGGTGCGGAAGTTGTGCATGAGGTTGTCCGTGTAGTACGGCGGCAGGTGACAGGTGGCGCAGCGTCCCTTGCCGAAAAATACCTCTTGCCCTCGCAGTTCCAAAGGCGTGGCTTTTTCTGGATCAAGTAACCCGAAGACATTGAGCTTGGGCGCTGGCGGAAAGTCCAGGATGGCCATGAATTCCGCCATGAAGTGGACCTGGCTTCCGCGTTCCAGAACGTTGACACCTTTCTTGGTGGCGATCACTGGATCACCATCGAAGTAGGCAGCACGCTGCTCGAATTCCGTGAAATCTTCCACGGTTTTAAGGGCCCGCTGCGAGCCAAACAACCGCTGAATGTTCACACCCCGCAAAGACGGCGTGTCCAGACGGTGCCGAAATTCCTGCGGGCGAATATCCCCGACAAGGTGCGTGGCGCCATTCGTATGCCCGTTGACATGGCAATCGAAACACGTGACACCCATGCTGGGCTTGAGACTCCTGCGGTCGTCGGTCGCATTGAACTGCTGTTGCGGGAAGGGGGTCAGCAGCAGTCGCAACCCTTCGAGCTGTTTGGGATTGAGAATGCCGTTGAACAGCTCAAAGTAGTTCTGAAGTGTCACGACTTTGCCTTGAGAAACGTCCCCGAGATCGGGACGCGTTGTCAAATAAATCGCCGGCGGATACTCGGGCAGGAAGTGTTCCGGCAGATCAAAGTCGAGATCAAACCGCGTGAGGTCCCGGCCTTCCTGCTTGAGAATTTCGTTGATGTGGTGCTGCGGGAAAACCATGCCACCTTCCCGATGATTGGGATGCGGAAGCGGGAGGAAACCCTTCGGATACAGGCCGCGTTTGCGAATTTCTTCCGGCGACATGGCCGCCAGCTCTTCCCAGGAGTTGACTCCCGGCGGCAACTTGACCCGCACACCACCCTGCACCGGTTTTCCGCGGGACATTGTGACACCGGGCACCGGACGGTTGCTCAGGTCATAGCGTTCTTCCAAAAGCCGCATGTGTTCTTCGCGGATCTTGGGTTTTTCTGCCTGTTTGCGTTTGACGATCGTCTCGAAGTCTTCTTCGATGACAACAGGCGAATAGCTGCTCCTTTTTTGCTGAAGTTGATTTTGTTCTTGCGGAATGAATGTATTCACAATGTCGTCTGATATTTCTGTGCGAAGATCAGCGTAATAGTTTGGATAAGTAACCGCAGGATTTTGTTGTTGCTGCTCCATCGTGGCAGCTTGGTTGACTTGCGCATTTGGTTTCCTAGCATTCATCTGCTGGCTAGATAATAGAGGCGATTCCACCAGAGCGGTTGCCCTTAAATACAATAGGAAAGCTCCTATGACACCGAACACCCCGATTCCCACAGAGATGGCCGCTCGTTTCATGACTTGGGTCCTCCTTTCTGAAGAAGAGACTGCCATTCCCGTTCTGATCCCGTCCCGATCAACTCAGCCAACCGACAAACACCTCCCTGGAAAGGCGCCCGCATTTTATCCCAGCCCGAGAGAAGAGGCAACACATCGAGTGTCCGCCAGCGAACCCAGGGAAAGCACAGGCGTGCCTATCCGATCTTTCGGCGGGACCTGCCTGTCAGGTCCGTTTATCTCGGAGGGACCTCTCGGAGGGACCCGCTTGTCGGGTCCGATGAACACCGATTGATGACCCGCTCTTTCTCCCCGGGCACGACAAGCGTGCCCCTCCGAGCATCCCTCGGAGGGACCTGCTTGTCAGGTCCGCCGTTTGACGTTGGATCATCCATTAGCTTCGGCGGGGACTGAAGTCCCGCGCCGAAAGCGGGGCTAAAGCCCCGCACTCCATATGGAGTGCGGCGATTCATCGCCGCTTTTCGGTGAAGGCTTTAGCCTTCACCCCCGTGGCGTTGGCGATGTTTTGCCGCAACCACGAAAACGGTCCCCTGGTAGGGGCAATTCATGAATGGCCCCTACCGAGATCCGTTGTTTAGTCGTGGTGAATGTGTTTTGGGAGCGATTCATGAATCGCCCCTACCGCATGTGTGCGCCTCTCGGAGGGACCCGCTTGTCGGGTCCGATGAACACCGATTGATGACCCATTCCCCATCCCCGGGCACGACAAGCGTGCCCCTCCGAAAAAATTCCGGAGGGACCTGCTTGTCAGGTCCGTTGATCTCGGAGGGACGTGCTCGTCACGTCCGTCGTTTCACGTTCGATCATCCATGACCTTTCGGCGGGGACTGAAGTCCCGCGCCGAAAGCGGGGCTAAAGCCCCGCACTCCATGGACTGCGCACGATCCCAACCCTGCCAAACTCGCGGTGATCGCTTCTCGCCATCCTTCCAAAAAACGGGGGTAAGTTCCTTCTTCCCGCGCTTTACTTTTCCTTTCAATTCCACCACAATGACGGCAACTTTGGAAATGACCGCGGAACAAAAAGTCGGTTTTCAGGGAGCTTGTGCCATGAGATGTTCCCCTACCCTGTTGCGCTGCGTCCGAAAGGCCGCCACTGCTCTGGGATTGATCATTTTATTGAGCGGAATCGGTGCGCCCCCTGCCGCTGAACAGACTGCTTCTCGCGAACAGAACGTCCCCAATCTGGCCCAGCAGGTCCCCTATCCGCGGATCACGCTCTCCACATGCTACTTTGTCGATCCCGCCTGGCCCCAGAAACCGGAAAGTCTGGTATGGGGGCAAACGCCATCGGTGTTTGTGGACAAACAAGACCGGGTCTGGGTGTATACCCGAGCCATTCCCCCTGTCCACGTTTATGACGCGGCAACGGGAAAATTGCTTTTCACCTGGGGAGAGGAGGTCTTCGGCAAGTACCTGGAAGGCATGCTCGCCCACAGCATCAAGATCGACCATCGCGGACACGTGTGGTTGTGCGATGTGGGCAATCATGCGGTGTATGAGCTTGATCAAAAGGGAAAGATTCTCCGCATCCTGGGAACACCCGGCGAACCCGGTTGCGACAAGACCCATTTCTATAAGCCCACTGATATGGCCATCACGCCGGAAGGCCATGTCTTCGTGACGGACGGTTATGGGAACGCGCGGGTGGTCCACTTCGATGCCGAAGGCCAATATGTGGGCGAGTGGGGCAAGATGGGCACGCAGCCGGGAGAGTTCAATCTCCCTCACGCCATCGTTGTGGATTCCCAAGGCCGACTCTACGTGGCCGATCGCAACAACGCCCGGGTGCAGGTCTTCGACCAGTCCGGAAAGTTGCTCGACGTATGGCAGGACCTCCTTGTTCCCTGGGGTTTCTGGATCACCACGGATGACCAGATCTGGGTGTGCGGCTGTTCACCCATGGAATGGCGCGAAACCGACGAAGTGCTGAGTTGTCCCCCCAAGGACCAGCTTTTCATGCGATTTGATCCCAGCGGCCGATTGCGCCAGCTGTGGACGGTCCCCAAGGGTGAAGATGGCAAAGAAAAGCCCGGCGAACTGAACTGGGTCCACGGAATCGCCCTCGACTCTCAGGGCAACATTTATGCCTGCGATATTATCGGCAAGCGGGTGCAGAAGTTCGTCCGCAAAGCGCCCGGGTGGTCCGTCCCGTTTCATCCCAAAGCAGAAGGGTAACGTTCAACCCGCCAACACGCTGCGGCCGTGAACCCCTCCCCGCATCGCAACCTGCGGGAACGAGTGGTCAACTTTTTGCGTCTAAGCCATGTCGTGGTGGGGCAGACGCCGGCCGCATCACCGGCACCCCAAGAAAAACCATCGTTTTGAGAGGTGTGTCATTCGGTGTCGCCGGGGGAGCGGTCATCGCTCTGCACGGAAATAAACGCCCGCGGGTTGGGCACCGAGTCCAAGGATTCACCGGCGACGGGTGGCCCAGCCTGCCCCACCCGTGTGCCATAATTGATTAATGCAAATAGCTCATCTCTTCCAGAAAATACGTTCGGCCAGGTCCAGAAGGGAGTATCGGCCATGCTGCGGATGAACTCGTGTCGCGCCGGCGGTCTGCTATTCAGCGTGCTGGTCCTGCTTGGGGGAACCATTCTTTTTGGGGCAGAGTCCCCGTCTCCGGAATCTCCCCAGATGCGGCTGGAGCACCTTGTCGGTCTGCCCGCGGTGCCGCGCGAGATCGCCGAAGCGATCCAGGACCACCGTTACGATGAGGCGGTGCGACTCATTGACGAGGAGCTGACCAAAAAACCCGCTCAATCAGATCATCTCATGTATCTAAAAGGTCGGGCACTTTATCTTCAGCAACACTACGACGCGGCCGTGGAGGTCTTTCAACAGGCAGAAAAGGATTTCCCAAAAAGTTCGTGGCGGTACTGGTTCCGCTTTGGGCAGGCCCTCGCTTTGGCACGCAAGGGCGATTTTGCCGCAGCCGAGGCCATCTATCGCGACGAGGCCCAGCGCGTCCTGTCGCCCGAGCGGAGTGAAGAGCTGGCCGCCATTTATATCGAGTTTGCCGACCGTTATTTTCAGCCCCCCAACCCGGTGGAAGAAAAGCCGGACTACACCAAGGCACGGGAGTTTTACACCAAGGCGTTGGAGGTCAATCCCGGCCCTTCGCTCCAGGCGCGGATCGCTTTTCAGATTGCCCGGTGCCACCATCTGGCGTCGGAGTGGCCGCAGGCGGTGACGGCCTATCGCGAGTTCCTTCAGCGGTTTCCCGGTGATGTGCGCGAGGTCCAGGCGCGACTGTATTTGGGCGAGGTCCTGCTGGCGATGAGCAGCGGCGTTGAGGCCCGCCGGGTCTGGGAGGATTTACTCAGCAAGTTTGGCGATCAACCCGGCGAGGAAGTCGCCACGGCGGCGTTTCGTCTGGCCGAAACCCGGGACATGCCATCACCAAACACGGATGAGGACCTCAGCCAGGGGGTCAACTATCTGAGACAGTTTCTGGAGCGCTTTCCCAAGGACAGGCGGGTGCCAGCCGCCTATCTGCAAATGGCTCAGGGATACGCGCACCGCCACCACTGGGACGAGGCGGAAAAAGTCCTCACGGAATTCCTGGCCGATCCCCGAGCCGAGAAAAGCCCCGAGCGGGCGGAGGCGATCTTTCTTTTGGGAACGGTGTATCTCCGCCAGCAGCGTTTCGGCAAAGCGATCGAAAGTTGGCGAACGTTTGTTGAACAATTTCCCACACACCCCCGGTGGAGTGAGGCCCAAACACTGATCATTGACGCCGAATATCAGGAGGCAGTGAGTCTGTACGTGGCGGAAAAGTATCCCGAGGCCGAAGCGGCTTTCCACAAATTTCTGGCGGCGCATCCGCTCGACAATCGGGCACCGCAGATTCTCTTTACGTTGGGGACGATTGCCCTCAGACAAAAGAACTACGAGGAAGCCATTCGCCGCTGGCAGCAACTGGCGGACAAGTATCCCGAAAACACATGGGGCCAAAACGCGATCTACGCCATCGCTCAAGTGTACGAAGAAAAACTCCTCGACGCCGAAAAGGCGCTCGAATATTACCGCAAAGTGACCGGACCCATGGCACCTGCCGCCGAAAACGCCATTGCCAGGCTGACGGCGCGGACATTGGTGGCGGAGACCGTGCGGGTCTATCGGTCCGATGAAACGCCGAAGGTCCGGCTTGTCACCCGCAACATCGAAAAAGTGACCGTTGCCATCTATCGGCTGGATCCGGAGGCCTATTTCCGCAAATACCGCAGCTTGCAGGGAGTTGAGCACCTGGATTTGGCCCTCATCGATCCTGACGAGAAGCGCGAAGTCACAATTCCCAATTACAAGCCGTATGTCGAGCTGGAAACGTTCATACCCGTGGCCTTACCCGGAGGTGATAAAGCCGGGGTGGCCGCCGTCAACATCAGCAGTCAGACGCTGGAGGTCACCACCCTGCTGCTCCAGAGTGATCTGGATCTCATCGTCAAATCGTCCCGCGACGAACTGTTCGTGTTCGCTGAGAATATGCGAGAAACCAAGCCCTGGGCGGGGGTCCGCCTGCTTGTTGCCGCTGCCGACGGGCAACTCCAGGAAGTGCGGACCAACGAAGAGGGAATTTATCTAGGACGGCTGCCAGACCATTCTTCTCAGGATGTGAGCGTTCTGGCGATCGCGGACGGGCATGTCGCCTCCAACGAGTTGAGCCTCGATGGGCTTGCACCTGCACGCGGATTAACGGACCGCGGGCTGATCTACACGGATCGCCCGATTTACCGTCCCGGGCAGGTGGTTAATGTGCGAGGTATTATCCGGCTGGCCAGTGTGGAAAAGGCAGAAACGCGCCAGGATGCCGCCAGCGCGCGAGGTGAGAACCAGGGCGAACGCCTCAAGGGAGCAGCAGATCGTCTGATTGCTCCCGTCGGGCGGAAGTTCCACCTTCAGGTCCTGGACGCCGCCAATCGTCCGTTGCGGGCGATTGATGTCACGCTTGATTCCTACGGCTGCCTGCATGACCAGTTTCTCCTGCCCGAGGGAGCACCGCTCGGCCAGTATCGGGTGGTGGCCGACGATGGCGAAGGCCATGTGTTTCAGGGTGATTTTCAGGTGGCCACGTTCGAGGTTGATCCGGTGCAAATCACCATCGACACCCCACGGCAGGTGTACTATCGGGGTGAAAAGATTGAGGGAACGATTCGCGTCGCGTTCAGTTTCGGCACGCCGCTGGGTCAGGAAGAGGTCCGCTATCGGCTGGCGGGTGAACCCGTCCAAACGGCGATCACCGATGAAAAGGGCGAGGTGCGATTCAGCCTCGACACGCAGGATTATTCCGAGGCGCAGGTGCTTCCCTTCCAGGTGGTGCTGCCACGGCGGAACCTGACAACGGGCGTCAACTTTGTCCTGGCCATCCAGGGATTTTCGATCCATCTCAGTACACCGCGCGAGGTCTATCTGCCCGGCGAAAGCTTCGAGGTCCGTGTGGAGACAAAAGATGCGGCCGGAAAACCATCCGCGGAGAAACTTATCCTGAAAGCGATGCGTCGAACCCGCGCAGGCCGTGTCCAGGGAACCGTGACGGTCAGCGAGACACCCGTCGAGACCGCGTCCGATGGAACGGCACGGCTTGTCCTGCGGCTGCAAGAGGGGGGCGAGTACATCCTGCGGGCAGAAGGCACCGACCGCTTTGGACATCCCATCTGGGGAGAAATTGCGGTCAAAGTTTCCGACGAGAAAGACGCCGACCGCCTCCATATCCTTGCTGATCAGCACACGTTCCGCGTGGGCGATACAGCCCGCGTGCGGATCCATTGGAAAGACCAACCAACCCTGGGAGTCGTGTGTTTCCAGGGGGCGCACATTCTGGGGCATCGGCTCGTGCCTTTGAAGACGGGTGACAACGAACTGGAAATTCCAATTTCGGCTGAAATGGCGCCACGATTTGATTTGAGCGTGGCCGTCATGCGCGATATCCGGGATGATCGCGCTCTCGTGGGGGGACCATCGGGTGACTCGGATGACGCGGTGGCCGATGTGACGCCTCCACCGCGACGGTTTTTCGAAGCCGTGAGCGGATTTGACGTCGAGCGTGACCTGCGGGTGAAGGTGGAATGGAAGATCAAAGGGCAAGCCGATAAGCAAACACCCAGCCCCGGCGACGAGCTGGAAGTCACGCTGACCACCACCGACGCTCAGGGACGACCGATTCCTGCTCAGCTCAGTGTGGCGCTGGTGGAATCGCTGCTTCTGGAACGATTCGGCCGTGGGCCGTCGCTGGTGGAATGGTTCCGCGGCGAGATGCGTGAGGGAGCATTTCGGACGCTCAGCACGATTGAGTTCCGTTATCAGCCGATCACCTGCCCCATCGACAGACTCTTGCTTACTGAAGAAGAACGGGAACAGCTCGAAGCGGATGAGGCGTTGGCCATGGGGTCCGTGGGCGGTCCAGGAGCTGCTCCAGTGCATGCGTCGGAGCTGGCGGAGCAATCAGCCATCCCCGAAATGGAGGCATTGGGGAGAACCGCAAACGAGCCGCTGGCCGAGGTCGAAATGGCCAAGAAGGCCGATATTCGTGCCCGCCGTAGCCAGCCCGCTGATGGCAAACTCGCCCAGGCGGAGCAGAAATTCGAGAGCGCTATGGAGAAATCTCCCGCCGCCACCAACGCGGCAGGCGAGCGGCAACTGAAGCAGGCGATGGATAAATTCTTTGCGGGCGTGGCGGAAGAAAGAGCCGGAATGGCGGGCCGATTCCTGGTCCCCACGCACTCCAATCTCCAGCAAGTCAGTGCGACATCGACACGAGAGTTCCTGGTCCTGGACGCCCGAGGACGACTGCAATGGCTGGGCCCCTCGCAATTGCGGAAGGGCGATCTGGCGGCACTCGCCGAGCAACTCAACAGGGAAGGATCGCTGCTTTATTCGCTCTCGTCCACGGCAGAGACGGCCTTCTGGGACCCCGCTGTGGAAACAGGACCGGATGGCAAAGCCACGCTCACGATCCCCCTTCCCGATCGCGCCACCACATGGCGACTCATCGCGCAGGGGGTCACCGTCGATACCCTGGTGGGTGAAGAGGATATCACAGTTCAGGCTAAAAAGGATTTCTTCGCGGAGATCAAATGGCCCGGGGTGTTGCGGCTGGGGGATACAGCCGAGATTCCCGTCGTGCTCCACAATGGCCGTTTCGACACAGGCACCGTGGAAGTCGAGCTGACGCGGGTCGTCGGTGCCCGTCGCATCACCGATACGCAGCAGGTCAGCTTTCAGCAAAAGGGGCCTGCATCGGTGACGTTCACCGTACCGGTAGAGATGCCCGCCGAATGGTACGAAGCCCTCAAGGCGGCCGAGAAACCCGAGCAGGTGGAAGAGCTTTTGCGGCAGAGTGTGGAATTTCATCTGACAGTCCTTGATCCCGCTTCTCGGGAGGTGCTGGATAGCGCGACACAGACCATTCCGCTGCGACCACAGGGCGTGATGGAATATCTGACCAGCGGCGGGTCGGCAACCGGTGACACCACTACATGGCTGGAATTGCCGAAAGGTGCGGAAAGCTCACCCTGGTTGATGGAAATCCTTATCGGACCGAGCATCGAACGGAGCCTGCTCGATCTTGTGACGGGTTCGCCGCAACATGTGAAGCTGGCTTTCGTGGAGACGTCCTCCCCTGCGGAAAAACTCGTGGCGGAGTTGATGACGGCGGTGGTGGTTCAAAATTATTTCCGCAAAGTGGCTCCGCAGGACGTTTCCATGATGCCGGTCATCGATGCGCGAATCCGTACCGCCATTGCCGGATTGGTGGCCAGCCAGCAGGAGGACGGCGGATGGGCCTGGGTTGGGTGTTTGCTGCCTGAAGAACGAGCCCGAAGAAAGGCGGCTTCCGATCCGCGGACCTCTGCTCTGGCCTTCTGGGCGCTGTGCCTGGCCCGCTCGGCGGGCTACGGGGTTGCCCAACCCGCCATGGATCGTGCCACCGCCTTCCTCAATCAGGCCATCGCCAGCGCACCGGCCGAAGACAACGAAATCCGTGCGGTTCTCGTCCATGCGCTGGCTCAGCAAAAACAGGCGGATTTTGCACTTCTCAACCGGCTCCATCGGGAAAGACAGAATCTCTCCCTGGAGGGCAAGTTGTACCTGACCCTGGCCCTGGCTGCCATGGATCGAAAGCCGATGGCGGAGGAAGTCCTGAAACTGATTGATCCCGCCGTACTTACTGAACCGAAGCCGCAGGATCGGGTTGCCTGGGGAACTCTCTCCCCGGCCGAGGCCCACGCCCTGTACGCCCTCGCCCTGGAAGCCGTTCTTCCCCAATCCCCTGAATTACCGCGGCAGATCGATTGGCTAATGGCGCACCGTGTGGGGAACCGATGGATTCCCGATCGGGCCACCGGTCCCGCTGCCTTCGCCCTCACCCAGTGGTTTGCCAACCAGGGATTTCAGAATGAAAGCTGCCGGATCACGGTGTTCGTCAACGATTTTCAGGTGGCCCGTCTTTCCCTCGAGCCGCAGTCTGCCACACAGTCGGTGCTGGTTCCACCGAAATTCCTCGTGGAAGGAAAACAACGGATTCAGTTTCGTGTGGAAGGACGAGCCCGTTACACCTACCAGTGCCTCGCCAGCCACTTCGTTGCCATGGACCAGGCGAGGGAAACGCCTTACCGTTACATGCTCCGGGCGGCACCATTGGAGGTGGAGGGACGTGAGATTCCGGCAGGGGTTGCACCGGTGATCCCCAAACCAGGCTGGTCGATGCCCGTGAATACCGTCAGTCAGCTTCCCGTAGGCAAGCAGGCGATTGTATCGGTGGATGTCTTCCCCGGTTGGGATCAAAAGAGCAATCAGATCACTCAGCTTATCGTCAGCGTACCAATCCCCGGCGGGGCGGCCGTGGTGCCGCAGTCCATCCAGACAACATCCGAACGTTATGAAATCCGGCCGGGAGAAGTCGTCTTCTACGTCAATCGGCGAGATCCTGCGGTCGGCGTCTCGTTCAATTTCCGCATCGTGGGATTGGTGCCGGGCAAATACGACCTCGACGCCGTGGTTGTGCGGGACGCCGATGATCCCGCAAGTTACGGCGTCATTCGTCCCGGGCGATCTTCCGAAGGAAACATGAAGCTCGAAGTCCTTCCACCGGGAAGTCCCAGCAAGGATCAGTACGTCTTGTCGCCCCAGGAAATGTACGAACTGGGGAAGATGGCCTTCGGCAAACAGAACTGGCAGGAGGCGGAAAAGTATCTTGGTCAGCTCCTGACGAGTCCAAATTGGCGGGTGCGGGATGAGGCCCTCAAAGAGCTGGCTGCGATGATGGTGGACATCTACCTTCAGCTCGACAAGCCGCACGAGGTGGTCCAGTATTTCGAAATCCTCAAAGTCAAATGGCCGGATTTTGAAATCCCGTTCGAAAAAATCCTCAAAATCGCCGCCTGTTATGAGCGGATGGGTGAGTACGAGCGAAGTTTTCTCATCTTCCGCGCCACCTTGGAAAGCCGGTTTGTCGCCGACAGCAATGTGGCGGGGTTTCTTGATGACCAGAAGGAGTTTCTCCGCAGTCTGGAAGTGATGAATCGCCTTCTTGCGGAATATCCGCCCGAACCGTACACGGCGGCCGCTCGTTATGCCCTGGCTCAGCGAATTTACGCCAAGGCCGGGGAAAACGATCCTCAGCTCCGCAAGGCGCGAATCAACCGCATTCATCTCGTCAATCTCGCCTGGGAAATGCTTGACCGCTTCTTGACGGCATTCCCCGAGGATCCGGCGGCCGATCAGGCGGCCTTCGCCGCAGCCAATGCTCTCCTGGAGGGGCAATTTTACGAGCAGGCTGCCGCTTCCGCCGCGCGATACGCCCAGCGTTATCCCAAAAGCCCCCTGGTGGATAGTTTCTGGTATATGATCGGCTATTGCCGATACGCCTTGGGAGAACATCAGCAGGCCATCGAAATGTGCAGGAAGGTCGCCGAGACGCAGCGAACGGATCCCGCCACCGGCCGAACCGTGGAGAGCCCCAACAAATGGCAGGCCCTTTACATCCTGGGCCAAATTTACCACAGTCTCGGGCAACCCGCGCAGGCGATTCAGTATTACGGCATGGTCGCCCAGCAATTCTCAGACGCCAAAGAGGCCATCGAGTACTTCACCCGTAAGGCCATCCAGATTCCCGAGGTGACGACCGTCGCCCCCGGCAAACCGGTTACCCTACCGCTTCAGTTCCGTAACCTGACCACGTGTGAAGTGCGGGCGTATCGGGTGGATCTCTTCAAATTCGCCCTGCTCAAACGAGATCTCGCCGGAATCACGGAAATCAATCTGGCGGGTATCCGACCAGAATACGAAGAAACGCTTACTCTCGGTGACGGCCGGGACTATCGCGATCGGGAACTGGAACTGCAATTGCCCTTCCAGAAAGAGGGGGCCTACCTGGTCGTGTGTCGCGGGGAGTCCCTTTACACCAGCGGGATGGTTCTTGTCTCCCCGCTGACCCTGGAAGTGCAGGAAGACGCGACCTCCGGTCGTGTGCGGGTGACTATCAAGGAGAGTTCTGACAAATTCGTGAAAGGTGTGGAAGTCAAAGTCATCGGCAGCCGCAACGAGGATTTCGTGTCCGGCGAGACCGATTTACGCGGCGTGTTTGTAGCGGATGGCATCCGCGGAACGGTCACGGTGATCGCCCGCTACCAGGATGACAAGTACGCGTTCTACAGGGGAAAAGTCGAACTCTTGCCGGAGACACCGCCGGCCGCCCAGGCTCCCCAAGCCGCACCGCCCGCTCCGGGCCAGGCAGGCAAACCAGGCGAACCGCCACGCCGCCGATCGGAAGACGATCTGCTGCGGGGTCTTCGTGAAAGCAACCAACTCTTCCAGCAACAGCAGATCGACAACCTGCAACGGATGTACCGCCAGAAGCGCAAAGGTGTGGAAGCCTCTCAGGCGTTCTGAGGTCACATCAGCCTTACTGATAGAAGCGAATGGCATTGTCGTGGAAGAGCTTCCGCCGCTCTTCCAGCGGTCGATCGGCCACAATTTGGTGAAGGGCCAGAATCCAATCGCGAAGTGGGGCCCCCTTCGTGCAGACCGGCCAATCCCCCGCAAACATGACACGATCCGGACCAAAGGCCGCCAGACAGTGATTCACGATGGGGGCCAGGTCTTCAGGGCTCCAGTCGTCCGGTTTGACGCGGGCGATAATCCCGGAGATTTTACACACCACATTCTGCCGGGCGGCCAGGGCGTCGATCCCGCGTTTCCATCGTTCCACATACTGAACCGCTTCTTCGCCCCGTTCCTTGCCCCATCGCCCAAACTGCTGGGGATCAGCGTTGCCACAGTGGTCGAGAACAAACCGGGTTTGCGGGCAGGCGTCCACGATTTCCACGGCATCGGCCAGCCAACCAGGCGGAATACAGATATCGAAACGCATTCCCCACTCCCCCAGAAGTCGCAAATTCGCACGCATCTGGGGACTGAAATACAATTTGTGGCCGAGCTTGCTCGCGGGCGGAATCCACCGCACCCCCTTGACAATCGGGTTGCCACGGAAGCGGGCAAGATAGGTGGGAAACTCTTCGCTCGCCGGACGGCCCCCGATGACAGCGGCCACAGTTGGTCCTTCACCCCGACGACAAATGTCGATGATCCACTCCGCCTCTTTCACGAGGTCGTCATCGACCACTGCAACCTCCATATACACGGCTTTAACGACGGGCAGCCCTGCCACGGCCTGCAGATAGTCGCGGAGCAGATAATTGCGGTTGAGCCGGCTGTCCCCGGCCAGCCACGGGAGACGCAGCTTGGACAGGTCCCACAAATGCTGGTGGGTGTCAACGATGGGGATCTTCTCAACATCCGGAGGGAGAGATTCTCCGGCCAATGACGCGGCCGGCATACTCGGTCTGCCCAAACCACCTGCAACACCACCCACCAAGAACCCGGCCGATTGCAGGAACCGTCGGCGTGTCCACCGCATGTCAGCGTCTCCCGACAGGCAACGGAAGCCAAGCGGAACACCATATCACGGGGCGAGATTCTGGCCGGTGAGGACCGCCCGAGTTACCCGGAAAATATCCGTGTTGTCCACGAATTCGCCCGAGATGCCCCACACTTCGGCAGCCCGCGAATCTTTGCCCCGGATGAGTTTGCGGAACAGATCGGCACCTACACCACGGGCATAAAGGGGCACCAGCGAATTGGTATGGCCGGTAGCATTGTACCGTGCGGCGGGCATCTTACCAGGCCCCTGGTCACGGATGGGATCAAACGGAGTCTCGTTGGAATTGGGCCCCCAGAGCAGCCCGCATTCATGATCCGCCGTTAGAATCAGCAGCGTCTCATCCCAGGAGCTGTTTTTCTCGATCCAGTTGACCACTGCTTCCACGGCGGCCAGAAAGTCGCTCTGTTCTTCGATCATCCGATGGAGCTGGTTGGCATGGTTGGCCCAGTCCACAGCCCCACCTTCAATCATCAGGTAAAATCCCCGCGGGTTGTTATCGAGGACATTGATGGCTCCCAGGGCCATCGTGGCCAGCGTCGGCACATGATCGTTGAAGGGAGTGGCGAACGGCTCGTCACGGGCGACGACTCCCAAAAGGCCGCCCCGGGCCTGCTGAAGTGTCGTGGCCACCTGCGCAGTCCCTACAACCTTGGCCGGAGTATCTCCCTGAATGAGTCTTTCAAATTCTTCCTTGCTCTGAATCAGCGTCCATCCACCGGGATGCTTGCCCGATGTGAGCGACTGCCACGCGGCAAGTCCGCCCACATACCGGCAATCCTTGTCAGTGGGCTGGCCAGACTTCCTTCGGCCGTTGTTGTCGTACTCCGGATGACCCGCTCCCATGATGACCTGCAGATAGGGAGCCGCCAGCATTTCCTGGGCGATCTCGGCGTAGTTATCGCGCTCCCGATTATGGGCCCCGCCAAATCCGGCAGGCGTGGCGTGGGACCACTGCACCGATGTGACGACCCCCGCCGACTTCCCCAACTCGTGAGCGATCTCGGGCAGGGTTTTCCCCGTTAAGGGCCGGTCAAGATCGTCCCAATTGATGGCGTTGTTGTAAGTTTTGATTCCCGAGGCCATGGCGGTGGCTGCCGCGGCCGAATCCGTGGCCGAGCTTCTCAGCCAGGCATAACCCTTCTCGGAATCCCACGCCTTTTGTGGGGCATAAACGAGATTCTCGTTCTGTTTGTCCTGACCCTGGGGTTTTGAACTCGTCGTCAGAGGATAGGTGGTGACGGCCAGATGAATCCACCCGGGCTTGTCATAGACCTCGTTTCCCAACTGGCCTCGATACATGCTTGTCGCCCGCCAGGTGTTGAACCCAGCCCCATCGGCCACCATGATGATGACGTTTTTCGCCCGAACCGCTGAAGGTGCGGCTTCCTTGGCAGCCAAGTGGGCAGTGAAAGAAAAACACCACCCGACAATGGCAACGACGGCCAGATGCTTTGCAAAGCTGAGCGCGAATCGCATGGCAGGCTCCTCAGGAAGCATTCGTTTCATGGGTAGATTCACTCCTCTTTTTCAGGGAATTCGTGTTTCTTTGTCAGCTTTGAGATGCAGCGGGGACGTGTTTGCTTGGAGTGTCGCATGGCATGATCGCGCGGTTCGTTTTCGCCGTTCGCGCAAAACCGGGGCTTGCGGACAACGAGCAATTCATTTTCATCGGTGGCCCAAGCAAGTCAAGCCGTTAACAGAATATTAACCGCTGGAGACGCGACGGCGCAGCCTTTTGGAGGGCCCCGCTTGCCACGTCCGCCTTTGGAGGGATGTCCTTGTCACGTCCGTTTTTTCCGGAGGGACCCGCTCGTCGGGTCCGTTGTTCTGGAGGGACGTGCTTGTCACGTCCGTTTTTTCCGGAGGGACCCGCTTGTCGGGTCCGATGAACACCGATTGATTACCCATCCCGCCTCACCGGGCACGACAAGCGTGCCCCTCCGACGTTCACCGGACGCCGCGGCGGGCGCCCCTCCTTGTAGGGGGTGATTCATGAATCGCGGCTACGACACGTTCTCACTTTTGCCCTTCCGATAACGTCTGGAAAACGTCGCGATGACTGAGCCGCTTCACCTGATCGGTTTTCTTAGATTGACAACTAAAACTCGCTAGTTAGCATGGCCTATATTAATCAGCGAATCCTATCAACTAATCTCTTCACAAACCACATGAGACGGTTACCATGGCGCCGCGGCGTTTGAATTCTTTGTTAAGAATTGGTCCTGGAATTCGTCTTAATTAATGAAGGAGGGTATTGGTCAGAGCAAACCGGTAGCCACAAATAGGTCTTGGGCCGCAAGAAGCAGAGACCCCTGGCTACAGCCTGTTAACCGCGCTGTCGATTTTTCTGGAGGTCAAGTATGGATATCGCCGAACTTCTGAAAAACTGCCAGAACCTTGATCGCAGCGAGTTGCAAAAATTGCTCGCCAACGCTCCGACCATTCAAGGCGCCACCTCTTTCAACGGATTGATATGCGATCCCTTGCCCATGGACATTTTGATTTGGTTGTGCGATATTCTGTCCCGCCGCTATCCCAAGCTTCCCTGGACCTTGATCAACTGGATTCTCATTATGTTGGAGCTACCCCTGGTCCACCCTGCGGGCCTCCTCTGTGATGCGACCTTGCACCCGCTGGCTCCGGCATCGGTGGGATCTGAGGTGGGCGCCTCTTCAGGTGGTAAGGCTGAAACAGCCAAGGCCGAGTGCAATTGAGCGAGTAGGCGAGATCCCCAGCCCCTGGAACGCCGTGGCAGGCGTCCTTCCAAGCGACTGGAAAGCCCGGTTTCACCCGGGGCCACGGATCTTCGGTAGGACGCACTTGTCAGGTTTGCTTTCGGAGGGACCCGCTCGTCGGGTCCGCTTGTTTCGGAGGTAGGTGCTTATCACGTCCGCATTCCGCGCGTTGAACGGTAGGGGCAATTCATGAATTGCCCCTACCGCAAATGGAGGGACGTGCTTGTCACGTCCGATGAACACCGATTGATTACCCATCCCTTCTCACCGGGCACGACAAGCGTGCCCCTCCGATGCTTCGGAGGGACCCGCTTGTCGGGTCCACTTATCAACGTTTGATCATCCATTGCCTTTCGGCGGGGACTGAAGTCCCGCGCGGAAAGCGGGGCTAAAGCCCCGCACTCCATGGGACGCTCAGAAATTCCTCTTGACGGGCGTTCGCTATTTGGCTACCGTCCCAAAACCGCGGGAAGTCTCCACCCTCTGGCCGTCTCGAATCACGAGGGGGTGGAATAAGCGTTGGACTGCTGGTTGTGGCGAAGATCGATGGGCGCCGGCCTTAAAACCAGTGACCTCAGTAAAGGACCTTCCTGGCAGGGGGTTCCCCTCCAGTGGAGAGTTCTTTACATCTGCGACCGGCAGCGCACAGGCGGGTGGCTGGTGGAAGGGCTGGCCGTCGAAGCGCCCGTGGAAATTGAAATCCATGAAGCGACAGGTAGTGTCTCGGGCCTTGCCCGACTGCGCGACGAGGTTTTTGAGGCCATTTTCATCGCGCATGCGCCGCCAGAGCTGGACGCGATCGAACTGGTCGCCGGTTACCGCACAGGCGGCACCGACGACCCGCTCATTGTGCTGGGGCGACCGAGTGAACAAGAACTCGCTGTGGCGTGTTATGAAGCCGGGGCGGACGGCTACCTGTGTGTAAGCACGGCCACCACGCAGGCCCTCATCTGGACAACCGTTCGCGCTGTTCAGCGTTGCCAATTGCTTCGCCAGAATCGGCGGTTTGTCCAGGCTGAACGGCAGCGGGTCCAGCGAGAGCGCGAAGAGGCATTCCGCATCCTACAGCATCAGAAAGCCGTTCTTCGTGAGCTGGATAAGCTTTCCCGACAGTCTCGCCAGTCACTCGAGGGGCTTTCTTCCCATAATTCCGAACTGGAAGAAGACGATCCGCCTCAGGTCCCTCATACGCTTATTGTCCATTACCGGGAGCTGCTGCGAGCTTACGTGATCATGGGCAGTGGGCATCTCGGAAGCGAGCTCCGTCACCTGGCCGAAGTCTTTGCGACGGCCGGACTCTCAGCACGCGAAGTGATGCAGCTCCACCTCCATGTGACGGCCGATCTGTTGAAGGGACTAGGATCGCGCAGCACCCGGCATGTGATCACGCGGGCGGATCTGCTGGTGATTGAGATCCTCCTTCAGCTTGCGGAGGTCTATCGGGCAAGATATCGCGAGATGGTTCGGCCGCCCGTCCAATTATTTTTCCGCGAACTGGAAGAATAGTCGCCGGGAACGATCTTCCTCGAAGCGCCCTTCGGACCTTAAGCACCCGCCCTTACGTGGGGTGACTCACCGCCTGAAAGGCCACCACCCGGTTCGTGATTTGGCGGTCTTGGCGGCGTGAGGAGGCGTCGAGGCACTTTCTGCCGAAGTGGGACGGCCTTTCTCACTCGCCAGGCTTTTCGCCGCGTCATTCTCGTCGCTTCCGTTCAGCACAATTGGTGCCACGGGTTCCGGATCACTCCGCGAAACAACCGTGGTGAACGGGGGAGGTTGGTTCGACCATGCATCAGCACCCGATGACTCGGGACGGCGGAGATGCTGTACCGAATCGAAAGCATTGCGATTCTCTTCCGGCCGGTCTTCCGCTGGCGGGGCTGACGGGCCTACTCCCCCGGTTTGCCAGGCGCCGAAATCAGGCAGAGCACCGTCAGCCGGAGCGATACCAGGCGGCGTATTCTGGCGATCGTTGGGTGCCCCAGTGGTCGGAGGCGAGCTCAAAAAAGGATCCGGTTCGGTGGCGGGTTCCGCGGGGCTGGGTCGGGCTGATCCTTCACCGGGCACCGGTTTTTCTGCAGAGGCTGGATCGTGGGCAACAACAATGTCTGAGGGCGTCTTCGAGGCACTTTCGCCGGACACCACCGAGGGCTCGTGACAAACGGCTTTAGGAGAGGTATCGTACTCCACCCGGAACGTAAGGGGCCCCAGACTGAAGACTGCCCCCGGAGGAAGAAATGTTTCCTGGATTTGTTCTCCGGCCACGTATGTTCCGTTGAGCGAGCCAAGATCCCGGATCTTCACCAGTCCGCCGTCCTCAAACAATTCGCAGTGCCGACGGCTGATCATCGGGTGGATGATGGTGAGATCCGCCTCGCGACTTCGCCCAATGACTGCCGGGAGTGTGATGGCCACGCTGTCTTTGTTGGCCTTGCCGCGGATGACATGAAGGCGAACCAACATGGGGGAGGATTTCGGTTGGAGATGGAAGAATCGGTTTATCGAGGGCCACCGTGGGGCGCTATTAATGATTGTAGCCTACGATATTCGGCTACTCAATCCCACAACGGATTGCCTTACCCCGGCTTTTGGAAGGACGTTTGAGGAACGATCCCGGGGTACGAGAGGGGCGCTGGGGGTGTGGGCATCGCCTTTAATCCGGGATCGGGTCCTCCACCAGAATCCAATGACAGCCTGCCCAGTTTAACGGAGGGCGTGGAAGGGATTTCCCCAAAGGGTTGGAGGGTCCGGTTCTGCTGGAGCACCCGGCTCCAACCGCGCCACAGGTCTTTGGTAGGAGGTACTTGTCACGTTGGTTGGAGTTTTCCCGCGTTTTGCCGGGACCACGAAAGGTGTTCACCGGTAGGGGCAATTCATGAATTGCCCCTACAACGTCGGAGGGACCTTTTCCGGAGGGACGTGCTTGTCACGTCCGATGAATACCGATTGGTTACCCATCCCGCCTCACCGGGCACGACAAGCGTGCCCCTCCGATCTATCGGAGGGACGTGCTTGTCACGTCCGCCTCCCGGAGGGACCCGCTTGTCGGGTCCGCTTATCAGCGTTGGAAAATCCATTGCCTTTCGGCGGGGACTGAAGTCCCACGCGGAAAGCGGGGCTGAAGCCCCGCACTCCATACGGTGCGGCGATTTATCGCCGCTTTTCGGTGAAGGCTTTAGCCTTCACCAACCTTGGCGCTGGTCCAGATGGAAACGGAGTACCGGTTGGGGTGGAACCCGATCCTGCAATCCATGCAACGGAAAGACGCTTTCCGTTGCCCCAGGCACGACAAGCGCGCCCCCTACGGTTCACCGGACGCCGTGAAAGGTCTCCCCTCAAAGGGCTAGAAGGTCCAAGCCCGCTGGAGGGGCCAGTTCCACCCGGGCGATGGGACTGTCATCTCTCACACCGTGGGGAACCAATACAGTCATTCCCTTCTACCCCGGCATTTTTTACTGTGACGGCGTCGCCTGTGGCGGCTGGGCTAGTTTCTGGCGGAGCAACTCCCACAATGCTTCCAGTGATTGAGGGATGACTTTCACATTCGCTAGCACGGGCATGAAGTTAGTGTCGCCGTTCCAACGGGGGACCACATGCCAGTGAAGATGGCCCGGCAGGCCCGCTCCCGCCACCCGACCCAAATTGAGCCCCACATTGAACCCCTCCGGTTGCATGACGCTCTCCAGAAGCTGGATCATGCGGGTCAACGTGAGCATCAGGGCCGTGTGTTCCTCGGTGCTCAACTGGGAGGGATGTCCCACGTGCCGCAGCGGTGCAACCAAAAGATGACCATTGTTGTAGGGATAGCGGTTCAGCACCACAACGGTCCGATCGTCTCGATACACGACGTAGCGTTCCGGGCTGTCCGGATCGGCCACGGCCTGGCACAGAAAACAGCCGGGGTCGGCATCCGGGAGTAATCGCTCAGGGGGAATCGACCGCTCCGCCGGCCGATCACACCCCTCGATGTATGCCATGCGCCAGGGGGCCCAAATGAGATCCCGCAATCGGCCTTCGTCCATGGTTCCTCGTTTGCAGCGTCGGTTGAAACCCTTGCTTACCCGTCTTGGACGTAATTGTGAAAAAACTTATTTTCCCTCTGATCGCTCCGCATCGGAAGTGATTTCCACCTCAGCCAGGAAATAGCGGCGCTGGCCGTCGTCTCCATCGAGGGGCATCGCGATCTGCGGAGTCCCCGTCATGGTTCCCACCGAAAGAAACACGCGATAGCGTCCCGGCCGAAGCTGAAACGGCAGGCAACTCGCGGTTTCCCAGGTGGTTGGAATGGGCGGGCCCAGATCAGCCTCCGGGTCTCCTTCCGCCTTGGGACCTTTGATGGCCACATCCCGCACTTTAAGATCCCTGACATTTGCCTGCATGTTGACAAGCACGGCCACGATGCCTCCCTGGGCGTCCTTGAGGGTCAGGGCGGGGAAACCTCCGCAATAGCAGGGCGCAACGCCACGGTTCTCAAATGTGACGCTCCAGGTCAGCGGTTTCCCGACGGTGGCCGTCTGGGGTAAACGCACCTCCGTGGGCACCAGCCGGTAACCCAGGTAGCGATTCATGCGATCGACGAGGGTTCTGTTCTCCTGCAGGAATTCGTGCGGCCACCAGTGAATGGAAACGTAACTCGCATGATACTCCAGCATGGCGCGAAGGTAGAGCGTGCCGTCCTCCCACGCCCCACGATCACGTGATGGGCCATAGTGCTCGGACTCCAAAATGACGGGCCATCGCGGCCAGAAATCCTGGGCCATCTCAGCATGGAAATAACTGTTGGGGCGTTTTTGCACAAGAATGCTGTCATCTCGAAGTGTCAGACCGCTCTGCAGGGCATGGGCAATAGCCAGTTCGCCATTTTCGGTCATGACAAAATCGTCGTTGGCGGCCAGCAGCGTGTGTTTGAAATGTTTGCGGTACAGGTCAATATGACGGATGACGGTTTCAGCCGGATATTTGATCCGCGTGCTGCTAAAGGTGTGACCTTCCCCCCAGACACCAAACGAGCCCACATCGATGAACGCGACCTCGGGATTGCCGTCATGGCGGGCGGCCAGGGCCGCCAAAAAATG
>ERZ795043.703-NODE-703-length-23136-cov-420.610026_pt1 | contig 23136 bp, 17 predicted proteins | sample MGYA00375127_ERZ795043 | MGnify/ENA primary metagenome ERZ795043 (study PRJEB30172, sample SAMN05518447) | compost metagenome | isolation source: Feedstock adapted compost from Newby Island compost facility, Milpitas, CA | place: USA:Newby Island compost... | reverse complement strand
CGCATGCCAGGTGGTGTGAGAGGACGGGGGCTAGCCGCCCCCTTCTACTCGATTTGAGGCCATGAAGCCTGCCCGTCCAAAACCCGGAGACCGATGATCGGAGACGGATGATCGGCGACAAGCAAGAAAGCCCGCCTGCAGGCGGGCTTTTGGCGCCAAAGCTTCCATCCGGCCTTGGCCGACTGCGTTCGCTTCGACGAATCGCCCCGCCTTCGTCTCAGTTGACCGTCTCGCCGCGCCAGGCCGCAAGGCCGCCGTTCAGATGGACGATGTCGCGGCATCCCCGTTTGCTGAGCATCCGCGCCGCCCGCCGGCTGCGCATCCCGCTTTGGCAGTACACGAAAATCCGGCGGTCCGTCGGAATTTCCCCGATCCGCGAGGCGAGCTCGGACAGCGGAATGTTGACCGCCCCCCGGATATGGCCACGGGCAAACTCGTGGGGCTCCCGCACGTCGATCAGCAACCGCCCGGCGGGGCCGGCGTCCGCCAGTTCCCTTGCGAAACGGGACGGTCCGACGTTCCGGACGCCGCGGATCGGGGCGAACCATTCGTAGGCCAGCCAGGCAACCGCCGCCGCCAGGAGGAGCCAGAAAAAATACCGCATGGGTGATCCCCTCTTTTGAAACCTTTTATATACCCTGTGGGGGATTTAAAGCCATCATGTCCATTTTAGCGTGTTGCGGGCCGCGGGTCCAAGATGGAATGCGGATGCAACCGTTGCCATGTTGTGAACGGAAAACGGCGGAGAACAACGGTGAGCGGAGAGGGGATGGAGGCGCGCGCAGGAGACGGCAACGAGCTGCCGGCAAATCCTTGACTTATACCATACCGGGGTATACTATGGGATTGAAGGGGTGAATCCGGTGGACATCATTCAAGGGACGTTGGAAGACATCCGGCCTCCCGACGGCGCCGGGAACGGGGAAGTCCCGTCCGCGGACGGACCCGGACATCGCAAGAGCCTTCATGCCGAGAAGCTCAAGGCGGATCTGATCGCCCGGCTCAACCGCATCGAGGGGCAGATTCGCGGCATCAAGGGCATGATCGAAAAGGACACGTATTGCGACCACGTGCTCAACCAGATCTCCGCCGTGCAGTCGGCCCTGAACGGCGTGGGCAAACTGCTTTTGGCCGGGCACATGCGAAGCTGCGTGGTGGAACGGATTCGGGAAGGCGACCTTGACGTGGTCGACGAGTTGCTGACCACCGTGAACAAGCTTCTGAAATGAGCATACTTCACTACTGAACGAGGTGATCCCATCATGCAAACCGTGACGCTGAACGTAAAGGGCATGTCCTGCGGACATTGCAAAAGCGCCGTGGAGAACGCGGTGAGACAGGCCGGCGCCAGGGCGACCGTCGATCTGGCCGCCGGGACGGTGGCGATCGAGTACGACGAGACGAAAGTGACGCTGGAGCAGCTGAAACAGGCCATTGAGGATCAGGGGTACGACGTGGTTTCGGATTGACACCCGGCCAGGACGCCGGAACGCGGAGACGGATCGACATTGCGACAAAAGTACCTTTATTTTCGCATGAAAACGGGGTTTCGGCCAATTTAAGCGTATTCTGTACCACTAAAACGGAAAAATTGTGTGATTCCCGAAAAACGGCCCGAAAATAAGTGTACGAATGTCGCTTTTTCGTCCAAGCGGCCATGAAAACGAATAAATAAATGCATTTTTGTCGCAAATGCGCTCCGGTGCCCGGGAAGGCAACGGAGGAAGTGGGGAGCGCTGGACATGGAAACGGCACATCCATCCGATCGGGACGCCCGAGATGCCCAAGACCTGGAGCAGGTGCAACTGCAAATCACCGGCATGACCTGCGCGGCCTGCGCGAACCGGATCGAGAAGGGGCTGAGCCGGCTGCCCGGCGTCGCCAGAGCCAACGTGAACCTGGCGCTGGAAACGGCCCATGTGGAATTTTCGCCGACGGCGGTGACCGTGGCGGACGTCATTCGCAAGGTGGAGCAGCTGGGATACCAGGCGGTCGTGAAAAAAGAAGAACGGGAAAGCGAGAAAGACCACCGGCGGAGGGACATCGACCGGCAAAAACGCCGGTTTGCGCTGTCGGCCGTCCTATCGCTGCCGCTCCTTTGGACGATGGCCGGCCACTTTTCGTTTTTGTCGTTCCTGTGGGTGCCCGGCTGGCTCATGAACCCGTGGGTCCAGCTGGCGCTGGCCACTCCCGTGCAATTCGTGGTCGGCGGGCCGTTCTACGTTGGGGCCTGCAAAGCCCTGCGCAACCGCAGCGCCAACATGGACGTGCTGGTCGCCCTCGGCACCTCGGCCGCGTATTTCTACAGCTTGTTTCTCACGGTAGAGTGGGCGCTCACTTCCAGCGGGCATACCGGCCATGCCCCGGCCCTTTACTTCGAAACGAGCGCCGTGCTCATCACCCTCATCGTGCTCGGGAAGCTGCTCGAGGCGCTGGCCAAAGGGCGCACCTCCGAAGCGATCAAGACGCTCATGGGCCTGCGCGCGAAGACGGCGCTCGTCATTCGGGACGGACGGGAGATCCGGATCCCCGCGGAAGAGGTAACCGTGGGGGACATCGTGCTGGTGCGGCCGGGGGAGAAAATCCCCGTCGACGGGGAAGTGCTGGAAGGGTCCGCCGCGGTGGACGAGTCGATGCTGACCGGGGAAAGCATGCCCGTGGAAAAAGGGCCGGGTGACCCCGTCATCGGCGCCACCGTCAATTTGAACGGGATGCTGAAGGTCAGGGCGGCGAAAGTCGGCAAGGACACCACCCTTGCGCAGATCATCCGGGCGGTAGAGGAAGCGCAGGGGTCCAAGGCGCCGATCCAGCGGGTGGCCGACGTCATTTCGGGCGTTTTCGTCCCCGTCGTCGTCGGCGTCGCGCTGGCAACGTTCCTCGTCTGGTTCGTATGGGCGGCCCCGGGCGATTTCGCCAAAGCCTTGCGAAACGCCATCGCCGTGCTGGTCATCGCCTGCCCGTGCGCCCTGGGCCTCGCGACCCCGACGTCCGTGATGGCGGGTTCGGGCCGAGCGGCGGAGCTGGGCATCCTGTTCCGGGGCGGCGAGCACCTGGAACTCACCCACCGCATCGACACGGTGGTGCTGGACAAGACCGGCACGATCACCAAAGGCAAGCCGGAGCTCACCGACGTGATTCCCGCGGCGGGGGACGAACGGGAATTTCTGCGCCTCGTTGCCGCCGCCGAGAAGCCGTCGGAGCACCCGCTGGCCGAGGCGGTCGTCCGCGGCGCAGCCGAAAGGGGCGTCGAAATCCCCGCGGCGGAAGCGTTCGCGGCGCTGGCCGGCCACGGCGTACGCGCCGTGGTGGAGGGAAAGGAAGTGCTGGCGGGCAACCGCCGGCTCATGGCCCGGTATGGCGTGGAGCTGCCGGAGCGGACGCTGGAAGCCGTGCGGAAGCTGGAGGAAGAGGGGAAGACCGCGATGCTCGCCGCCGTCGACCGCGTCTACGCCGGAACGGCGGCGGTGGCCGACACCCTCAAAGAAACCTCGCGGGACGCGATCGCGCGGCTGAAGGCCATGGGCATCGAGGTCATCATGCTCACCGGCGACAACGAACGGACGGCCCGGGCCGTGGCGCGGCAGGCGGGCATCGACCGCGTCCTCGCCGAGGTGCTGCCGGAAGGGAAGGCGGAGGAAATCCGGAAGCTGAAAGAGCAGGGCAAACGGGTGGCGATGGTGGGGGACGGCATCAACGACGCTCCCGCGCTGGCGGCCGCCGACATCGGGATGGCCGTCGGCACCGGCACGGACGTGGCGATAGAAGCGGCGGACGTGACGCTGATGCGCGGCGACCTCACCGCCATCGCCGACGCGATGGCCATCAGCCGCAAGACGATGGCCAACATCCGGCAAAACCTGTTTTGGGCCCTCGCCTACAACTCCCTGGGCATCCCGGTGGCCGCCGCGGGCTTCCTCGCCCCGTGGCTGGCCGGCGCCGCAATGGCCCTAAGTTCGGTGTCGGTGGTGTTGAACGCGCTCCGCCTGCAGCGGGCCAAGGTGTGACCGGCCGGTTGCAGGCGGAGCGCAGAAGCGCCGCGCGTGCGGCCGTGCGGCACGTGCGGCACAGGTGGCGACAAGCGGGTCCCGGTGCGGCACAGGATTTCTACGCGCGAGCGGCGATGCGGGATGGCGGTGCACAGGGGGGCGGCGCGGGACGGCTCAATGCCCCCGCAAATACCGCACAAGATCTTCGGGAAGCGGAATGCCTTCCTTCAGCCGCTGCTCTTTCGTCAGGTTTTCCGGCTCGCCGGGGACGAGCACCCGGTCGAACCCCCTGGCGGGCGGCGCGGCGTGGATTTCGTCGATCATTCGGTCCATGGTGTCCAGGAAGGCGTCCGTTTCGGTGAAAAACGCCGGATTCAAGGCCATGAAAAACTGCGCCAGCTTGCGCTTGCGGCTCAAATCTTCCGCATACATCTTCTCCACGTGGGGGCCGAAGGCGCCGCCGAACAGCACGGATGACAGCACGTCCACCACCAGCGCCAGGCCGTACCCCTTGGCTCCGCCGAAATGCCGCATGGCGTAGACCTTGTCCGGGTCCGTCACGCTTGCCCCCTCGCGGTCCACTCCCCAATCCGGCGGAATCGGCTTGCCTTTCAGCTTGTGGTCGAGAATTTTGCCGAACGCCACCGTCGTGGTGGCCATGTCAAGGATGATGGGCGGATGCCGGCGCGACGGGAAGCCGAAGGCCATCGGATTGGTGCCGAAAAAAGGCTCCCGTCCGCCATGGGGCACCGCCCCCTTGTCCGTGTTGGACATGACGACGCCGATCATGTTCCGTTTCGTGGCCATTTCAACGAAATAGGACAGCGCTCCGCAGTGGCTGCTGTTCACCGCTCCGACCACGCCGACCCCGTGCTCCTCCGCCAGGTCCAGCGCCGTTTCCATGGCCCGGCAGGCCACCACGTGTCCGAGGCCGTCGTCGCCGTCGACGATGGCGGTGACCGGGCCGGTGCGGTTCACGCCGATCTTCGGCACGGGGTTGATGCCGCCGGCGGCGATTTTTTTTATGTAATGCCCCACCCGCAAGACGCCGTGGGAATCCACGCCTCTCAAATTGGCCTGGACCAGCACGTCGGCGGTGATTTTCGCATGGTCTTCGGGAACTCCGACGCTTGTCAGTTTGCGCACGCACCAATGATGCAGTTCATCCGAAGCTACCCGCAAGAGTTCCATTTGTTCCACACCTCCATGAAGATTCCATGTGAATCCGTTGCCGCAGCGTTTAACTCGTCGCGCCGCCGTCGACGGGTTTGCCTCGTCTCAATTCTCCGCCCCGGGTCTCCGCCCCGGGATTCCCGGCCCCGGCGTGCCCCGCCGCCGCGGCGGAACCGCCGCAGGTCTTGCGCACGACCAGCTCCACGGGAAGAATGACGGTGCGCGGTTCCAGGTTCCGGTCAGCCATCCTGCTGAACAGCATCTCTGTGGCCAGCGCGCTCATTTCGTGCCTTGGCACGCGGATCGTGGTCAGCTGGATATGGCGCAAGCCGGAGAAAAACAGGTCGTCGAACCCGATTACCGCCAGGTCGTCCGGAACGGACACCCCCATGTCCTTGGCCGCGTCCAGCACGCCGTAAGCCCCGAGATCGGTAAGGCAGAGGATGGCGGTCGGCCGCTTGCGGGGCGGAAGCTGAAGCAGCATCCGCGCCGCCTGGTAGCTGGGTTCGTAAAGCCCATGACCGGAGGTGAGCCATTCCCGGTACACCCGGATTCCGGCTTCCTCCATCGCATGGAGGTAGCCTTCCACGCGGGTTTCATTGATGTAGGAATGCTTCACGCCGCTGATGAAGGCGATTTTGCGATGGCCGAGGCTCATGAGATACCGGACCGCCATGATGGCGCCGTTGCGGTTGTCCGCGGCCACCGAATCCACCTTCAGCCCATCGAGCAGACGGCTGGCCAGAACGAGCGGATAGCCTTTCTTGAGAAGCTGTTCGATTTCGTCCCGGTTCTCCGGCAGCGCCGAGGTGATGACCGCGCCGTCCGCCCGTCCGCCGCGCAGCTGATTGAGCGCTTCGTGCAGCTTCCCGCGGTCGTCGTCGGTGTTCACCACGTTGACCGTATAGCCGTGTTTCGCCGCCACTTGCTCGCAGGCTCTGGCCAGGTCGGGGTAGAACGGGTTGGTGATGTTGGAAACGATCAGGCTGATCGCGTTGCTTTTCTGGATGCGCAGCCCCCGCGCCACGGCGTTTGGAACGTAATTGAGTTCCTTGATGGCTTCCAGCACGCGTCTCCTTTTGTCTTCGTGCACCCAGCGCGTGTTGTTGATCACATAAGAAACGGTTGCGACGGAGACCCCCGCCTTTGTGGCAATGTCCTTGATGGTGGCCATCTCCGGCCTCCTATTCGGCGATGACATATGAATTGTATGCGCTGCCTCGGGTGTAATTCTAAACGATTAGATGAGGGGGTGTCAACCGGCTGTTGACGTGACACCTATAGGTGTTATAATTGATATAACACCTTACGGTGTCATTTTTGTGCATGGGAGAGTGCGGTCTTGTCCGAAAAAGATGCTTTGCCCGAGATTCGCAAAACGGTAACCCTGAACGCTCCAATCGAGAAGGTGTGGAAAGCCGTCGCCACTTCGGAAGGGATCGCGGGGTGGTGGATGCGGAACACCTTTGAACCCGCGGAAGGCCATGAATTCGTCCTTCATACGGAGCATTTCGGCGATTCGCCGTGCAGGGTGACGGAGATCGTGCCGATGGCGAGGGTCGGTTTTCAATGGGGGAAGGATTGGCATATCACGTTTGAACTGAGGGAACTGGAAGGCGGCAAAACCGAATTCACCCTGATCCATTCCGGATGGGATCCGGACAAGGTGACGGAATTCGGACAGCCGCATCCGAAAATCCGCGGAATCATGGACGGCGGGTGGGAGAAAATTGTCAAAGAGGATCTCCCTGCGTATGTCGAATCCTGAACCGGTCCGCGCGCCCGCCCGCGCCCGTGGCAAGGCGGACGTGTTCCAGGCCGTGGCCGATCCGACCCGCCGAAGCATGCTCGCCCTTCTCACGGACAAAGAGATGGCGGTTGCCGAGCTGACAAGGCAACTCCCGGTCTCGCGAACCGCCGTCAACAAGCACTTGCAAGTGCTTTTGGAGGCCGGGCTCGTGAACCGGCGAAGAGCCGGGCGGGAAACCCGCTATCGTTTCCGGCCGGAGCCTTTGGAAGAACTGAAGCGGTGGCTGGCGTTTTTCGACCGGTATTGGGATGAGCGTCTGTCCAGTCTCAAGCGCTTCGTGGAGGCGGAGGAGGACGCCGGTATCGCGAAGGCGGAGGAGGACGCCGGTATCGTGGAGCCGGGCGGCGATTCCGCGGCAGCGGCGGCGAAGGAGGACGGCGAGGAGGCCGGCCGGCGGATCGGCGGCTCGCGGGCCGGCGAATGGCAGGCGTGGATGGATTGAGAACATCCCTACAACCAAGGGCCGACAAAATGGCGGGGACCGGAGCCCGGTCCGCCGGAGGAAATATGGCGTGGCGTTTCGGCCCGACCCGTGATCGAAACGCCGGCGGGGACGCCGCCCACAGGCCGCCGCCGGACCAAGCCGAAGGGAGCAGACCGAAATGGAGATTTTCGCCGATTACCTTGCCAAGATTCCCAATCCCGACCACCGCAAACGCGTGGAAGAGATTTTGGCTTGGATCATGGACAAATATCCGCAGCTTCAGCCGCTCATCAAGTGGAACACGCCCATGTTTTCCGACCATGGCACGTACATCATCGGTCTGTCCGTGGCGAAGGAGCACGTCAGCATCGCCCCCGAGGGGAAAACCATGACGGTGTTTGCCGACGCCATTGCCAAAGCCGGCTATTCCGCCACGAACCTCCTGTTCCGAATCCGGTTTGACGAGCCGGTCAACTACGACCTTTTGGCGGGCATGATCGAATTCAACATCCGGGACAAAGCCGATTGCAAGACGTTTTGGCGGAAATAGGGGGCGTGCCGGCCTGTTTCCGCGGAAGATCGCGGCAGGCGGCATGCGCCGCCGCTTTTTTTTTTCGGCTGCGCGGATTTCCGAGCGCCGGAATCATGGCCTAATCAGCGATCCGCCACGGAACCGCCGCGTCCCGCCCGCAGCCCGGGCAAAATTGCTTTTTGTCCGAATCAAGAAGGAAAACGGCTGGAAATAGCAGAAAAAAAAGAGTAACCATATCCGGAAAGGACGGCCGTCCAACCGTGAATTTGGCGCTGTCGATCGCCGTCGGCGGACTTCTCCTGTCCGTCGCGCTCTGTGCCGTTATCCTGGGAACGCTGCGCGCCAATCCGCGGCTGCTGCTCCGATCGTATCCTCCGGACATCCGGCGGGCCGCCGGTGAGCAGTCGGGGGCGGAACGGAAACAGGCGCGGATCATCGGCGTCGTTTTCCTGATCCTTCTTCTTGGCGTTCCGGCCGTGTTCACCTGGCTGCTCGAACGGTCGCACGGCGACATCGGGTTCGCGGCCGCCTTCCTGAATGTGTTCGGCATCCTGTCCGTATTCAACGCGGCGGACCTGCTGGTGATCGACTGGCTCCTGTTTTGCGCCGTCACGCCCGGATTTCTGGTTATCAAAGGAACGGAAGGCATGGCCGGATATAGGGATTATCTTTTCCATTTGAAAGGTTTCGTCATCGGCACCGTTCTGGCCGCGGCCGCGGGTGCGGCAATGGCTGCAGTGTTCGCGCTTTAGCAGGCGGTTCCGGGCGCGATGGAAGCTGGATGATTCGGACGGAGGTGGGGGACCTATGGACCGACACGTCATTCTCGAACGGGCGAAAACGTTTATTTACAACAACGCGCGGCTGCTGGACCGGAGGCGGTACGAATATTTTTTTGAAGACGGCTCGAAGGAGGCGGTCCTCGAAGCGCTTCGCGCTTACCGGAATCCGGACGGAGGCTTCGGCAACGCGCTGGAGGCGGACATCCGGGGCCCGCACAGCCACCCGCAGGCGGTGGAGATGGCCCTGCTTACAATGGATGAGATCGAATGCTTTGACCCGGATCTCATCGAGGGGATCGTCCGTTATCTGCGCGCCGTCACTTTGCCGGAAGGGGGTCTCCCGTTCGGGCTGCGCAACGCCGTCGAATATCCCCACGCGCCCTGGTGGGCGGTGGAGCGGGACGATGAACCATCCATCAATCCCACCGGGCGCATCATCGGACTGCTTTACAAGCAAAAGGCCAAGACCGATTTTTTCGGGGAAGCGTGGTTTAAGCGCAGTGTGGCGTACATCTGGCGGGTGCTCGAACGGGAAAAGCCGCAAGGGTATTTGGACGGCATTCAGTGGATCGCCTTTTTGCAACAAACGCCCGAACAGGAGCGAGCCGAGACGTGCTGGCCCAAGGTCGACGAAGTCTTGCGCCGTCCCGGGACGATCGTGCTGGACCCGGATGCCGAAGGCTACGTGCAAAAAGTGCTGGACTGGGCGCCGGACAAGGACAGCTACGCGCGCCGGTTCGTGCCGGACGCGGAAATCCGCAGGCATTTGCGGGCCCTGGTCGAACAGCAGCGGGAGGATGGAGGCTGGCCGATTTACTGGGAGCCGGTCAGCCCTGGAGGCGAGCTGGAGTGGCGCGGCTGGATCACGGTGGAACGGCTGAAGACGCTCAGGTCGTACGGGGTGATTTGAAAAACGCCGTCCCGGGATACCGCCCGTTGTCCTCTCGTTCGGCCGGTGTTCCGCCCGCGGTTCGCCGCTTGGTCTCCGGAAGCCGCTACCCTTTTTTTTTTTTGCATTTCGCCGCGGATTTCTTCATAATGATCTGGAGAATTGTTAGGAGGAAGACCATGGCAAAGGAACGCATCGCAAAAGAAAATCGGCCTCCATCGCACGCGTGGGCGATGCTTTTGTTTTCCGTCGGCGTATTCATGGCGCAGTTGGACAACGGGATCATCAGCTCGGCGCTGACGACCATCAACCGGCACTTCGACGTGACGGACAACTGGGGCGCCTGGGGGATTACGCTGTACACGCTCGGGCTGTCCATCAGCCTGCCGATCGTGGGCAAGCTGTCCGACCGGTACGGCCGGAAGAAGCTGTTCATCGTGGAAGTGCTGCTGTTCGGCCTGGGGTCGCTCCTGGTGGCGCTCAGCCCGACCTTCGGCGTGTATCTGGCCGCGCGGTTCATTCAGGCGCTGGGCGGGGGCGGCATTTTCATCATCGGCAGCTCGCACATTCTGAGCACGGTGGAGCCGGGGCAGCAGGCGAAGTATCTCGGCATGCTCGGCGCGATGAACGGCGTCGCGGCGGTGCTCGGGCCCAACATCGGCGCTTTTATCCTGGACTGGACGGGCAGCTGGCACGTGCTGTTTCTGATCAACGTGCCCATCGCCGTTTTCCTGCTCGCCATGGTCTTTGCGAAGCTGCGGGAATCCGCCGACCCGAGCCCGGGACGGCTGGACCTGGCCGGCATTGCGGTGCTGTCGCTGGCCGTGTTGTCGCTCATGTACGGGCTCACGAACATCGACGTGGAGTTCTGGGCGAGCTTCCAAAAGCCCGAAGTCTCCGGCTTCCTCGGCGCGGCCGTCGCGCTGTTTGCCGTCCTGTATGTGTATGAATCGAAGCTGGAGCGCAAGGAAAGCGGCGACCCGATCCTGCCGATGGGCCTCATCCGCCAGCCGCGGTATCTGACGGTGCTGCTGATCGGCGCGCTCTCCGGCGGGATGCTGGCGGCGATGATTTTCATCCCGGGTTTCGTGGAAAACGTGCTCGGCATTCCGGCGGAAAAGTCCGGCTACTGGATGACGCCGCTGGCGCTGGCTTCCGGGGTGGGCGCCGGCATGGGCGGCGCGCTGGTTGCGAAGCGGGGCCCCGTGTTTGCGGTGGTGCTGTCAGGCGTCGTGGCGGCCGCCGGGTTTGCGCTCATCCCGCTGTGGACGGAAACGAGGTGGGAGTTTGTCGTCTCCAGCATGGTCGCCGGCACCGGCATGGGGATCATCCTGGGGGCGCCGCTGAATATTCTGGCGACCGAGGGACTCGAGGCGAACAAAGGCACCGCGCTGGCGTCTTTGTCCCTGCTCCGCCAGGTGGGCATGACCATCGCCCCGACCATTTACGCGGGGTTCCTCGCGCGCAGCTACAACCGCATCGGGGACCTGTTCGCGACGGAGTTTCCGGGCATTTTGCAGGAGAACGTGGAGCGGGCGAATCTTCCGCCAGAGGCGCTGGCCGAGCTGGGCGAGATCGGCCGTCGGATGGCTTCCGGCGCGGAAACCGTGGACGCCGGACATGCGGGCGAGATCCTCGCGTCGATCCAGCATCCGGCGCTAAGGGAAGTGGTGGATGCCAGCGCGGCGGAGATCACGCGGATGGCGGCGCAGAACGGCTACAGCGGCATCTACTGGACCGCGGCCGCGATAGGCGCGCTCACGATCGCGGCGGCCGTTGCATTGGTTCCTTTGCGGAGAAAACTGGCGGCACGGATGACCGGTTCCGCATAGGAAGGAGTGCGGGAAATCCGCGAACCTGACCACCAACTATGGTTGGGTTCGCGGATTTTTTATTCATTTACTTTAGTAAATGGTTACATTTATACTATTTTTTAAAATTTATTGTTGCCGCCGGAACATCGGGGAGCAAAACGCAATCGGCGGGAGAGGGGATGATCCCTTCCGGCGGAAAGTTTCATGAAAGGAGGAGCCACGCATGATGGCGCCAAAAGCAAACCGCCCGGGCCGGCTGGCAGGAAAGTTGCTAATGGCCTTCCTGGCCGCGCTGCTTTGGTTCGGACAGCCGGCGTATGCCCAATACTTCCCCGGGATGCCTTTTGTCCAGAACGGCGCGGAAGATCAAGGCGGATTCCGGGAAGGAAAATACGACAAAAACAGCCCGCAACCGACCGCCTACATCTGGGTGCGGCAGAGCATGTTCAAGTTTCCGGAGTCTAACGATTTGCATTACGTCATCCGGTTTCCGAAAATGCGGCCGAACGAAGCCGTTACGCATTTCGCCATCGGTCCGGACAATACGGTGTACTTTACGGCCGGCGGGAAATTGATCGTCATCCCGCAGGGAAATCCCGCCTCTCACATGGTGCTGAGTTGGCAAGATGAACTCTTGTCCTCTCCTGTCATCGGAGAGGACGGCATGCTGTATATCGGAAGCAAAAGGAAAGTGGCGGCGTTCGACTCAACGCAAATTTCATCGGAGAATCCTTTGATTGCGAAATGGATTTTTGCCATAGATGATGATTCCGACTGGTTCTATCAACCGGTGGCTTTAAGCGGGGACGGGACGATCTATGCCGCGGGCAGCGCGGGTTCCCTGTACGCCATTAACCCCGACGGGTCATTAAAATGGAAATTTAAAGGCACGAATCGGCCCATGCTTACGCCCGTCATCGTGGATGACGTGGACGATGGGGAAAACGTTTATCTTTTCGTCGTGGAAAATGTCTCGCCATCACAAGCCTATTTGTATGTCCTCCGTGACGACGAAGAGGAAGCGGCAAAGATCGAGGCCCATGACCTGGAGGGAACGGCGGAAGTGCCGCTCATATCGCGCGAGGCGACGGGGTTGATGTTGTGGGTCCCCCCTCGAGCGGAACGATGCACGGAATCGTCATCGATGAATTTCTCCTTGATGGAGACGACAACTCGAAGAACGTTCTCTATACGATTTCCGGCGGCAATGCTTCCGCGCTGTCTAATCCGGCCATCGGAAACGACCTGACGATCTATGCAGCGTCCCCGGATAAAATATACTTTTGGGTTGATCCATCGAAAAATACATTTGATGAGCTTTACCCGACCGATGATCGTGATGTGAGTCCGGCTCCGTTTCCCATCCCTCCGATGATGGACTTCGACAACAGTCTGATGTTTGTCGGAGGGAATCAAGCCGTCAGACTGAACAGTTTCTTGGTCGGACCGGATGGATCGCCGATTTGGGAGTGGAATTTTGATTCCGATTATCCCTCCGGTCTGACCTTTTATTCGGCGCCGGCCCTTGATGCCGACGGAAACGTCTATCTTCTTGCATCCGACGATGCCGGAGATCTGTGGCTGATGGTCATCGGGCCGGACACCGCCGGACCGTTCCTGAACCACGGGGGTGTGAACGGGTGGTTCCTGGAACACACGGCTTTGGCGGCGGGAGACAGGGTCTATCTGGTTTTTGACGAGCCGATCGTGACAAGGAACGACACTCCTCTTCCGAAACCCGCTGATTTTGAGGTGAAAGATCACGGCGTTGAGGTTGCAGTCAAGGATGTATATTTGTATGAAGGCAATATTGATTCCTTGTGGCCCGACAGACATCAGGGTTCCGTCCTCGTATTGGAACTGGAACAACCGGTGCTGAACGGCCGGCAGGTGACGGTGAAGTACAAAGGCAGCAGCGAAGGCTTTTTGATAGATCGGGAAGGAAATTCAACCGCCCCCTTCGAACTGACGGCTTTTGACGCAACCAGGCCGGATGTCATCGAGGAAGAGGTCTTCTCCCAAGGCAATACGGTCACGCTGACGTTTGACGAAGAAGTGCCGTATAACTTCAGCTCGAATCCGCTCTACGCGGACAGACTGCACGAACTGAGAGTTTTGGTAAACGATAAAGAGGCGGAAATCATCAATGTGACGGCCAGCGGGAACAAGGTGATCATCACGCTGAAGTCGATGCTCAAGGCAAGCGACAAGGTGAGAGTGCAATACTCGCCGGCCGTGGGATCGGACCCGTTCGCATACTTCTGGTATTTGTCCGATGCGCCCAATTTGATTCGCGACAAAAGCACAGTCGAGTATTCAGGGTTGTTTGGGGGGAATATCGCCAAAGATTTCGATTTCGATAACGTGAGAGTTCAGCCGCCCTCTTCGGGCGGAACCAGGCCGGGCGGCGGCAGCGGAGGAGAACAGCCCGGCGAGCAGCGCGGCGAAGACCAGGATCGGAGCGTCAAGACCCTGATTCCCGTGCCCATGCTGGAGGAGTGGCGCGCCCGGTATCCGAACGGCGTCATCTACGGGGAGACGCCGCAGGCGGCGTACATTTTGCCGCTGTCCGCCATGGCCCCCGACGCGCTTGAGTGGACGCCGGACGCGAAGCAGCCCCTTGGAGAAGATGAGGAACTGTACGTCATGCTCACCATCTCCGCGGTGGAAGGGGAGACGCTGGAAGCGCTGCAGGCAGCCGCCGACGGAGCCGACCTGGACATGATCGGCGACGCGATCGAATTCAAGCTGCAGATCGTGAAGGATGACAAGGATATTGGCTGGACCCCGTTTGGCGAACTGATCCCGGATATCTCGGACCGGGAGGACCTGAAGTTTTTCGAGGGCTACATCCGCCGGTCGATCTTCCTGTCCGGCGAAGCGGACGCCGGCCATACGGTGGCGGTCTATTACAATTCGTCAAACGGCGAGCTGTATCCGGTGCCCACCAAGCTCCTGGATGCGGATGACGGGAAGATCGAAGTGCGGTTCCAGCGTCCGGGGCTGAGCATCTATGCGATTGTCACGCAGGACAGGAGTTTCGCGGACATTGCCGGCCACTGGGCGGAAAAGGAAATTCACCGTCTGGCCAACAAATGGCTGGCGAGGGGCAGGACGGAGGATCGGTACTTCCCGAATGAGGCGATCACGCGGGCGGAATTCACGGCGCTGCTTGTGCGGGCGCTGGGGCTGCAAGGGCTGGGCGGCCACCTGCAGCTGCCGTACGAGGACGTGCGAGAGACGGCCTGGTATTACCGGGATTTGAAGGCGGCGGTTCAGTACGGTCTTGTGCGGGAGGAGTCCGCAAAGTTCCGGCCGGACGATCCGATTCTGCGGCGGGACATGATGATCATGCTCAGCCGCGCCTATAAGGCGATCGGAGAATGGCGTCCGGTCGACGCGGATCAGGTGCTGTCCCGTTACGAGGACGCGGGGCGGGTTCCGGCGGAACTTAGACAGATCATCGCCGGACTGGTCGACCGCGGGGTCATCGTCGGGATGGGCCGGTTCAACTGGCGCCGGATGCGTATGCCACCCGCGCCGAAGCGGCGGCGGTGATCCGCCGGTTCCTGTCGTCGGTGGATTACATGTGAAGCGGCTGCCCGCGGAGGGACGGGACAATCCCGGATAGAAGAAAAAAGCCCAAGGCTTCGAAGACTTGGGCTTTTTGTCCGCCAGGGGCGCCTTCTCCACGGGGAGCGCCCGGCATGGGCGGGTGGACGCGGCGGCGATCGGATTTGCGATCGATTCCGCGAACGCCGCGTGGGCACAGGTAACGGTGGCGGTGCGGGAAAAAGCGGGACCGGGACTTGCCGCCGGCTGTCCCGACGGTGCGTTCCACCACACCGGCCGATCACGCGGTCGGAGGCGGTGGCATCCATGGTGCGGATCGCCGAAACCTTTGGTTTGGTCGAATGGAAGATCGCGCCACACGGCGGGATATCCGCGAACTTGACCGGCAACGCCGGGCGGTTCGCGGGTTTCTTTTTTCTACTCCAACTTTAGTAGATAGTCACAATTCTGCCATTTATTTAAGTTAATATTGATTGCATTTCGGCCGCCGTCGAAACGCCGGACGGGGCGAAGCAATCGGCGGGGGAGACGGGGCGGCCCGCGGCCCGTTCCCGCCGGAAGTTTAAAGCAAGGAGGTAGCGATGGATGTTCGCGCGAAAGAGAAAACGGTCCGGCCGGCTTGCGGTAAAGCTGGTTACGGCGGTCCTGGCCGCGCTGCTTTGGTTCGGACAAGCGGCCTATGCCGCGGGTATGTTCGTCCAGAACGGCTCGGGCGGCCAGGGCGGATACCAGACGGGAGGGTACGAAACCGATAGCCCGCAGCCGGCCGCCTACAACTGGGCGCGGGAAAGCACGTCGGCACTGCCCGAAAAGTATGAATTGCATTATATGATCAAGTTTCCGAATCTGAAGCCGAACGAGGGAGTCACGCATTTCGCCTTCGGATCGGACGGCACGGTGTACTTTACGGCCGGCGGGAAATTGATCGTCATCCCGCAGGGCAAACCCGCTTATCTCATGGTGGTGGAGGGGGACGATCCGCTGTTGTCCTCTCCCGTCGTGGGGGCGGATGGCACCCTGTATATCGGAAGCCGAGGGAAAGTGCTGGCGATCGACACCGCGGAGCTTTTGGCGACGAAATCACTGGAAAGTGCCCTGAAATGGACGTTTGCCGCTGACTCTTCTACTGAATTGTTCGTTCAACCGATAGCCCTGGGCGGGGACGGGACGGTCTATGCCGCGGGCGACGTGGGTTCCCTGTACGCCATAAACCCCGCCTATGGGATGCAAAAATGGAAATTTTCATCAGACCATGCATTCCCGTTGCTTACGCCCGTCATTGCGGAAAATGGTTATCTGTTCGTCGTGGAAGACCTCGCTACACAAGCCAAATTGTATATCGTGGACGCCAACGGCAATAACGCAGGATTTCGTTTGCTTGAGAAACCGGCAAACGTACCGGCCATATCGGCCGGCGGCGCCCAGGGGATTCTGTGGGTTCCTCAAGGCGACGGCAGTTTGTTCAGCGTCGACATTGAGCAGTTTATCGCCGGCCCGACGGTGACCGGCGCCGTCTATGCCAACGCTGAGCGCGAAGCGCTGTCGTCTCCGCTTATCGGGCCCGATGGAACCATCTATGTTTCGTCCACGGAGAGGCTGTTTGCATTTGATCCGTCGTCATGGGATCCGTCTGACGACACCCCTTTGAAGGAAATTTATAAATTAGGCAACAATCCGCCTTACCCCATTCCCCCGATCATGGACAACCAAGGCGCCCTGCTGCTGGTGGGAGGGTATTCCGTTTTCAAATACAGCTTAAGTGATGCCGATACTTGGAAGGTGGCGGGCTCTGATTGGCCTGGGGTCCTTTGTTCGGCGCCGGCCGTTGACGCCAACGGAAACCTGTATCTTCTGGCGGATGTCTGGGACGAAGCTTACTTGTATGTCATCGGGGAAGACAAAACAGGACCGTTTTTGAGTCACGGCGGATTGAACTCCCATGATGGTTTCTTGCACGAAACGGTCTATGTGGTGGACGAGCTTCTCTATCTGGTTTTTGACGATGAGATCAATCCGGATTCCCTGCCGGAACCCGAAGATTTTGCGGTGATGGACCACGGCGAACCGGTTCCAGTCCAGGACGTGCACTTCTTGATATGGTCCAATTCCGTCATCGTTTTGGTACTGGATCGCCCGGTGATCAACGGCCAGCAGGTGACGGTGCAGATCAATGCCCAGGTGAAAGACTTGCTCGGCAATCCGTCCGAACCGTTCCCGGTACTGACGGCCTTTGACGCGACCAGGCCGGATCTTGTGGAGGCCGTCTTCAGCGGAAAGACGATCAAGCTGACTTTTGACGAAGACGTAACGTTTATCTTCGAATCCGATAGTATAAACGACTACCTGACAATTATCGTGACAGACCAAGACGGCGAGGCCAAAGACGCGGACATCGTCGATATCAAGGCGGATGGGACGGATGTGCTCATCGAACTGGCGTCGCCGCTCAAGGATTCCGACAGGGTATTGGTGTCTTACAATCCGACGCCTGATTTTTGGACAGCTCCGGACGAACCCAACCTGATTCGCGACGAAAGCAAACTTGTAATTTCAGGTTGGGTATTCGGGGGGAATGTCGCCAAAAATTTTGAACGATACGCAACCTATGAGCCGCCTTCTTCGGGCGGAACCAAGCCGGGCGGCGGCAGCGGAAGCGGTGGAAGCAGCGGCGGGCAGCCTGGCGGACAGCCTGCCGGACAGCCCGGCGAGCAGCCCGGTGACGACAAGGATCGGCGCGTCGAGATTCTGATTCCCGTGCCCGTGCTCCAGGAGTGGCGCGCCCAATATCCGAGCGGCGTCATCTACGTGGAGACGCCGCAGGTGGTGTACATTTTGCCGCTGTCCGACATGGATCCCGACGCGATCGAGTGGACGCCGGACGCGAAGCAGCCCCTGAATGAGAATGAGGAGCTGTACGTCAAACTCACCATCTCCGTGGTGGAAGGGGAGACGCTGGAAGCGTTGCTGGCGGCCGCCGACGAAGCCGACCTGGACAAGATCGGCGACGCGATCGAGTTCAAGCTGCAGATCGTGAAGGATGACAAAGACATCATCTGGATCCCGTTTGGCGAACTGATCCCGGACATCACGAACCGGGAGGATCTGAAGTTTTTCAAAGGCTACATCCGCCGGTCGATCTTCCTGTCCGGCGAAGCGGACCCCGGCCATACGGTGGCGGTCTATTACGATCCGGTAAACGGCAAGCTGTATCCGGTGCCCACCAAGCTCCTGGATGCGGATGACGGGAAGATCGAAGTGCGGTTCCAGCGTCCGGGGCTGAGCATCTATGCGATTGTCACGCAGGACAGGAGTTTCGCGGACATTGCCGGCCACTGGGCGGAAAAGGAAATTCACCGTCTGGCCAACAAATGGCTGGCGAGGGGCAGGACGGAGGATCGGTACTTCCCGAATGAGGCGATCACGCGGGCGGAATTCACGGCGCTGCTCGTGCGGGCGCTGGGGCTGCAAGGGCTGGGCGACCACCTGCAGCTGCCGTACACGGACGTGCGTGAGACGGCCTGGTATTACCGGGATTTGAAGGCGGCGGTTCGGTACGGTCTTGTGAGGGAGGAGTCCGCAGCGTTCCGGCCGGACGATCCGATTCTGCGGCGGGACATGATGATCATGATGAGCCGCGCCTATGAGGCGATCGGAGAATGGCGTCCGGTCGACGCGGATCGGGTGCTGTCCCGCTATGAGGACTCGATCCGGGTTCCGGCGGACCTTCGGCCGATCATCGCCGGACTGGTCGACCGCGGAGTCATCATCGGGATAACGCCGACCCTGCTGGCGCCGGATGCGTATGCCACCCGCGCCGAAGCGGCGGCGGTGATCCGCCGGTTCCTGTCTTCGGTGGATTACATGTGAGCGGCTGCCTGCGGAGGGACGGGACAATCCCGGATAGAAGAAGCCCAAGGCTTTGAAGCCTTGGGCTTTTTGTCCGCCAGGGGCGCCTTCTCCACGGGGAGCGCCCGGTATGGGGCCGGCGAGAACTTCTCTGGTGACGGCCATGATCGTCAATCCTTCCATGGAGGCGGAGATGCTGTTGGCGCGGATGCTGGGCATTTCGCCCCGGGAAGAGAATCCGGCGACGGGCTTTGCGGATGACGAAGCGATTCCGACCTGGGCGCGGACGACGGTAGCGGCGCTGGAGGAGGTGGGCCTGGTTCATCGGATACCCGGACGGCACGTTCCGTCCGGATAAGCCGTTGACGCGCGCGGAGGCGGTGGCCCTGCTGGTGCGCATCGCGGAGCGCGTCGGCCTGATGGAGCAAGCGAAATCTCGGACATGACCGGTTCCGGCGGGCCGGCGCGTCCGCAGCCATCGCATTATGGGGTCAACCAAAATTTCTGGTTGGCCTTTTTTCTCGGCCGGGGGCGATGGCGGCAGCCGGGAGAACGAAGCGCTTTTGAGGCAAAGGCTGCGTACAATAAACGGTTCTCCCATTATCTTCAATGACCATGTTTGAGTTGGTTGAGGCGTTCTCAATTTAGAACTTGCATGTTTGAAATTAGGACTTCATGTTGTCATTGTAGGATAGAAGGACTATTTCGACCGATGTCGAATATTGGTAGTAAAGCAAGACCATGACGGTGGCAGGATGCTTGAGACAGGTCTTTACGAACAGGTCATCGACGAATACTTGAATTCCGAGCTGTCGAAGCTAAGCGAACTGTGGCGAACGGACAAAAAGAAAATGGACAGCGCGGAATCGGCGGTCATTCTCGGACGATTCATGGGCCGGTTGCTCACCCGGATCCTGCAATACTTTGACCACAGCGAGACCGCGGTAAGCGACCGCGTCGCGCTGTGCAACGCCATTATTCATTACACGATCCGCTATTTGGAGAGCGTGGCCGGCGACAGGTTTGATCCCGAGCTCCTGGCTCAGCTCAAGGGCCATCTCATCCATCAGGATGCCGAAATGCTGCTCGCCATCCTCGACGCCAGCCGAGCCGCGGGAAAAGAGCCGATCCGTCCCGAGACGCCGCTGTCGATCAGTTCCTTGTTCACTGGCGACAAACGCGAACCCAGCATGCTCGCGGAACTGAAAAAAGAAATTGCCACGAGCGACCGGGTCGATTTTCTCGTTTCCTTTATCAAATTCAGCGGTCTTCGTTTGTTGCTGGATGATTTAAGAGCTTTTGCGATGCAAGGCGGCCGGCTGCGCGTCATCACCACGTGCTACATGGGCGCCACGGACTTCAAAGCCGTGCAAGAGCTGGTGAAGCTGCCCAACACCGAAGTCAAAATCTCCTACGATACGAAAACCACCCGTCTGCACGCAAAGGCTTATTTGTTCTGGCGAAACACCGGCTTCAGCACCCTGTACATCGGCTCCTCCAACATCTCCGAATCGGCCATGACCTCGGGGCTGGAATGGAACGTCAAACTGTCTCAACAAGACGCTCCCAATATCGTGAAAAAAGTGGAAGTCACCTTCGAGCATTACTGGAACAACCCCGAGTTTGTCACCTACATCCCGCAACTGCATGAGCAAAAACTTCGCCAGGCCCTGAAAGCGGAACGTTCCTGGCATGCCGACGACCATAGCGCGTTGGCCCATTATTTTGACATTCAGCCCTATTACTATCAGCAAGAGATTCTCGACAAGTTGCAGGCGGAACGGGAAGTGCACGGGCGGCACCGCAACCTCATCGTGGCGGCGACGGGAACGGGGAAAACGGTCATTTCCGCTTTCGATTATCGCCGGTTCTGCCAGCAAAATCCCGGCAAGCCTAACCGGCTGCTGTTCGTCGCCCATCGCAAGGAAATTTTGCGCCAAAGCCTGTCGTGTTTTCGCGCCATTCTGCGTGATTTGAACTTTGGCGACGTGATGGTGGCGGGCCGAGTACCGGATCAGATCGATCATGTATTTGTGTCCATCCAGTCTTTGAACTCCAAGGATCTTTTTGCGCGAACGGCACCGGACTTCTACGATTTCATCATCGTCGACGAGTTCCACCATGCGGCGGCTCCGTCGTATCAGCAGCTTTTGTCGTATTACCGGCCCAAAATTCTGCTTGGGCTGACCGCGACGCCGGAGCGCATGGACGGGAAGAACGTCACGGATTATTTTGGCGGCCGCATCGCCGCGGAAATTCGGTTGTACGAAGCCATTGAGCGGAAATTGCTGAGCCCGTTCCACTATTTTGGCGTAACGGATCCCGTGGATTTGCGCGACGTGAAGTGGCGTTTTGGCAAGTATGACGAAGCGGAACTGGAAAAGCTCTACGTGTTGCAGGAAAAAACGGCGCGGGACCGGGCTCGGTACATTTATGAGGCAGTGGAGCGGTACTGCACGGACTTGGGCGACGTGATCGGGATCGGGTTCTGTGTCAGCAAACGGCACGCCCAGTTTATGGCCGAGCAATTTAACGCTTTTGGCGTGCCGTCCGAATATTTGACCGCCGATTCGCCCGATGACGTGCGGGACAACGTGAAGCGGCGCCTGGTGAATAAAGAAATTCATTTCGTTTTTGTCGTGGACATTTACAACGAAGGCGTGGACATTCCGGAAGTCAACACCGTGTTGTTCCTGCGGCCGACGGAAAGCTTGACCGTTTTTCTGCAGCAGCTGGGCCGGGGCCTCAGGCTTTGCGAAGGGAAAGAAGCGCTGACCGTTTTTGACTTCGTCGGGCATCAGCATCGAGAGTACAACTTCGAGCAACGGTTTCAGGCCCTCTTGTCGCGGACGAGAAGGTCAGTGCTGAAGGAGATTGAGAACGGGTTCCCGAGCCTCCCGAAAGGCTGCTCCATCATTCTGGAGAAACAGGCGCAGGAGATCATCCTGGCGCACATTCGGGCATCGGTCAACCATTTGAATAACATCCGCCGCAAGGTGGTCGACTACTTCACGCACCATCAGAACTGGAAGCTTGGGGAGTTTTTTGAGGATTACCATGTGAAGCCGATTGAGGTGTATGGACGTTCGGCGCCGACGACGGTTTATGGGCTTGGGCTGAAGGAAAACTCGGTTCGTTACGATGTGCCGCTAGGGGAAGTAAGGGAGAAGGTGCTGGCCAAAGGGTTGGAGCGGCTGTCGTTCTGCAATTCGGCGCGTTTTATTCAGTTTGCCCAGCGAGCCCTGGAATCCATCCGCGCACGGCATGGCCAAGCTTTGACGGGCTTGAATTCGGTGGAAAGCTCGATGCTGCTCATGTTGTATTACACCTTTTGGGACGTGGGCTTGAGTGACTGGAAGGAACGCTCTTTCCGCACGGTGGAAGAGGCGCTGTATTGGCTCATCGAACATCCCTACGCGTACTCGGAAGTAGCGGATGTTCTGCAATATCAGTTTGAAAAAATCGACATCGTCGGGCGGCCGATCCCGGATCTCGGCGAGGATTTTCCCCTTGATTTGTATTGCAGCTACACGATCGATCAGATCCTGGCCGCGCTCGGCCTGCACACGCCGTGTAAGCACAAGCATTTTCAAGAAGGAGTCTTATACCTTGAAGACCGCAAGATGGACGTGTTCTTCGTCACGCTGGTGAAGTCCGAGAAAGACTACTCTCCCACGACCATGTACCAGGACTATGCAGTGAACGAGCGGGTTTTCCACTGGCAATCCCAAAGCCGCACAACCGTCAATTCGCCAACGGGACAGCGGTATATCAATCAGAAGTATACGAAACATCCAGTTTTGTTCTTTGTCCGGGAGAAGAAAAGAAACGAAAATGGGGTGACGTTGCCCTACACGTGCGTGGGTTTGGCGGATTACAAGAGCCACACCGGCTCAGCGCCGATCAGCATGGAATGGACGATGCGAGAGCCCCTGCCGGCGTTTGTGTTGGATGTGGGGTTTTAATTTCTAATATTGTTTGGAGGCGAACTAGTTGTGGAGGAAAAGAAAATTTTAAGATTATTAGCAGATTGGGAACATGCACTACTTGACTACAAGGAGGATTTTTATAACCCGAGTGATGATAAATCAAAAACAGACTTTGTTAAAGACATCATATCAATGGCAAATTCTACTTTAGAAAAACCCGGATATATAATTTGTGGAGTTAGGGTCTTAGTTGATGGAAGAAAAGAAATCGTGGGAGTAAACCCAAATACTTATGTGGACGATAATAATTGGATATCAATACTAACCCGAATCCGTGATCATCAATTGATGAAAATGCGAGAAAAAGCAGGCAAATAC
>ERZ795043.699-NODE-699-length-23222-cov-36.978029_pt1 | contig 23222 bp, 22 predicted proteins | sample MGYA00375127_ERZ795043 | MGnify/ENA primary metagenome ERZ795043 (study PRJEB30172, sample SAMN05518447) | compost metagenome | isolation source: Feedstock adapted compost from Newby Island compost facility, Milpitas, CA | place: USA:Newby Island compost facility... | reverse complement strand
GCTGCGGGATTCCATCGTCATCCAGTCCAAGTGCGGCATCCGGCTCAGGGAAGGCCCGAACGGGTCCAGCATTTTCGATTTTTCCAAGGCACACATTATGCGTTGAATTGGCAAATATTGTAATCCAGGCCGACAAATGCAAGGCGTTGAATGAACTGCGAGGACTCGAAGGTCTTGGCGCAAGACGTTATTTCTCCGTCATTTCGGAGCAAATCCTTGTCAGCAAAGAGTCTTTTTATTTGCAGGGACGGACCAAGCGGCCTCCTGCCGATCGAGTGAATGCGTTACTGTCATTTTTGTATACCCTGCTTGCAAATGACGTGACGCACGCATTGGAAACCGTTGGGCTGGATCCGCAAGTCGGCTTTCTGCATCGGGATCGCCCTGGCCGCAACAGTCTGGCGCTGGATTTGATGGAAGAATTCAGGGTGTTTATGGCGGATCGCCTGGTCTTGACTCTCATCAACAGGCAACAAATCAAACCCGATGATTTTATGCAGAAAGAATCCGGGGTTTTTCTGCTCAAGGAAGATGCGCGCAAAGTTGTCCTGACGGAGTGGCAGCAGCGAAAACGAGAAGAAGTGAGGCATCCGTTTTTCGGGGAGAAAGTTCAGATTGGACTGCTGCCCTATGCCCAAGCGTTGCTTCTGGCCAGACATATGCGCGGGGACCTGGATGATTATCCGCCATTCGTGGCGAAATGAGTTCGGTTGAGGTGTGCTGCTGACATGATGGTTCTCATCACGTATGATGTAAATACCACAAGCATCACAGGTCAAACCCGGCTGCGTAGGGTTGCAAAATGTTGCGAAAATTATGGGCAGCGTGTGCAAAACTCCGTGTTTGAATGTTTGCTAACCCCAGAACAACTGGCGGAACTCAAACATCAACTATTGAAAATTATTGACACTTCTTCCGACAGTTTGAGATTCTATTATCTGGGAGCTAACTGGCGCGGACGTGTTGAACATATGGGAGCCAAGCCCGGATATGACCCGGAAGGATTTCTTCTTGTGTAGCGCGAACCCCAAGCTCCCATCAAAACCCCGGGAGGTTCGCACCTCTTATGTATCAAGGGATTTCGGTGTTTTCACAGCATTTTAAACCAATATTTAACGACATTAATTTCAGGGTTCGCGCATATGCCCTGAAAAACCCTCACGAATCAAGGGGTTTCCGAAGCTAGAGTCGCCCGCCGTGCGCGGGCGTGGATTGAAACCTGCGGTGGTTCCGGGAGACGAACGCTCATGAGGTGTCGCCCGCCGTGCGCGGGCGTGGATTGAAACCACGTCTAACCGCCGCCGGTCCAACTTCCCTCGCCCGTCGCCCGCCGTGCGCGGGCGTGGATTGAAACGGAAACGATCCTGTTTTTGATGGTGAACAATGGAAGTCGCCCGCCGTGCGCGGGCGTGGATTGAAACTTACAGAAAATACTGTGGAATTGTTTGGTGAAACGTCGCCCGCCGTGCGCGGGCGTGGATTGAAACTGCAACGCGATGTTCTCATCCCACGCCTGCGTGGGGTCGCCCGCCGTGCGCGGGCGTGGATTGCAATTGCATCTAAAGCAATCAAAATGCACATGGGCCAAGAAAAACAAAAAGAGGCGTCCCTTCAAGCCGCTTCATGCAGGCTTATAGGGACGCCCTTTGCCGGCATTGCCATCACGCATGGAATCCGATTTTCTCCGTTTCAGTGCCCTCACCCGACACCAGCCGCTCCGCCTCCAGCAGGCTTTGCAGCGCTTGCTTCACGTCGGAGATTTTCAGGGTCCTCAGATCGTTATCCTCCCGCTCCGCCATAAAGCCGACCGCCGCATTGAACCACTTGCGCATCAGCCGCCCGTTGCCCAGATTGCCGGCGCGCAATTTTTTCAGTTCGCCCAATCCCTGCAGAATCACTTCCTTGCAGGCGGCGGCATCCTCCAGCACGTATTCCTCGCCGGCGGCAAAATGCTCGAATATCCGCACGAGCTCCTCGTCGCCGTAATCCTTGAATTCCACGATGTTCGTCAGCCTGGAGCGCAAACCGGGATTGGCTTCCCGGATGAACTGCTTCATCTCTTCCGTGTAACCCGCGAAAATCACCAGCGTGTCCGGGTTGTTTTCCATCTGCCGAATGATTTCCGCCATGGCCTCGTCGGAGTAAATGTCCCCAACGTCCTTGCTCAGCAGGCTGTACGCTTCGTCGATGAAGATCGTGCCGCCTTTGGCCCGCTCGAAAATGCTCGCCACTTGCGGCGCGGTGTGGCCCAGATATTTGCCGATCAGATCTTTGCGGGAAACTTCCATAAACACGCCGGACGCAAGCACGTTCTCTTCCAGCAGCATCTTCCCGAGAATGCGGGCGACGGTCGTTTTGGCGGTGCCGGGCGATCCCAGAAACACGGCGGACGTGTGGGTCGGAGTGGTGGTGAGGCCGGCGTTTTTCCGCAGCTTGTCAAACTTCAGCCGCGTCACCAGCCGTTTAATCTGTTTTTTCACCTCATCGAGCCCGATCAGCCGGTCCAGCTCTTCCGCGGCCCTGCCGGGCTTTGCGGTGTCTTTCGCCGCTTGGACGCGCAATTTTTTCAGCGCAAACACGGCCTCAAAATCGGAACGTTTGAGCACGCCCTTGCGGCCGCCTTTTTTGCGGATCGCTTTGCGGACGAGAATTTCCACATCCAGGTTGCTTTGAAAGGACACGCCGCGGTATTCGATCAAATCTTTCACAAGCTCACGGGTATCCACGGAGGAAGAAATTCTGCAGCCGTTCATCCGGACAATGTCCTTCAGCAGCTTCTCGTAATACGCGATTTCCGGCTTGTCCAGCACGCAGCATTCCAAATTGAGTTCAAAGAGTATGTCTCTATCAAACGCGCTGTAGTCAATGTGGGGCAATCCGGGCGATCCGGACAGTTCGCTTATGGTTTGGACGTAGATGTAAAATCGCCCCGACTGTTCCAGAAACTTGAGGCCATTTATCGACGGCAGGTCATTGCCGTTTTCCACAATCAGCGGAAAATCGCCGTCCAGCCAGTACGCCTTGTGCTCCTGGTTTTCGCTGGTCCACCCCACCTGAAACGGCCCGAAGGATCCGCCTCTGCGGGCACGTTCCGCGCTCCAGACGGCCACTTGCAGTTCGTGCTCCGAAATGACGGGCAAATGGACGAGTTTGCCGTCCTTGTACATAATGGTCCGCACCTTGTCCTCATCGTCGAGATCGGCTTCGTCCTCGTCATCCTCCGGCCCTATCGAAAATCCGCCTTCATCCCCTTCATCATCCCCGGAGCAACCCTCGCGGTCCAGCCCATTGTCGGCCAAATACTTCGCGTACAGATAAAGTGCCGCGATCAGGCCATCCTGGGGGTGATGGCACTTTACCATCACGCCGCCGGCGCCATGGAGGTTCAGTTCATTCACGGAGGCCAGATGACTTGCGGCGGCGAAATCCTCCTTCAGCTTTTCATAGGGCCATCGGGGCACGGGAAGATAATGCACCCATTCGCCGCTTTGAAGCCGCGCGGATTCTTTCTCCGCGCACGTAATTTTCAGCATCTTGCGCCCCTCCTCTACTCCAATCCCGCAATGCGTTTGAATTCCTCGTACCAGTATTCGTGCATGATTTGTTCCAGATCGCCGGCCCAGTCAAACAGCGAAACCAGGGCGTCGGCTCGGACGCGGAACGGCTCGCCGGATCCCTCATCGGTTCCCTTCAGTTCCCGGATCGCGCATTCCAGCCCGTGCAAGCAATAAAGCATGTTCCCCAAGTGCACCGGGCTTAGCCCGCCTTCCTTCGTAAAATACCGCACATGCTGCCGCACAAGGTGTTCCCTGAACCGGCCGGCCAGCCCATCCAGTTCTTTAATCAGCGGACCGATGATCCGGGTGCGGTCTTCCGGCACCGCCCGATCCGGACCGGTTCCGGCGCCCGGCGCCATCAGCTTCCTGAACAGCCGGCCGGACCCGTTTTTCAGCCGCCTGTACTCCTCATCGCCGGCGCCGTTTTCCAGGATGTCCGCCGCCTCGGCCATCTCCCGGTCCTTCAGCGCATGGGCCGCTTTTTGCAACGCTTTCGTTACCGGGCGGATGTCAAAGTTTGCGTCGGCCATCCGGTCGAGAACCAGGAAGAAAAACTCCCCGATCCGGATCGCAAGGCCCCGGCCCGTGCCGAGCTCTTCCAGCGACCAGATCCAGTAAGGTTTCCGGATTGCCTCCTGCGCGCCTTTATCCGTCATGGAAATCATCCCTCCCGTAAAGCAGTTCCGCCACATCCGGAAGTATCGGATTGGTTTCGTCATCAAAGAGGCGAAAATCGAAGTCTTCGCCCAAAGCCATCAGCGCCGTCGGGTCAAAGCAGGTTTTGGAAAAATCGTAATAAGCCATGTCCGTCAGCCGATATTCCAATGCGCCCGCTGCCGCGCGAAAAAAGTCCACGCCAAGGCAGATGGCGGCGAGGCTTTCCGTCTTTTTCCGTTTTAAAGCGGCATAAAAATGACGCAGCGCCAGATCGTCCAGGCGATCCGCCATCCGGATCAGCGCATCATGGAGTTCCTTAAACCGGACGGAAATCTCCGACCGGTCCGTGCCGGACAAAAGCAGCACATCATGGATCATGGCCAGCCGGTTCATCATTTCCTCGCTGAGGTGCATCAGCTCCGGGTCACCTTCCCGGCTGTTTTCATACATCATCTCGAGCTGCCGCCGGTTCAGCCGGTTCAAATGCCTGACCACCGAACCCAGCGCGTAATTTTCCCGATGCACCGCGTTGACGGAGCCTTGGATGGCGTCAAACAGCGCTTCCAGGCTGTTCAGCACCGGCTGCACATCCATCTCCGCATATTGCAGCCGATCCAGATAGGCGATGAGCACAAGCCCGAGCAGCGAAGTTTGCTCTTCCCGATCCATGAAAAACCAGTCCGGCTTCGGGTCTTCCTGCAGCCGCCGGAGCACATAACCGTGAAAGGACTCTTCGACGTATTTCCGGGGCGGCTGCGCATTCCGCGCTTTCGCCTGAGCGTTTGCGTGATTTTTCAGCATCGATGGCCCTCCCCAAGCGTGATCTTGATGCCCATATTAGCGCATGGGCAAGGGAAAAAATTCCCCTGCCGGGATTGCGCGCCAAAAACGAGTTCAATAGAATGAGGAAAAAGGAGAGAAAGGAGGAAAAACCCGGGCGTGGAAAACAATCGCGTTACAATGATGCAGATCTACCATATTCTGAAGGGGCGCGGCAGCGAGGATCTGGCGGTGGACGCAAAATGGATCGCGGAGGAAATGCAAAAGCGGCTGAATCTTCCCAAGCCGCCGGACAAAAAAACGGTCCGAAAACATCTGGAAAACTTGCTGGAACTGTCCGATCAGGACTTGCTGGAATGCACCATCGAGCAATACAAGGCGGGAAACACCCACTATTACTATTCGCGGCCGCGTTTTGAACCGTCGGAGATCAAGATGCTGTGCGATGCCGTCGCCTTCTCCAGGTTTATTGACCGGAAATTTACCGAGGATCTGATCCGGAAACTGGGGGAAACCATCGGCGTCGACTGGCTGGGCCGCTACGGCGCCGTGCTGGAGCTCAAATCCCAGGGGAAAATCGCTTACAATCACGAGCTGTTCCTGAACATCGAGCTGCTTTCGTCCGCCATCGAAAAGCGCCAGAAAGCCCATCTCGTTTACACGCGCTACGACATCAACAAGAAGCTCGTGCCGGTCTACCGGAAAAATGGCGGCGTCATTACCGTGCACCCGTACAGCCTGATCTGGACGCTGAACCATTACTATCTGTTTTGCGAGATCGAGGAGTCGGGCCAAAGGCGTTTCCTGCGCGTGGACAAGATCAAAAACGTGCAGGTGCTTGAAGGCACCTCCGTCAAGCCGCTGCCCCCGACGATCAACCTGACGAAGTACGTCGCCAACCAGGCTTTCATGTTCGGCGGTGAGCCGACGGACATCACGCTCCGGTGCCGCATGGACATGCTGGGACAAGTGATCGACCATTTCGGGGAAGACGCCGATATCCGGCCGGTGGACGATCAATACTTTGAGTTTCACGTAAGGTCTTCGATTGAAAGCATGAAATTCTGGGTGCTGCAATACATTACCGCCATCGACGATATCCGGCCAAAGGAATTGAAAGAGATTGTGACCGGTTACCTGGAAGATGCCCTTCAGCGTCACAAGGAACGTTGATGGTTTCATCCCGGATCGGTTGTACATAAAGCAAAGGGGCTGCCGCCAGGCAGCCCCTTTAGGACGCTGAAGGCCGGGTCACCAGGCCTGAATGACGGCCACCAGCACGTCCGGCGCCATCATTTCGTTTCCGCGGAATTCCCAGTAATAGTCCCAATCCGGCTTGACGTTGAAAAATTCTCCCGCTTCCACGATGGGAATCATGCTTTGGTCCGGATGGCCGTAAACGGCGATCTCGCAATAGCGGCAATCTTTCACCGCTTCGGAGAAACGGTCCAGATCCCATTCGCATTCCACCCGGCCATAGTCAAGAATGCGAAACAGGCAGGCTTGTCTCGGAATCACCGGTTCTTTCCCCTCCTTTTTCGGCGGCATGGTTTTGGCGTCTGGTGCGGCAAGAACCATTGTACCGAAAGGGGAAGGGAAATTTTTGGTCCGACAAATTGGATCTGGGCAGATCGTCACGGCGCGGGAGAAAACAATTGCCGGATCATGAACCGGACGAACCCTTCGACGTCATGCCGCTCCGCCCGTTCGCCGGCCGGTTCCGACGTTCCAATGCTCAGAACGAGCTCAAAATATCTTTGGTCCGGCTTGTCCCGGATCTTCCCGGCCAAGTGGTCAGGGCGGTTTTCCAGCGGAAAGACGAAGCCCGTCGCATCCGCGTCAAAAATATAGGCGTAGGCGAAGATTTGAAGCGTGTCGCTGCGGTTTTGCATTTCGGCATGCTTGTATTTGGCGTCCAGCACGACCGTTTTCCGCTCGGCGACCGCATCCTCACCTTTCCGTTTCCGGGAGATGGCCAAATAAAAATCGGGGCAAACGTTTCCCTGGATATGCAGCGCCGGCGGCTGCGCCGCGCTGCTCCCGGACATGCGCTCATCCACCTCGATGAACGGCTTGTCCCCCGAGCCTTTGCCGCCCGCATGCGTTAACGGATATTTGCGTCCATACGGGCGGTTCAGCAATTCCACTTCATATTCCCATTCGGAAGCGGGGTCGGACAGACGGGTTCCCGACAGCTCTTTCAGTTTCGAATAAATGTACACTTCAAACAATTTCTGCATGTCGATGCAGTAGGGCACCACTTCGGTTTCGATGCCGCTATCCTCTTCCCGGACGCCGGCAAACGATCGGGTCAGAAGATGTTTGGCCAGGGAAAGGACCGGCTTATAGTAGGCGTAATAGCCGCTGGTACGCACGGCTGCAAAATCGCGCGCCGTGATTTTCCGCTCGCTCACGTCCCGCAGCGCATGCTGGCAATACGCAATCCGCGCCGCCAGCGCCCCGCCGCCCTGCCGCTGATGCCGGAAAAACTTTTGCAGGATTTTTCTCGCCTGCCGCAAAGCCGCCTTTAAAATCCGGTTTTCCGGATTGTCCACCGTATTCAGGCTGTAGCGGCAATACACCCTGTGCTCCATGCCCCGCAGCACATTTTTTTGCAGGTGGGTTTTAAACACGATTCGGCCCTTCACCTTGCCGTTCATGTTTTCTTCCCACTGCGTCATCTGCGGTTTGAGCTGCTTTCTGCACAGGTTGTAAAGCCGCATGACGAAGGAAATGGCGCTCAGCGCTTCGCCGTCGCCCCGGCTTGGCGCCTTTACCGGCGGATGGTCGGCAAAAATCCGGTACAGCGGCTCCTCCCCCTGCTCCGCATAGGTCAGAAACTCTTCATCCCGGGTCAGTTCTTCCAGCATTTTGAGGGGATCCAGGTTTTTAAAACGGGGCACGACCCGGAGCGTCACTTTTTCCCCGTTTCGCTTCCGCGCCTCCGTGATGCCGATCCGGTTCGTCGCTTTTAAGAGGCCGGTGTCTTCCGCCACGATGGCATAATTTTCTCGCCAATGTTCCAGATCCTTCAAATCCAGTTCGTATGCGTAAAGCCCAATGCTTTGATAATCCCGGACCCTCAGGACAAACTGCTCACGCATGCTCCGATTCCTGTCCTTCGCTTCCGGCGTTCTCTTCCACCCATTGCAGCCATTCCCCGATTTTGCCGTCATCATGATGCCACTCGGGATGCCGAATGAGTTCCGTCAGCCGGTTGTAGATGTCTTTGTGCTTTTGGACAAAGCCGGAAGTTGCCTGCGCTTCAAATTGAAGGATCCCGTCTTTATAGTATTCGTACAGAATCGGAAGAACCTGAAACCTGAACTTGAGTTTCAGCTGCGTTTTCGGCTCGCTGCCTTCCCGAACCAGAAAATAGCTGTGCCCCAGCATCACGTCATGGGGGTCATAATCCGGCGCCAAATAGGCGGTGTGGTCGAACAATCCGGAAATAACCTCGAACAGTTTGACCCCAAGCGAATCGTTGCCTTGCTGCCGTTTCACCACCGTCGGATCGGGCAGAAGCGGGAAAAACAAAAACCTGCGGCGTATGGCGTAATCCATGCCGCCGATGGATTTGTCCGCCGTGTTCATCGTGCCGATCAGATAGAGATTGTCCGGAATGGTCAGCGTATCGCCGGAACCGGCGGCCGCTTCTTCCCCCGTCTCCGCCGATGCCTCGCTTTCCGCCTTGTAAGGCGTTCTGACCGCCTTTCCCCGATATTCCAGCGCATAGATCAGTTCGCCGAACACGTTGGCCATGTTGGCGCGGTTGATCTCGTCGATGATGAGAAAAAATGATTTCGGCTCCCGCTGATCTTTCAAAGCCTGTTCCCGTTCCTTACAGGCCAAATGCGCCATCCGTCCCAACGCCATATTGACGGGTCTGTATATGGGACTTCCGTCCTTACTGGTATCCACCGTGATGCCCCGCACGAAGTCCTCATAGCTGTATGAAGGATGAAATTGCACCAGGTCCCAGTAAACAGGCGCTTCCGGATCGAGCGTCTTAGCGGAAGGATTCGCCGGAAGTTTGTAACGTTCCAACGCTTCTTCCCAATCGGGCCCGTTCAATTTCGCCTTCACCTCTTCGGAAGCCGAGGGGTGCGCGATCATGGCTTTCGCGACGATTTTCTTCGCCGTATACGTTTTGGAAGTGCCGGGAGGACCGTACAGAATCGCTTGCTTCACGCCGATGGTGTCCATTATCTCGACATAATCTTCTTTTTCCACTTTGTACACACCCACCACTCGGATTTTGTTGCCCGCTTCGTCTTCGATCTCACTGTCCCGTTTGGCCCACAGAATCTTCAGCGCTTCGGCGTGCCGCAGAAGACCTTCAAAATCTTGTCCTTTGCTGTTTCTGTGAAACTTGTCCAATTCTTTTATTGCGTAAGATTTTAATTGATTTAATTGCGCTGCGGACATGTGTTCAGGCTCCTGCGCCGGCCGCCCATGCTGCCGCTCCCGGCGCAAGACATTCAAATGGCGAATGTATTCATCCAAAGCGCTGATGTAAGTTTCGTAATAGTAATAGATGATGCGATGCAAGATTTGCGCGATGGGGATGGCGGGCGCCTTCGCTTCTTCCGCCGGAGACGGATCCTGATCCGGAACTTTGTCTTCCGTGATTCTTCTGAACAACGCATAATGCTGTGACCGAATCCGATAAGCGGAACCCCGGGTATACAATCTGGGATTATTCTTGTTCTGGCTTTGATGGAAACTGTCCGCATCGCCGCTTGGAACCAGCAAATGCCCTTGCCTGGTGTTATTTTCGTTGATCGTCCACACAATAGCCGGATTGAACAAAATGTTCGCCGCCAATGCCGCATGGCTGATCAGCTTGCTGTCCAGCAAGTGATCCAGAAGGAGCAGCGCGCTGATCCATGTGGACCCGTTAAAAGGCCGGCCTCTTCGGGAACTTGTGATGTTTTTCGCGCTTTCAAATGAAGCTCTGGGCGAGGCTCTCAAAGAATCGATGTGCCGGGATTTTTGCAGCTTGCCTGCAAGACTCCGCAATTTGGTTTCCTGATGCTCAACGCTGTCTTCACCTTGCGTCACCTTTTCAATGGGCAAATCCAGATGCGCGATGGCGTCATAGTCCGTTGTATACATGGTGCTTTCCAAACTATCCAGCTTGGCCAGGGCGGACGGATCCAGAATATCGTCCTTCACATATTGCCGAAGCAGGGGGGCGATCATATAGCGCTTCTTGAGTCTGGCCACGAGCGGTTCTTGGCTAAAATAGCCCCGTCCGGGCATATAGAGCGATTTTTCATGCGCCCTGTGCGGCAGGATATGGTCGTCGATAATTCGCCGGACTTCATGCAGTATTTTCCCGGCTTCTTCATCCGCTCCCGAAAACGCCCTTTCCGGCTCATTGGGAATCGGTATGATATGGAACCGGCGCAGCAGCGCATAGTCCAGCGGTTTTTCGTAACGGATGGCGTTATTGTAAGTGGCGATGAAAATCAAATTGTTAGGAATGCTTAATTGGGTGCCGTCCCGCAAAGTGACGCCGCGTCCCCGATACTCCAGCGCATAGAGAAGTTCGCCCAGCACGCCCGACAAATCCGCCCGGCCAATGTCATCGAGAATCAGCACATGCCAATGCGAATTGCTTTTCGCCCGGCGAATCATTTCCATCAGCCTGCGTTCTTCCGTCCGATAGACAATCCTGCTGCGGACGCCGGCCCGGACGGAAATGCCCCGGACAAAATCCTCATATGTATAGGCGGGATGGAAAGAAACCAGGCTCCAGCTTCCTTTGTCTTGGGCGGAACAATCATCGCTGTTGTCATTGCCGGTCAGTAACTTGGCCAGTTCAACCGCATAATGCGTTTTCCCGACACCGTGGGCTCCCGTCAAGAGAATTTGCCGCATGGCGCCGGGGTCGTCCGGGCGAAGGCGCTCCGCCATTTGCTTCAATTCATTCCACACCGGATCCTGCGCTCGATGGTTGTCAGTCATGTTCCGGTCCAACCTCCGGGTTATCCGTGGTGTGCATACTTCGAAGTTATAACAAAATTCGACCTTTTTCCAGTAAAATAAAAAACGCCGCACCATTGGCGGCGGATTGCGCGTGCGAATTTTCAGCCCTCGATTTCCTCCACATCCTGCACGTAGTCGTCGACGACCTTGACCTCGAGCATTTTGCCCGCCTTCATAAACTTGAATATGCCGTTGTTAAAATCCGTCCCCACTTCCTTGTAGAAGATCCCTTCGTACAAATCGTCGCGGGTATGGTTGAAAGTGAGGCGGTAGCCTTTTTCGTCCTTCAAGAGATACGCGCGGATTCCCTTCTCAAAGAATCCTTCCTGATTTTTGAGCTCCCGGGACACCGCGACAATGTGCAGATCCACAAACGGAATTTCATTGAGCAGCACGTTGATGAAGGAGCCTTTCGTGATTTCTTCCCAACGGCTTTGGGCGGTCTGGCCGATGATGACCTGGGTGATGTTTTTCTCCCGGCACACCTGCCCGATGACTTTGGCCACGGGCTTCTTCTCGTTGTAGCGGACGATGAATTCCTTGGCGCCGTGCTTGCGGGCGAGCTCCTTCCATTCTTCAATGTAGTGAATTTTCTCGATATCCCATTCGTCTTCCGGCTGCGGATCGACCGTGAGCACATAAAGCGGGCAATGCAGCATGCTTGCGATCTTGCAGCCCCGCCGAATCAGCCTTTCGGCATTGGGCCCATAAGAAACACAGACGAGAATGCTCTCGTCCATCCGCGTTGAGCTATCCAATTTAAAATTTCACCTCAGTGAAGCGTTTTCCTTTCATGAAAATGGTTGAAAATGAATTTGATCTGATCATTAGACATAGGGTACAATTATTGAAAAGCACTGTCAAGATCCTTCTTGTCAGGTTTTGGCCGATTTCAGACTAATCCGGACGACAGGGGGATTGAAGTTGCCATTTTTGCATGCCGCAGTTCTTTTTCCTTTCTTATTTGCCGTCATCGTTCCGTTCCTGTTCAAAAAATGGCGGAAGATACATACGGGCTGGTTCGTACTAATCGTGCCGCTGCTTATATTCGGCTATTTTGCCGCCCGCCTTCCTTTCGATCCCGCTTCCGATCCGGTCACCGAATCCGTATCCTGGATACCCCGGCTCGGTATTCATTTTACACTTTATCTTGACGGTTTAACCCTTCTTTTGGCCCTCATTATTTCCGGTATCGGATTTCTCGTCGTCTTGTATTCCATCTTTTATATGTCCAAAGAGCGGGAAGCTCTGCACAATTTTTACATTTATCTGCTTTGCTTTATGGGCGCCATGCTGGGCCTCGTGCTCTCGGACAACCTGCTGGTGCTGTACACGTTTTGGGAAATTACAAGCATCTCCTCTTTCCTATTGATCGCCTACTGGTACCAGCGCAAAAAATCCAGGCAAGGCGCCGTCAAATCGCTCCTCATCACCATGTCGGGCGGGTTTGCGATGCTGCTCGGCTTCCTGATGATCTATGCGGCCACCGGAACGCTCAGCATCCGGGAAATCATCGCGTCCGCCGACAAACTGGCTGAGCATGCCCTTTTTACGCCTGCCCTGCTTTTGATCCTGCTCGGCGCGTTCACGAAGTCCGCCCAATTTCCTTTTCACATCTGGCTTCCGGATGCGATGGAGGCGCCCACGCCCATCAGCGCATACCTGCACTCGGCCACGATGGTCAAAGCCGGGGTGTACCTGGTCGCCCGCCTGACTCCTGTATTCGGAGGGCAGGCGGAATGGTTCTGGCTCGTCACCGCAGGCGGCATCGTGACCTTGTTCTGGGGCTCATTTCTGGCCATCCGCCAGATCGACCTCAAGGCGATGCTGGCCTTCTCCACTGTCAGCCAGCTCGGTCTCATGATGAGCCTGCTCGGCGTCGGGTCCCTCGCGCTGAAACCGGATCTCGCGCCGGAAACGGCCGCGCTGTTTGCGATGGCGTCGGCAGCCGCTTTGTTTCACCTGTTTAACCATTCGATCTTTAAAGGATGCCTGTTCATGGTCGTCGGGATCATCGACCACGAAACCGGCACGCGCGACATCCGCAAGCTCGGCGGCCTCATCGGCTTCATGCCGATCTCGTTCACGCTGACCGTCATCGGCGCGTTCTCGATGGCCGGGCTGCCGCCGTTCAGCGGTTTCCTTAGCAAGGAAATGTTTTTTACCGGCATGCTGAACGCCTTCCGGCATGGAAGCGGCTGGCTGATCGTGCTGCCGGTCCTTGCCTGGGTGGCCAGCGTTTTCACCTTCGTCTACTGCATGATTCTCGTGTTCAAGACGTTCACCGGCCCGGGCGACCCGAAGCTGCTGGACAAAACGGCCCACGAAGCTTCCCCCGGCATGCTGATTTCGCCCATCGTGCTGGCCTTGCTGATCATCGCGTTTTTCTTCATGCCGAACGCGCTGGCCGCGGCGGTGCTTCAGCCGTCCATGCACAGCCTGTTTCCGTCTTTCGCGGCGAGAGGGCTGCCGGAAGTGCACGTTTCCCATTGGCACGGCTGGAGCGTGGAGCTCTTCATGACCATCGGCGTTGTCATCGCCGGCATCTGGCTGTTTAAGCATCTTGCCCGATGGGAAGGCATTTTTGAGCAGCTGCCGAGGAAATTTACGCTGAACACCGCGTTTGAGCAGGGACTCATCGGCATGGAATTCGCTTCTTCCCGGATCACCCGCGCCTATATGACTGGCAACGTGCGGCATTATTTGCTGTATCTGTTCGGGTTCCTGGTTCTCATGCTCGCCGGCGTGCTGCTCGCCAGGCCCGGCACGATCTGGGACCTGTCGCAGGATGCGCCCATTCACCTTTATGAATATGTGCTGGGTTTGGCCCTTGTGGCTTCGGCCCTCTACATGCTCTTTACCACATCCCGCATCAGTTCGATTGTGGCCTTGAGCGCCGTCGGCTATCTGATCGCGCTGTTTTTCATCAACTTCCGCGCGCCCGATCTGGCGCTGACCCAGCTCGTCGTGGAGACGATCTCCACCGGCCTTTTCCTGCTCTGTTTCCATTTCCTGCCCAAAATGAAAAAAGAGCTGGCGCGCCTTCCTTTAAAAATAACAAACCTGATCATCTCCATCGGCGTCGGCGTCACGCTGACGCTTATCGGCCTGTATGCCAAAGGCTACCGCGTGTTCGAGCCGATCTCTTCGTTCTATGAAAATTCGTACCAACTGGCCGGCGCGCGCAATATGGTCAACGCCATCCTGGTCGATTTTCGGGGATTTGACACCATGCTGGAAATCGTGGTCCTGCTTGCCGCCGGCATCGGCGTCTACACCCTGATCCGGTTTGACAAGGCAAGGAGGGAGGACCCGTGAAATTTTCCGACGTGATCCTGCAGACGGCCGCGAAAGTGCTCGTGTTCATCATTCTGACTTTCGCGATATACGTCATGTTCGCCGGCCACCACAATCCCGGCGGCGGTTTTGTCGGCGGGCTCATCACGGCCTCCGCCATCGTGCTGCTCCTCATGGCCTTCGACGCCCGGAGCGTGCGCGAGATGCTGCCGATGGATTTCAAAAAAGTCGGCGCGGCGGGCGTGCTCATCGCGGTGCTGACCGGCGCGGCGCCGCTCGTCATGGACTTGCCGTTTCTTTTCCACAAGCATACGACCACCCATCTGCCCTTTGTTGGGGATGTGGAACTGGCTTCCGCAGTGCTGTTTGACATCGGCGTGTTCCTTGCGGTGCTGGGCACCACGATGACGATCATCACGAGCATAAGCGAGGATGAGTGAACATGGAAACGTTCATGATCATCATATCCGGCGTGCTGTATTCGATCGGAACGTATCTGATGCTCAGCAAAACGCTGCTTCGCATCATCCTCGGCACCGCGCTTTTGAGCCACGCGACGCACCTGATGCTCCTTGCCGTCAGCGGACTCAAAAAAGGCGCCGTGCCGCTGATCGCCGCAACCGGCACCAAATACACCGACCCGCTGCCGCAGGCGCTCATGCTCACGTCCATCGTGATCACGTTTGCGCTGACGGCCTTTATCCTCGTGCTGGCCTATCGCACGTATCTTGTCTCAGGCACCGATGACATCAACAAGCTGAAAGGATCTGATCATGAATAATCTGGTGATAATGCCCATCGTCATTCCGCTGGTGAGCGGAATGCTCATGATCTTCATCCGCGAGCGCATCCTTTGGCAACGCTGGATCAGCCTGATCAGCGTGGCGGCCTCCGCCGCCTGCGCCGGCTGGCTGATCCGCCTGAATCAGACGCAAGGCGTGCAGACGCTGCATGTGGGCGGATGGAAGGCTCCGTTCGGCATCACGCTGGTGGCGGACATGCTGGCCTCGCTCCTCGTGTTCACCGCGCTGATCGTCAGCTTCGCGTGCCTCCTGTACATGTTCGGCTCCATCGGCCGGGAGCATGAGCGTTTTTTTCTGTATCCGCTCGTTCAGATCCTGGTCTGCGGCGTGAACGGCTCTTTCCTGACGGGCGACATTTTCAACCTGTTCGTGTTTTTTGAGGTGATGCTGATCGCCTCTTACGTGCTGCTTGGTCTGGGCGGCAAAAGGCGGCAACTCAAGGAGACGCTGCAATATGTGCTGATCAACATGACGTCCTCGACGCTGTTCGTGACGGCTCTTGCCTTTCTGTATTCGGCGGCCGGCACGCTCAACATGGCCCACTTGGCCGAACGGATGGCCGAGGCGGGTCAGAGCGGTCCGATGACGGTCATCAGCATTCTGCTGCTCATCGTGTTTTCCGTCAAAGCGGCGCTGCTCCTCTTTTTCTGGCTGCCGGGCTCATACAGCGCGCCGCCCGCGGCCATCGCCGCCATGTTCGCCGCGCTGCTCACCAAAGTCGGCGTATATGCTGTCTTGCGGGTGTTCACGCTGATCTTTCCGCACCAGCCGCAGATCACCCATACGGCGCTGATCTGGATGGGCGCCGCCACGATGATCCTGGGCGCCTTCGGGGTGGTCGCCTACAAGTCGATCCGTCCCATTCTCGCCTACAATGTCATCATTTCCGTCGGCTTCATGCTGTTCGGTGTCGGCGTCGCCAGCCAGGCTGCGCTCACCGGCACCGTCTATTATCTCGTGCACGACATGATCGCCAAGGCGCTGATCTTCATCCTGGGCGGCGCCATGATCAGCATTGCCGGCACCGACCGGCTGCAGGACATCAAAGGGCTGATTCACTATCGCCCGCTCCTCGGCTGGCTGTTCTTCGTGGCCGGGCTGGCGCTGGCCGGCATTCCGCCGCTCAGCGGTTTTGTGGGCAAGGTGCTGATCCTCGAAGGCGGCATCCGGGAGGAGCAGATGGCCGTGGCCGTCATCGGGCTCGTGTCCAGCCTGTTCGTGCTGTATTCGATGATGAAAATTTTCGTGCAGGGCTTCTGGGGAGAAACGTTCTTGAGCGAAGGCGAGCAGCATGACACCGGCAAAAGCGCGCTCTTGCCCGGCGTGATGCTGACGGCGCTGACGGTCGGCATGGGGCTGGGAGCCGAGTGGGTGCTGTCCATGGCGGATTTGGCCGTGGAGCCGATGCTGGATCGGGACGTTTATATCCGCGCGGTGCTCAGGACCGAATAAGGAAAGGGGGCGGCTGAGATGACCCTGCAAATCTTGCTCAACCTGCTGATCGGCGCGGTGTGGATGCTGCTCCATGACCAGTGGGAATTCCGCACGTTTGTCGTCGGGTATATCATTGGCTTTTTCATTGTTTTCGGTTTGCGGCGGTTTTTCCCCACCCCGTTTTACGGCAAAAAAAGCTGGGCCATCCTGAAGCTGCTCTTCTTGTTCATCAAGGAGCTGTTCCTCTCCACCCTCGTCGTGATCCGGCAGGTGACGCGGCCCAAACTGAACATTCAGCCGGGGATCTTCCGCGTGGAAACGAAGCTGAAAAGCGACTGGGAAATCACGCTGCTGTCGAACCTGATCACGCTCACGCCCGGTTCCGTCGTCATGGAAGTGGCGCCGGAGGAAGGGGTTTTCTACATTCACGCCATGGATATGACCGAGTTTCAGAACAGCATCATCCGGTCCAAGGAAAGGTTTGAGGACGCCATCCTGGAGGTGACGAAGTGATGTTTCAGACGGTGCTGCTCATCTGCCTGTTTTTGCTCACCGTTTCTTTCGTCGTCGCCCTCGTGCGGATTTTCATGCGTTCCTCCACCGTTTCCGACCGCGTGCTGCTCATCGACTCCATCGGCTTCATCATCATCGGGATGGTGGCGATTCTGTCCATCCTGCTCGACACGACGGCGTTTCTGGAGTCGATCCTCCTGATCGGCATCCTGGCTTTCCTCAGCACCATCGCGCTGTGCCGGTTCATCGAGAGAGGTGTTGTCATTGAGCGAAAACGCGGTGATTGAATGGATCGTTGCCATGATGGTCCTGGCCGGGACGGGCATCACCCTCATCAGCTCGCTGGGCGTGATCCGCCTGCCCGACGTGTATACGCGGGCCCACGCCACGACCAAAAGCGCCACGCTCGGGATCTTGTTCATTTTGCTGGGGGCGTTCGTGTATTTCGTTTATGTGCATCACATTGTCAGCGTGCGCCTGCTGCTCGGCATCGTGTTTGTGTTTCTCACCGCGCCGGTGGCCGGCCACCTGATCATCCGTTCGGCCCACCGCTCGGGCGTGCCGCTGGCGGACATTTCGGTGCGGGATGATCTGCAAGCGTATCTGGAAAGCGTTCGGGAACAAGCGGCTCCGCAGGCTGCCGGGTCCGGCGCCGAAGCCGTTGCCGGGTCTGGCGCCGGGGCCGGGGATGCCCATAGCGGGGAAAGCAGCCCAGATGGCGGAAAGGGCTGAATGGGAAACGGGAGGGGAATACCGTGAAAAGAAGAAGGTTTGTTCCGTACGTCATCCTGCTCATCGTGGCGCTCGTATGGCTGTTCCTGCGACAAGAAATCTTTGGCTACCTGGAAGCCGTGACGCGCGAAACTTTTCAAGTGATGCCTTATATGCTGTATTCGTATCTGATCTATTTGGCGGACGGTTTGCTCCTCGGCGCTTTCCTGATCGTGGGCAGAAAAATTTCCGTGAATCCCCCGGTATTGATCGCGGTATTCCTCCCCTCTTTGATTGCCGGCGTGATCACGGTCCTGTCCCTCACCTATCCGCCGATGGCGGAATGGCACAATGATCTTTTCCAATCGCCATTCGTTTATCAACTGATCGGCGTTTCGCTTTTGGCGGGATTGTTTTCAGGCAGAAGGTAAGGGGGCCGGTGATTGCGGCGGCCTTGCTAAAGACAAAAAAACCAAGGACCCGGCGAATCCATCCGCCTGACTCCTTGGTGATTTTGCCGTTTATCCGGCTGTTTCGTCACAGTTCCTGATCCATGTTCCGGATGATTTTTCTGAGCAGCTTGGTTATTTTCTGCAGGTCCTCCTGACTGATCCCTTTGACGATCGTTTTCTCTCCCTCGTTAAACTTCGGATAAAGCTCTTCGATGATCTCCCTGCCTTTGGGTGTCAGGGACAGATGCACGAGCCGCCGGTCTTTCTCGTCCACGATGCGCCGGCATAGCTTTTTGCGCTCCAGCGTGTTGGCGATGCTGCTGACGGTGGCTACGGTCACGCCCGCCGATTTTGCGAGATTTCTCGTTTCCATGCTGCCCCAAATCCAAAGGTTATAGAGAATGGAGAACGCCGTAAACGAAAGCCCGTACTCCGACAGGACTTCCCGCTCCATTTTCACTTTCAGTCCCTGGCCCGCCCGGTACAGATTGGTGACGACGGTCATCGCGTTAAAATCCAGGGTATAGCCGGTGAGCCGGTTCAAAATGTCCACTTCCTGCGGAAGCAATTCGTTATCACTCAACATTTTTTCGCGTTTCCTCCAGCAGCTTGTTTTGGTTTGTCGAGCGTCGTTTGAATTGATATGATTATAGCACCTGTCGGATGAAAAATCGAAACGGATTGTGTTAATATAGTTGAAGTGAATTGGCAGGCGAAGCGCTTGCAAAGTTTTCAGGAGGAAGTAATGATCACTTTGAATGATGACCTTCTCCCCGCTGAAATTGACATCCTCAACAAGTTGACGAATATTGAGCTGGATTTCAGCGCCATGACGGTCGTGACCAACCTGTACCGCGCCGTGCAGGCCATGCGGGTGAAGATGGAACAGGAAGTGCTGTCCAAATACAACCTGTCCTGGACCGCGTTTTCCATGCTGTACAACCTCTGGATCTGGAATGCCATGGAGACGCGCAGCCTCGCCAAATCGATGGGGGTCACCGTCGCCACGGTCAGCAGCGTCGCCAACACGATGGAAAAAAGGGGCCTCGTGCAGCGGAGCGTCGATCCGAACGACCGCCGGCTGGTCCTCCTCTCGCTGACCGATGAGGGCAAAAACGTCATGGACGAGCTGTTCCCCGACTTTAACCGCAAGGAGTCGGAAATCGTGGCCGGTTTGAGCGAGGACGATCTAGCGTATTTGGCCAGGATGCTCAGGCGCATCAACAAAAATATTCTTGCGCTGGACTAACACACCGCTGGATGAGCAGCGGTTTTTTGTTGTTGTTGGGCGGGATCGGGGCTGGATTTTTCGCATCCGCCCGCAAATCCGCTTCGAACCTTTACAAGCCGGTTTTTCCGACTTGTGAAGGCTTTCTGAACCGCTCCGGACCTCCGTAAGCCGGTGTGGCCGGCTTACAGCGTCTCTTTGACCTGCTCCAGACCTCCGCAAGCCGGTGTGCTCGGCTTACAGCGTCTCTCTGACCCCTCCAGACCTCTGCAAGCCGGCGTGGCCGGCTTGCAGACTCTCTCTGCCCCCCTCCAGACCGCTATTGCCAAAAACCGCGAAAAATCGTTTGATATTTAACGTTAGATATAATATGATTTAATTGTATCCGGTTTCATAACCCTTAAACATGCACATTAGACGGAAAGGAAGCGATTCTCCATGGCCAAACTCAAGGGGTACTCTCTCCCGCTTTCGCCCGAAGGCAGAGCCAATCTGCTGCCGGCGCCGCCGTGGCACTATTCGGGCGACATGCTGCTCATCGAATATCGCACCGACCCGGACGCGGTAATCGCGCTCTTGCCGGACGAACTGGAGCCGGCGGACGATCCCGGCGCCATCTCGGTCATTTTCGCCGACTGGCAGTCCTGCACCGATCACGGCGAAGAGTATCTGGACCCTTACCACTCGCAATACAAGGAAGCCATGGTTTACGTCGGCGCCAAATATAAAGGCCAGCCCATTTGCCGCTGCGTGTACATCTGGGTGGACAAAGACTTCCCGATGCTGCGCGGCTGGGTGCAAGGGTTCCCGAAGAAGCTGGGCGAAATCTGGATGACCCGCCCCGTCACCGTCGGCAAAGCCGGACCGCGCCTTGCGCCGGGCGGCAAGTTCGGGGCTACGCTCTCGGTGGGCGGAAGACGGCTGATCGAAGGCCGGGTGACGCTGACCGGGCTGTCCAAGACCGGGCCGAAGGTGAACCAGCCGCCCCAGTACAACAGCCGCCATTTCCCGCGCTGGGACTCCAATACGGAACCGGCGCTGTATGAAATGGTGACCGTCCGCGGCGTCGACAAGGAAGTCAGCCCGATCTGGGAAGGCACGGCGGAAATCACGCTGTACGATTCGCCGTTTGAAGAACTGAAAGCGCTGGAGCCCCGGGAAATGCTGGGCGGATATTATTATTCGTTCGGCTATACGATGATCGGCGGCGAAGTCGTCGAAGACCATCTGGCCAACATGAAGAAAAAAGGAGGCTGAATTTTCTTATGCATCTTTTTGTGCGCGTCAACCGCGGCGGCCGGGCCGTCAAAGGCTTCCGCGACGGGGACCGGCTGTATCTTGAAAACGGCGAAATCATCACCGACGGCGAAGCCGACTACCTTGCGCCCGTCGAACCGACCAAAATCATCGCGATGCACCTGAACTTCCCGAGCCGGGTACGGGCCTTCCAGGCGAAAACGCCCCGCTGGCCTTCCTACTTCATGAAACCTCCCTCCTCCCTGGCGGGACACCGCTCGCAAGTGGCGAAGCCCAAGGGCACGCTGTACCTGAACTACGAGGGCGAAATCGCGCTGATCATCGGCCGCAGGGCCAAAAGCGTATCCCGGGAAGACGCCTGGAACTACATCGCGGGCTACAGCCCGGTCATCGACTACGGGCTGCATGACTTCCGCACCTCGGACGCGGGCTCCATGCTGCGGGTCAAGGGCCAGGACGGCTTCTGCCCGGTGGGGCCGGCCATGATTCCGGCGCACATGGTGGATCCCCGCAACATGACCTTGCGGACTTACGTCAACGGCAAGGTCGTCCAGGAGGACAACACGAGCACGCTCATGTTCCCGTATGACTACATCATCGCCGACCTGTCGCGCCTCATCACGCTGGAACCGGGGGATATGATCCTCACCGGCACGCCGGCCAACTCCCGCCCGGTGCAGCCCGGCGACGTGGTGGAAGTCGAGATCGAAGGATTCCCGAAACTGACCACCACCGTGGTCGAGAGCGAAGTGGATTTTGCGGACTTCGGCGCCCAGCCGGAAGACTCCGACAACGCCCGGGAAACGGCCTTCGAAATCAGGTAACGTCCGGCAAGCGACCGGTTAAAAAAGGGCCGCAGTTTCCTGCCTGCCGCGCGCGGGGCAGGCAGGTACTGCGGCTTTTGCTTGTTTGAGCGCTTTTCGCAGGATTCGTCGCCCCTCAGAAGTTTTCCTTCGAGAACAGCTCGCCCTTTTTCGTGAAGCCCCGGCTGGCCACCGCCAGGAAGATCAGGCCGATGACGAACCAGATGCCGCCGACAATCTTGCCGATGGGAGCCATCCCCGAGAAGATGTAAATGCAGACGGCCAGACCAATCAGCGGGAACAGCACATAGCGGATCCAGTCGATGCCGGAGCGCATTTTGCGGCGGACAAAATATTCCGCAAACGTGGAAGCGTTTACGCCCATGAAGCCAAGCAGCGCGCCGAACACGATGACCATGAACAAGGCGTCGAGGTCCACCCACAGGGCGATGAGATACCCGACGACAGCCATGAACAGGATGCTGTAGATGGGCGTTTTGAATTTGGGATGGAGCCGTGCATAGAACTTCGGCAGCACGCCGTCGCGGCCCATGCCAAAGAGCAGCCGGGAAGCCGACGCCTGACCGGCCAGCGCCGTGGAGATACCGGATATGGCAATGATCAGCGTCAGGAACGTGGCCAGGCCGCCGCCGCCCACAAGCACCGCCAGTTCAAAGAAAGCGGTATCAACAGATTCGAAACCATTGATGTCCGGCGTAACCAAAGTGCCGAAGTACACTTGCGCCATGTAGAAGCAGGCGTTGATGACGCACGCAAGAATCGCGGCGGTCCCGACCATTTTGCCGGTGACGCGGGAGTCTTCCGCCATCGTCGTCACCGAGTCAAAGCCCAGGTAAGACAGCACGGCGATGTTGGCGGCCGCCACCAGGGCCCCCATCGAGAAGGTGTCCGGATTGTAGATGCCTTTAAGCTGGAAGAGGGAGCCGATGCCGCCTTCCTTGACCAGAAAAATGGCCGCGAAGATGACGAACAGGACAATGCTGAGCAGCATGGCGGCGGTCATGAACATGTTGACCCGCGCCGAAGTCTTCGCGCCCAGAATGTTGAAGATTGTCACCGGCACCACGAAAACGAGCAGCATCGCCCACAGCGGCAGCGGGATGACTTCCATCAGGAAGATGGCGCTGATCTTGTACAGCAGCACCGGAATCATCACGTAGTCCAGCAGGATGGACCATCCGGCCATGAAGCCCACATAGGGGTGAATGGCCTGGGAGGTGTAGCTGTAAGTGGAGCCAGCCCGCGGGTACGATTTGGCCATTTGCCCGTAACTGTACGCCGTGAACAGCATGGCGATCAGGCCAAGCAAATAAGCCAGAACCCCGTGTCCCTGCGAAACCACCGTCAGATTGCCGAACAGCGTTTGGGCCGACACGGGCGCCATGAAGACCATGCCGAAGATGACCAGGTCCCGTGTTTTCAGCACCCTTTTCAGTTCCGTGGCCGGCAAGGCCGAATAGACCGCCGCGCCGGCGCCTTGCTCCGCTACTACTGGTTCACCAGTGTTTGTGCTCATGTCCAAACTCCTTTCTTTTCTTTACGGTTTTATGGGATTGCTGATGGCATTGTTACCGGCTTGAAACTGTCGCTTCCTTGACAAACCATTGGAAAAGCTTGAGGTCGGCAATTTTTTCGGGATGCCATTGCACGCCTATGGCCAGCCAATCGGTTTCCGATTCGGCCGCCTCGATGATGCCGTCCTCGCTCCACGCGGT
>ERZ795043.698-NODE-698-length-23225-cov-145.873673_pt1 | contig 23225 bp, 16 predicted proteins | sample MGYA00375127_ERZ795043 | MGnify/ENA primary metagenome ERZ795043 (study PRJEB30172, sample SAMN05518447) | compost metagenome | isolation source: Feedstock adapted compost from Newby Island compost facility, Milpitas, CA | place: USA:Newby Island compost... | reverse complement strand
GATCGTCGTGCAGCTCTTTGAAAATGTTCACGAGGGACGGCGGCGCCGGCACGCCGGGCTTGACCGAAAAGCACAGCCCGTGCGCCTGCCCCGGCCCGTGATACGGATCCTGCCCGAGAATGACCGCTTTCACTTTGGAATAGGGCGTGTAGTGCAAAGCGTTGAAAATGTCGTACATGTCCGGGTAGATCGTCCGGGTCCGGTATTCTTCGATCAGAAATTTTCTCAGCCGCAGGTAATAGTCTTTGGAGAATTCCTGCTCCAGATAATCGGCCCAATCGTTCTTCAAAATCGGCATGTGCTCCTCTCCCCTTGTGAATCATTATGCGAAGTTCGGGGAGATTTGTCCATATTTGTCCCGTGCGATTGGCTGCGATCGGCGGGTCGGTTGCGTCGGGTGCGGGAGCCGGAAAAACCGTCTCTCGGGCGTGCGTCGGACGGTTGGGGGAGGCCGAGAGGCGGAAAAACCGTCTCTCGGGCGTGCGTCGGACGGTTGGGGGAGGCCGAGAGGCGGAAAAACCGTCTCTCGGGTGTGCGTCGGACGGTTGGAGGCGGCCGAGAGGCGGAAAAACCGTCTCTCGGTCGTGCGTCGGACGGTTGGGGGAGGCCGAGAGGCGGAAAAATCGTCTCTCGGGCGTGCGTCGGACGGTTGGGGGCGGCCGAGAGGCGGAAAAACCGTCTCTCGGTCGTGCGTCGGACGGTTGGAGGCGGCCGAGAGGCGGAAAAACCGTCTCTCGGGCGTGCGTCGGACGGTTGGGGACGGCCGAGAGGCGGAAAAATCGTCTCTCGGGCGTGCGTCGGACGGTTGGGGGAGGCCGAGAGGCGGAAAAACCGTCTCTCGGGTGTGCGTCGGACGGTTGGAGGCGGCCGAGAGGCGGAAAAACCGTCTCTCGGTCGTGCGTCGGACGGTTGGGGGAGGCCGAGAGCCGGAAAAACCGTCTCTCGGGTGTGCGTCGGACGGCTGGAGGCGGCCGAGAGGCGGAAAAACCGTCGGTCGTGCCGCCCAATGGACGGCCGTCCGGCGTTTCAATCCCCGGCCGTCAAAATCCGGAACCCGTAAGGCGGCAGGATGATGGAACGAAAGTTTCCGGCCGGGCCGCTGCCGGCCGCCGCTTTGGTCACGGCTTCATCCGCCGTTTCCGTCCCGTCTTCCGCGCGTCCTTCCGCCCGGCCGTCCACGGCCAGTTCCCCGGTGAACGCGTCAAACCAGCGCCGGCCGCCCCAGTCCGTCGCGAAAGGCTGCGGCCGGTCGCCGTTGTTGAGGACGACCATCAGCCGCTCCCGTTCGTCAAACCGGTCGAAGGCGACGACGGAGCCGCCGGGTGCGGCAGAACGCACGCGGAACTCGCCGGTCCGCAGGGCGCGATGCCGCTTTCTCATCCGGATCAGCGACCGGTAATGGTCGAACAGGTCGCGGTCCTGGTTCGCCGGATCCCACTCCATGCAGCGCCGGCAGTCCGGGTCCTGGCCGCCTTCCAGGCCGATTTCGTCGCCGTAGTAGATGCAGGGCGCGCCCGGGAACGCGAACTGCACCGCCGTGGCGAGCTTCATTTTCGCCTTGTGGCCGCCGCACAGGGTGAGGAGCCGGGGCGTGTCGTGGCTGTCCAGCAAATTGAAGGCATGGTGGTGCACCCGGGTCGGCAGCGAGGCGAGCAGGCGGGACAGCTGGCGGGCGAACCCTTCGGCGTCCAGCGTGCGGTGGACGACGAAGTCGAGCACGGCGGTCGTGAACGGGTAGTTCATGACGGCGTCAAACTGGTCGCCCATCAGCCACATGAGCGGATCGTGCCAGATTTCGCCCAGGATGTACGCATCGGGATTGATGGATTTGACCAGCTGCCGGAATTCCCGCCAAAACCGGTGGTCCACTTCGTTGGCCACGTCGAGCCGCCAGCCGTCGATGCCCATGTTCGTCCAATATTTGACGACGTTGAACAGATACGCCTTCACGTCCGGGTTTTCCGTGTTCCATTTCGGCATTTCCGGCACGAAGGCGAACGTCTCGTAGGTCGGCCGGCCGTCTTTCACCGCGGGCGGGAATTCCCGGATGTGGAACCAGTCCGCATAGCGGCTGTCCCGGCCTTTTTTCAGGACGTCGGCAAAAGGCGGAAACGTGCCGCCGGCATGGTTGAACACCGCGTCCAGCATCACCCGGATGCCCCGGGCGTGGCAGGCGTCGATCAGCCTTTTCAGCGTTTCGTTCGTGCCGAAATGCGGGTCGACCTTCATGTAGTCGCGGGTGTCGTACTTGTGGTTGGACGGCGATTCGAAAATCGGCGTGAAGTAGATGGCGTCGACGCCGAGCGCTTCCAGGTGGTCGAGGTGACCGATGACGCCCTCCAGATCGCCGCCGAAGAAACTGTCCGTCTTCGGCCTTTCGCCCCACGGCCGGACGGACGGCGGGTCATTGGACGGATCGCCGTTGGCAAACCGTTCGGGAAAAATTTGATAAAACACCGCGTCCGCCACCCAGGACGGCGGATCGTACACGTCCGCCCGGTTCACGTACGGAAATTCGAACAGTTTCGCGCCGGGCGACGGCTCCCGGTCGGCAAAGCCGAAAGCGTCCAGCCACGCGGCCTCCGCGCCGTCCTCGATCCGAAACGCGTACTGCAGCCGGCGATAGGGCGGTTTGACCGTCGCGACCCAGTAATCCGCCAGCCCGTCGGACCACGCTTTCTCCATCGGCACAAGCCGTTTCGTTTCGTCCCAGGCGTATTTGTCCCCGTACAGCAGCCGGACCGCGGCGACGTCGTCCGCTTTCGTCCGGATGCGGATTTCCACCGTCTCGGCGTCGACGGCCGCCGCCCAGTTCATTTTCGGTCTGTGAAAAATGGCGGATCGTTCCACCTGCGCGTCCCTTCTTTCAAAAATGTTCAAATGACCCCGTTTTTTCGGGATCGCGGATGCCGTTCATTTCACCGACGATTCCCGGATGATCAGCCGGTGCGGCACGAGAATGCGGCGCTGGTGCACCGGCTCCCCGCGGATGAGCTGGATCAGCGTCCTGGAGGTCAGGTACCCGATTTGATACGTGCCGATGTCGATGCTGCTCAAGGGAGGGGAAGACAGTTCGGCGAGGGAAATGTTGTTGAACCCGACGATGCTCATGTCGTCCGGCACCCGGTATCCGAGTTCGGACAGCCCGTGCAGGATGCCGAAGGCCACCACGTCGTCGATGGCGACAAGAGCGGTCGGCCGCTCGGGCAGATTCATCAGCATCGACATGGCCCGGTAGCCGCTTTCCTGCAAAAACTCCGTCTCCACGATCCACTCGTCCCGGACTTCCAGGCCGGCCTCGCGCATCGCCTTGCGGTAGCCTTCCATCCGGTCCTGCGACACCGTCAGTTCCGGCGGACCGCTGACGAAGCCGATCCACCTGTGCCCCTGGTTGATCAGGTGCATGGTGGCGTCGTAGGCCGCCTGCACGTTGTCGTTGTCCACCGTGTAGGCGTCCGGGTATTCGGCGGAGCGGCCGATGATGACGAACGGAAAATCGGATTGCTCGAGGAAGGCGATGAGCGGATCGTGGGTTTTCGAGCTGAGCAGAATGATCCCGTCCACCCGGCCGCCGCGCACGAGTCGCATGACGGCGTCCATCTCTTCCTTCTCGTTGGATCCGGCCGCCATCAGAAGGTCGTAACCCGACCGGTTGGCGTGGGACAGGATGCCGCGAATCGCTTCGTGAAAGAAATAGTTCTGGAACAGCTCTTCGGCCGGGCGCGGAAGGATGATTCCGAGGGTGTTCGTCGTCTTGGAAATCAGGCTTTTGGCCATGATGTTCGGATGATACCCCAGTTCATCCATCACGCGCAGGACGCGCTGCGCCGTTTTTTCGCTGATGCGGGGATGTCCGGAAATGACCCGGGACACGGTCGACGGCGAGACGCCGGCTTTGCGCGCCACGTCTTTGATGGTGACGGACAACTCGTGCACCTCCTGCGCAAATTATGCGCAATCGTTTTCACTTATAACCGGCATTCATTTTGCCTTAATCGTACAAAAGCTTCCCGAAAAAGTAAAGGCAAAGCCCCGAAATCCGGCTGTTTCTACGGGCGGCGGACAGACGAAGGACATGCCGGAACGAATTGCGGGAGGAATCGGATGAAAAATCAAAAAACGGCGACAGAACGGACGGTTTTTCCGGCGAAACAAGGAATAGTGACGGAAAACATTTAGTGCAAACGTTTTACTTCATTTTCCGTTTTGCGATATGATGACTCTTGCATAAAGCGCTTTCTTTTCCCGGAAAATGGGAGGAACTTGCCTTTCGGGCAGCTGGGCCTTTCGGGTGAACGGACATTTTTCGCATTTTTGTGCAAACGTTTGTACATTCCTTGCGAATGGAGGTGAATCCGGGCGTTTCGGCGTTTTCCGCGACCGTCCGTTCACGGTTTCGGACCGCAGGCTGTCGGATCGGGCAAAACGATGGGAAATCAAGGGGGAAAACCGGCATGAAACGATTCGGAAAACGGGGAACGATCGGCATCGCAGTGCTGCTTCTCATCCTGCTTGCGGCGGCGTGCGGCGGTGCCGACAACGCGGGAAGCAACGCCGGCGCAAACGGCGCCGCCGGCACCGGCGCGACCAGCCCGGATGGCGGCTCTTCCGGCGGCGCGGCGGCGGATGCCGGCGAACGGCAGATTGAAGAAGGCGCCGAGCTGATCGTCTGGGACAACGAGGAAGCGGAAGGCGAATGGGCCAAATACGTGGCCGAAGAATTCACGAAGCGGTACGGTGTTCCGGTGAAAGTCGAGTTCGTGAAGCACACCGACGCGCCCGGCAAGCTGCAGACCGACGGGCCGGCCGGCCTCGGCGCCGACGTGTTCAACGCGCCCCACGACCATACCGGCAACATGGCGTCCGCCGGCCTCATCCTGGAAAACTTCTATGCCGACCAGATGAGGGAAGAACACGTGGACGCGGCGATTTCCGGCGCTTCCTACGACGGCCGGCTGTACGGCTACCCGATCGCGGTGGAAACGTACGGGCTGTTCTACAACAAGGACCTGGCCGACAAGGCGCCGGAAACATGGGACGAACTGTTCGCCATGGCCAAGGCGTTCAACGATCCCGCCAACCAGAAGTACGGCTTCATGTATGAAGTGGGCAACTTCTATTACGATTTCTCGTTCATCGGCGGCTACGGCGGCTACGTGTTCGGAAACGGCAACACGGATCCGTCCGACCTCGGCTTGAACGGCGAAGCGGCCGTCAGGGCGGCGGAATTCGTGAAGCGGATCCGCGACGAACTCCTGCCGTCGCTGAAGAAGGAAGACATCACCTATGACATCAAAAACTCGCTGTTCCAGGAAGGCAAGCTCCTGTTCGACATGAACGGCCCGTGGGCGGCGGCGGGCTACCGCGACGCCGGCGTCAACTTCGGCATCGCCCCGCTGCCGAAACTGGACAACGGCAACTACCCGACCAGCTTCTCCGGCATCAAGTCGTATTACGTCAACGCCTATACGAAATATCCGGAAGCGGCTTCGCTGTACGCGTCCTTCGCCGCCAGCAGGGAAATGCAGCTGAAGCGGTTCGAAATGACCGGCCAGGTGCCGACCCGCCACGATCTGGCCGACGCGCCGGAAGTCGCGAACGATCCGGTCGTCTCGGGCATTCTCGCCCAGGCCGCCCATGCGATTCCGATGCCGAACATCCCCGAAATGCAGACGGTCTGGGGGCCGATGGCGTCCGCCTTCTCCCTCGTCTGGAACGAGAACGTCGATCCGCAGAAAGCGCTGGACGACGCCGTCACCCAAATCCGCGACGCCATTTCGCTCATGCAGTAAACGGCCCCGCTTCATGCCCGTGTCCGGCCCGCGGCCGGACACGGGTCCGCTTTACAAGCCAGAAGGGACGGTGAACGACACTGGACAGCAGCAAACACGCCAGAACCGGCCTGATCCTTTCGCTGTTGTTCATGGGGCTCGGCCAGATCTACAACCGGCAGTTTGTCAAAGGGATTGGTTTTGCGCTCCTGGAACTGTTTGCGCTCCTTGCGGGCGCCCGCCCGTTCATGCACGCCATGTGGGGGCTCGTCACGCTCGGGGAAACCGTCCAGCAGCGGAACGCCCGGGGCGTCATCGTCGTGCAAGGGGATCATTCGATCATGCTGATGATCGAAGGGATCATTTTTGCCCTCCTGCTCCTCGTCTTCATCGGCATCTATGCGCTCAACGTCCGCGACGCGTACGTGAACGGCCGGATGCGCGACCGGGGGGAGAAGCCGCGCAACATCGCCGAATCGCTTTCCCACGCCTGGGAACACGGCTTCGCGTACATCCTGCTGGCGCCGGCGTTCGTGTTCGTGCTGTTCACGATCGTGCTGCCGCTCATTTTCGGCATTTCGATCGCCTTCACCAACTACTCGGGCCCGAATCATCTGCCGCCGAAAAATCTGGTGGATTGGGTCGGATTCGAAACGTTCGTCAGCCTGGTCAAACTGAAGGCGTGGAGCCGGACGTTTTTCGGCGTGCTGGGGTGGACCGTCGTCTGGGCGACCCTCGCCACGCTGACCACCTATTTCGTCGGCCTGTTCTATGCCCTTTTGCTCAGCCACCCGCGGGTGCGGTTCAAAAAGTTCTGGCGCACGCTGTACATTTTGCCCTGGGCGGTGCCGGGCGTCATTTCGCTGCTCATTTTCCGCAATCTGTTCAACGGCGAGTTCGGACCGATCAACCAGTATCTGAAACTGATCGGGCTGGACGCGATTCCGTGGATGTCCGACCCGTTCTGGGCCAAATTCGCCATCATCCTCGTCAACCTGTGGCTCGGCTTCCCGTACTGGATGGCGCTCATGTCGGGCGTGTTGACCAACATCGACCGCGAACTGTACGAAGCGGCCGAAATCGACGGGGCCGACGCCTTCGCGCGGTTCCGGAGCATCACGCTGCCGCTCATTCTGTATTCGACGGCGCCGCTCATGATCATGAGCTTCGCCCACAACCTGAACAACTTCAACGTCATCTACCTGTTCAACTCCGGCGGCCCGGCCAATCCGTCCTACAGCTACGCGGGCTCCACCGACATTCTCATTTCGTGGATCTACAAGCTGACGCTGGAGCAGAACAAGTTCAACATGGCGTCCGTCGTGTCCATTTTCATTTTCGTCGTGGTGGCCAGTTTTTCGATCTGGAATTTCCGCAGAACCCGCGCGTTCAAGGAAGAGGACTTGATCCAATAGGGAGGAGGGGTTGCCATGTCGAAAAGCCGGGCCGGTTTTTTGTCGCTGGCGCTCATCTATGCGATCCTGATCGTGACCGCCGTCGCGGTGCTGTACCCGATTTACTGGATCGTGCTCGGCGCCCTGAATCCGGGATCGAGCCTGTTCCGCACGTCCATGATCCCGACGGGGCTGACGCTGGATCATTTCCGGGCGCTGTTTGCCGAAACGGATTATCTTTTGTGGTACAAAAACACGCTGTTCGTCGCCACGATGAACACGATCCTGTCCACGTTCCTCATCGTCACGGCGGCCTACGCCTTCTCCCGGTTCCGCTTTCCCGGACGGCGGCAGTCGCTGATGGTGATGCTCGTTTTGCAGATGTTTCCGAGCTTCATGGGCATGATCGCGATTTACATTTTGCTTTTGCAGCTCAATCTGCTGGACAATCTGTGGGGTCTCATCCTCGTCTACGCGGGCGGCTCCATTCCCTACAACACCTGGCTTGTAAAAGGATATTTCGACGCCCTGCCCAAAAGCCTGGAGGAAGCGGCCAAAATCGACGGCGCGTCCAACTCCTACGTGTTTTTCAAGGTGATGATGCCGCTGTCGGTGCCGATTCTCACGTTCGTTCTCGTCAACAATTTCATCGGGCCGTGGATGGACTTCATCTTTGCCCGGCTCGTGCTTCGTTCCAATGAAAACCTGACGCTGGCCATCGGCCTGTTCAACATGATCACCGGCCGGTCGAGCACGGATTTCACCAAGTTCGCGGCGGGATCGCTGCTTGTGGCCATTCCGGTGGCGCTTCTGTTTTTGTTCCTGCAGCGGTATATCATCGAAGGGCTGAAAGCGGGGGCCAACAAGGGATGAGCCGGCGGCGCGACCTTTTCCGCCCGCGGACGTGGCTCGTTGCCGCGGGAGCCGTCCTGCTGGCGGCGGCGGTCGTCTGGGGGCCGTTCCGGCTGCCCGGGGAAAGGCCCGGCGGGGCGGCCGGCGGACAGGCGGGGAATGCCGGCCGGGCGGTTGATGCCGTCGGGGAGCGGGACTCGAACGCGTTCTACGAAATTTTCGTCCGCGCCTTCCGCGACAGCGACGGCGACGGCATCGGCGACCTGAACGGCATCACGGAAAAGCTGGACTATGTGCGGGACATGGGATTCGCCGGCATCTGGCTGACGCCGATCCATCCTTCGCCGAGCGACCACGGCTACGACGTGACGGACTATTACGCCATTCATCCCGATTTCGGCACCATGGAAGATTTCGAACGTCTCGTCCGGGAAGCCCATGCCCGGAACATCCGGGTCATCCTGGACCTGGTGGCCAACCACACGAGCAGCCGCCATCCCTGGTTTCTCGAGGCTTCGCGGAATCCGGACAGCCCGAAGCGCGACTGGTATGTGTGGGCGGACGAAAACACGAACTTGAGCGCCGCGGGCGCCGTCGGCGGCCGGGCCTGGCATCCGGCGGCCGCCGGCCATTACCTGGGCATTTTCTGGGAGGGGATGCCGGACCTCAATCCGGACAATCCGGAAGTGCTCGAAGAAATGATCCGCATCGCCCGGTTTTGGCTGGAGAAGGGGGTGGACGGCTTCCGCCTCGACGCCGCCAAGCATCTGTACGAAAATTTCCCCCATGAAACCGGAAAACCGGCCGTGGCGGAGAAAAACGCCGCCTGGTGGCGGGCGTTCCGGGCCGGGCTGGAAGAAGTCAGGCCGGACGTGTATCTGGTCGGGGAAGTGTGGGACGCGCCTTCCGTCATCGGGCCGTTTCTGGACGGCGCGTTCGACGCGGCCTTCAACTTCGACCTGGCCGGGCGGCTCGTCGCCATGGCCAAAAGCGGCGAAGCCGTTGACATCGGCCATGCCGTCTCGCGCATCCACGCCTACTACGACCGGGTGTCGGGCGGCGCCTTCGAGGATGCGGTGTTTCTGTCCAATCACGACCAGAACCGGGTCATGAGCCAGCTCGGCGGCCACCCTGGCAGGGCGAAAGCCGCCGCCGCGTTGCTTCTCACGATGCCCGGCAAGGCATACGTGTATTACGGCGAAGAAATCGGCATGGAAGGCATGAAGCCGGACGAGAATCTGCGCCGGCCGATGCGCTGGGAAATCGCCGAAGCCCAGGCGGCGGATCCGGATTCCCTGCTCAACCGCTACAGGACGCTGATCCACTGGCGCAAGAAGGAACCCGCCCTCGCCGGGGGCGGGATCGCCTCCCACGCGACCGGCAACGACCGGGTGGCTTCCTATTGGCGGATCCGCGGGGACGAGCGGCTGCTCGTGCTGGTCAATCTGTCCGCAGAGACGGAGCGGGTCCCGGTGGGCGAAGACGCCGCGGGCCTGGACATCGCGCTCGCCACGTCGACGGACGTCCGTCTGTCGGACGGCGTGGCGGAATTGCCGCCTTTTGAAGCCGCCGTGCTGAAATGATCAGGCTGAAACGGTTTTTCGATCTTTGTAATTTTTGTTAAATTTGGGGAAAATGGTTCTGCGTCGCGACAAAACGCGTCATACCGACATGCAAGTCACAGCAGACATTCAAGTCACAGCAGACATGCGAGGAGCGATGGACATGAAAAAATGGTGGAAAGAAGCCGTCGTCTACCAAATTTACCCGAAAAGCTTCATGGATTCGAACGGGGACGGGATCGGCGATTTGCGCGGGATCAGGTCCAAACTGGACTATTTGCAGGAACTGGGCGTGGACGTGCTGTGGCTGTGCCCCATCTACCCTTCGCCCAACGAAGACAACGGCTATGACATTTCAGACTACCAGGCCATCATGGACGAGTTCGGCACGATGGACGATTTCGACGAACTGCTCGAGGACGTGCACCGCCGCGGCATGAAGCTGATTTTGGACCTGGTGATCAACCACACGTCGGACGAACATCCGTGGTTCATCGAATCCCGCTCGAGCAGGGACAATCCGAAGCGGGATTTCTACATCTGGCGGAAGGGGAAAAACGGCGCAGAACCGAACAACTGGGAAAGCATTTTCGGCGGTTCCGCCTGGGAGTATGACGAGAAAACCGGCGAATATTACCTGCACCTGTTCACCCGCAAGCAGCCGGATCTGAACTGGGAAAACGAAGAAGTCCGCCGGGAGCTGTACCGGATGATCAACTGGTGGCTGGACAAGGGCGTGGACGGCTTCCGGATCGACGCCATCACCCACATCAAGAAAAAACCGGGGCTGCCCGACCTGCCCAATCCGGACAATCTTCCCTACGTGCCGTCCTTCCCGTATCACATGAACGTCGAAGGGATTCTCGACTGGCTGGACGAGTTGAGAAGGGAAACGTTCGACCGGTACGACATCATGACCGTGGGGGAAGCCAACGGGGTGTCGGCGGAAGAAGCGGAAAAATGGGTCGGCGAGGAACGCGGCGTATTCAACATGATTTTCCAGTTTGAAACGATCGGCCTGTGGAATTTCGGGACGGGCGGCAGGCCGGACTGGCTGGCCTACAAGCGGACGATGAGCCGCTGGCAGGAGAAGCTGGAGGGCAAAGGCTGGAACGCGCTGTTTTTCGAAAACCACGACCTGCCGAGGTCGGTGTCGGTATGGGGCGACGACGGCCGGTACCGGGAAAAGTCGGCCAAGGCGCTGGCGACCCTGTACTTTCTCATGAAGGGCACGCCGTTCATCTACCAGGGCCAGGAGATCGGCATGACCAACGTCCGGTTCCCGTCCATCGGGGACTACAACGACGTGCCCTGCATCCAGCGGTATTGGAAAGACCGCCAGGCGGGCAAAAGCCACGAGGAAGCGATGGCGCCCATCTGGCGGAGCGGCCGCGACAACGCCCGCACGCCGATGCAGTGGAACGCCGGGCCGAACGCCGGGTTCACGACGGGGACGCCGTGGCTGAAGGTGAACCCGAATTACGCGGACATCAACGTGGAGGAACAGCTGCGCCGGCCCGATTCCGTTCTCCGGTACTACCAGGCGCTGATCCGGCTGCGCAAGTCTTCCCCGACGCTCATTTACGGCAAATACGGGCTGCTTTTGCCCGACCATGAGCACGTATACGCCTATACGCGGACGCTGGACGGAGAAACGTATGCCGTCGTCGTCAATGTGTCCGGCGCTGAACAGATTGTGCGGCTTCCCGACGGGCCGGATTGGACGGCGGCGGAGCTGGTGCTGGCCAACGGGGAGGCGTCCCGCGAAGCGGTCCGGCTTTTGCCGGCAGCCGGCGAACTGGCGCTGGAACCTTACGGGGCGCGGGTGTACCGGTTCGGGCGGCCGTGAGGCCGCGACGGCAAAAACCTTCGCCCGGGCCGCCGCGCCGGCGGTGACGGGGCGGTGTCGGCGCCGGTCTTGATGAACGTTCAGGACCGGCATTCCCGATGGAGGTCCCGGCGGTTTTATGCAACAACGGCAAAGGAGAGACGGCATGCGGAAAGCGGCATGGCGGGCCGGCGGTCCGCATGCCGTTTTTTTCCCTGCCGGGGGCTTTCCGGCGACCGGGGCGCAGGGGACGGGGCCACCGGCGCCCGCTTTCGTGGTACAATGGCGGTAAGGCATCGGAGGAGGAATCTGTTTCATGCACAGGTCCCGGTTCGTACATGCATAAACGTTGCGTCATGCCAACGCGGCTCGACGCCCTTTTGAACCGCTGGTTCTCGGGCAACACGATGGATTACCGGCAACTGTTCGCCATTTACGTCCCGGTTTTGGTCGACCAGGCCTTCCTCGTGCTGATGACGATGCTCAACACGGCGATGATCAGTTCGTCGGGCGTGGAAGCGATCAGCGCCGTCAACATGGTCGATTCGCTCAACATTTTCATCATCAGCGTGTTCATCGCGCTTTCCACCGGCGGCACGGTCATGGTGGCCCAGTACAAGGGCAGCGGCAATGCGGCGCAAATGAACAAAACCGCCAGCCAGGCCGTCGTCCTCGTCACGCTGGCGGCCGCCGCCGTCAGCGCGCTGGTCGCCCTTTTGCACAAACCGATTCTGCGTCTGCTGTTCGGCGCGGCGGAACCGGCCGTCATGGACAACGCCGTCGTTTTTCTGCTCGGCAACTGTCTGACGTTTCCGCTGCTCGGGCTGTTCCAGGGGGTCGCCGGGGTGCTCAGGGGCGCGGCCGACACCAAAGCGGTGCTGTACCTGTCGGTGGCCATGAACGTGTCCTATTTTTTGTTCAATCTTGTGTTCATCACCGGACTCGGCATGGGGGTGCGCGGACTGGTCGTTTCCCTCGTGCTGGCGCGGCTGATCGGCGCCGTTGCCGCGTTTGTCTACTTGTGGAAATACGCTTTGCTGCTGAAATTCGATCCGCGTTCCGCGCTCAAGCCGGAAAAGCCCGTCGTGTTCAGGCTGCTGAACCTCGGGCTGCCGTTTGCCGCGGAACAGCTGTTTTTCAACGGCGGGAAACTGTTGACCCAGACGTTCATCGTCACGTTCGGCACCTACGCCCTGACCGCCAACGCCATCGCCAGCACGCTCGTCCAGGTGATGCAGAGCGGGTCGAGCGCCCTCAGCATTGCCGTGGTGACCGTGGTCGGCCAGTGCCTCGGCCGCCAAGACGAGGCGGATGCGCGCAAATTCATCCGGTCGATTCTCGGCCTGTCGGCGGCGCTGATGGTGCTGTTTTCCCTGATCCTGCTGCCGCTTTATCCGTGGCTGATCCGCCTGTTCGCGCCGCCGGCGGAAATCGTGGACGACATCTTTGCCCTGCTTGTGCTCGTGGCCGTCGCCCAGCCGGTTCTGTGGTCGTTCAGCTTCATCATGCCGTCGGCCCTGCGGGCGGGCGGGGACGCCAAATTCACGTCGGTGACGTCGATGCTTTCCATGTGGCTGCTGCGCGTCGTGCTCGGTTATCTGCTCGGTGTCACGTTCGGCTTCGGGCTCATGGGCGTGTGGGTGGCGATGGTCACCGAATGGGGCGTCCGCGGCTTGCTGTTCTACTGGCGGTTCAGAGGGAAGAAGTGGATCCACCGGCTCGTGTGAAGCCGACAAAAAAGCCGAAACCGACGGATGCGGTTTTCGGCTTTTTCGCGTTCTGCACACCTGTGCGGACCGTTTCAGCCCATGCCCTCGAGGATGTCGTCGACGGTGACGGCCGCCAGCGAAGGAATCACCCGGTCGGCCTTGTGCAAAATGGCCGGAGAGCCGATGCCGACGCACCGCATGCCGGCCCGGCGGGCCGCTTCCACGCCGGCTTCGGCGTCTTCGAACACGACGCACGCCGGCGGCTCCACGCCCAGTTCCCGCGCGCCGAGCAGAAACACTTCCGGATCCGGTTTGGCTTTCGTCGCCTTGTTTCCGTCGATGACCGCGTCAAAAAGCGGGGTGAGGCCGGTGCGCTGCAAAATCGTCATGGCGTTTTTGCTGGCCGAGCCGAGAGCGGTTTTGATCCCCCTTTCCCGGCAGGCCTTCAGAAAGTCGACGGCGCCGGGCAGGACGGCGGATTCGTCCATCCGCATGATGTAATCGAGATAGTAGCGGTTTTTCCGGTCGGCCAGCTCGAGCTTGGCGGCGTCGTCGAATTGGAGCCCGCCGATTTCCAGCAGAATTTCCAGCGATGCCATCCGGCTGATGCCTTTCAGCCGTTCGTTGTCCTTTTCGGTAAAGTCGAAGCCGAGTTCGGCGGCGAGCCGTTTCCAGGCGCGGTAGTGGTAAACGGCGGTATCGACGAGCACGCCGTCCAGGTCGAACAGACAGGCGGAAATGCGTGACAAAGAAGGTTCCTCCTTGCGTTTGCATGGGTTTGCGGAAAACGTGCGGAACGGCGCGAAAAGGCCGCGCCGGGCTCTGCATCGCGATTCGGGTAGGGCCCGCGCGTCCGCGGCCTCCGCGGACGGCAAGCGTGTGCAACGTTGAGCCGGCGGCACATGCATCTATGATAGTCAATCGGTCATGCGATGTAAATGAGTTCTGTTTGGATATTGCGTGTGTCGTGCTACGGAGCGGCAAGGAAAAGGCGGACGGCCCGTTTCCGGAGGCGGACGGCTCGGATCCGGTGCCGGGAAATGTTCGGAAAAGCGATGAATGGGCGAATCGTTCGGGAAATCCGGTCCATCGCGGCGGCTCCCGGGATTTTCGGCGACGGGTCCGGCTGTTTTGGACCATCATGTTTCATTTTGGCGGTTGACAGGATCTCGCATGACTGTTATGTTATGGCTAACCGAATAGGGAGAAGGCATCCGCCCGTCGGTTTTCCAACGTCGCACAGGGGCCGGGCGGATGCCGGGAAGTCCACTGGGGGTGCCTCGCGAGAGGCTGAGACAAGGCTTGCCGCCTTGATCCCTTCGAACCTGATCTGGGTAATGCCAGCGTAGGGAAAGTGGATTCGTGCGCAGCGGCATTCCTGCCGGATTCGGCCTGATCGGGCCCCGTCCGGCAAGGGGGGCGTGACGGCGATCGTTCCGTGATCCGTCCGGCAAACCGGGGTTCGCCCGGCGGCGTTCCGGCGGGAGGCATCGTCCGACCGGCCCCCCGGAGCCGGCCTGGCCGCTTTCTGCCGATGCGCGCCAATTCACCGTTCCTGCCGGAACGGTTTTTTTGTCGGCCAATTCGGGCCGGACCGCTTCGGCGTGATTCCGCTTCACGGCGATCCCGGATTTGCCGCCGGCTGCTTCGGTCCGTATCCGGCTTCGCGGCCATGCGATTCGCCGCAAGCTTCCGCTTCCGCGGAACGCAAGCCGGTTTGCGGCAGCTCCGTTTTGCCGTGCGGCAGATCCGTTTTGCCGCAAACCGGCGACGCCCGCGCGGCTTCGGCATGGTTTCGCGGGTCCGGACTGACGGCGGGACGGCGGCCGGCCTTTGCTCAGCCCCGGTAGGCTTCCTTCCATCCTGCATGGTGGAGAGGAGGCTTTTTTCATGGATTGGATGGCAGAATGGCGAAAACCGATCACGGGCAGCCGGAAGGTGTACGTGCAGGGGAGCCGGCCCGACATCCGGGTGCCGGTGCGGGAAGTGCGGCTTGCGCCGGTGACGGGTCCGAACGGCCGGGAAGAACAGGAACCGGTAAGGCTGTACGACACCAGCGGTCCCTACACGGACCCCGAAGCCGCGTGGGATCCCGCCGCCGGGTTGCCGAAGCTGCGGGAAGCGTGGATTCGGGAGCGGGGGGACGTGGAGGCGTGCGAAAGCCGGAACTTCGCACCGGGAGGCGAGGTGGCGGGAAGCGGTCCGGCGGATGGCCGGGCGGCGGGCGCCGAACCGGCGAAGGCCGGACCGGCCGGGCGTGAAGCGGCGGAAGCCGGCGGCGCCGGAAGGCGTCCCTTGCGCGCCAAGCCCGGCCGCATCGTGACGCAGATGCACTACGCCAAACGGGGCATCATCACGCCGGAGATGGAATTTGCCGCCATCCGCGAAGGCGTCTCCCCGGAAACCGTCCGCCGGGAGCTGGCCGCCGGCCGGGCGATTTTGCCGGCCAACGTCAACCACCCGGAACTGGAGCCGATGGTCATCGGACGGGCGTTCCGCGTGAAGGTGAACGCCAACATCGGCAATTCGGCGGTCACATCGTCCATCGACGAGGAAGTGGACAAAATGGTGTGGGCCATCCGCTGGGGCGCCGACACGGTGATGGACTTGTCCACCGGCCGGCACATCCACGAAATCCGGGAGCGGATCATCCGCAACGCGCCGGTGCCGGTCGGCACGGTGCCCATTTACCAGGCGCTGGAGAAAGTCGGCGGCAAGGCGGAGGAACTCACCTGGGACATCTACCGCGACACCCTGATCGAACAGGCGGAACAGGGCGTGGATTACATGACCATCCATGCCGGCGTCCGGCTCCGCTACATCCCGCTCACCGCCGAAAGGGTGACGGGCATCGTCTCCCGCGGCGGGTCCATCATCGCCGCCTGGTGCCTGGCGCATCATGAAGAAAACTTTCTGTACACCCGGTTTGCGGAAATCTGCGAAATTTTGGCCGCCTATGACGTGGCCATTTCCCTCGGCGACGGGCTCAGGCCCGGCAGCATCGCCGACGCCAACGACGAGGCGCAGTTTGCCGAACTGGCGACCCTCGGGGAACTCGCCAAAATCGCCCGCGCCCACGATGTGCAGGTCATGGTGGAAGGGCCGGGCCACGTGCCGATGCATCTGATCCGGGAAAACGTCGAGCGGCAGGCGGCCGTCTGCGACGATGCGCCTTTCTACACCCTCGGTCCGCTCACGACGGACATCGCGCCGGGCTACGACCACATCACGTCCGCCATCGGGGCGGCGATGATCGCCTGGCACGGCGCCGCGATGCTCTGCTACGTGACGCCGAAAGAACATCTCGGCCTGCCCAACAAGCACGACGTCAAGGAAGGCGTCATCGCCTACAGGATCGCCGCCCACGCCGCCGACCTGGCCAAAGGCCACCCGGGCGCGCGGCTCCGCGACGACGCCCTGTCCAAAGCCCGCTTCGACTTCCGCTGGCGCGACCAGTTCCATCTCGCCCTCGATCCCGACCGGGCGTATGCCTACCACGACGAAACGCTGCCGTCGGAAGCGGCGAAGACGGCCCATTTTTGCTCCATGTGCGGGCCGAAATTCTGCAGCATGCGCATCACCCGGGACATCCGGGAATACGCGGCGTCCCGCGGGCTGGACGGGGCGGAGGCGCTGAAGCGGGGCATGAAGGAAAAAGCGGCGGAATTTCTGGCACGGGGAGGACGGATCCATGGATAGGCGCGCGGACGGGCACGCGGTGCAGCGCGGCCATTCGCCGGTTGACCGCAAACCGCTGGACTTCCGTTTGTACGCCATCACCTGCGAATCGTACCATCCCGGGCGCGGGCTTCTCGAGGTGATGGAAGAAGCGCTGCAGGGCGGCGCCGACATCATCCAGCTGCGGGACAAAACCGCCGGCAAACGGGAACTTTTGGAAAAGGCGCGGGCGCTTCGCGCGTTGACCCGGCAGTACGGCGTGCCGTTCATCGTCAACGACCACGTGGACGTGGCGCTTCTGGCGGAGGCGGACGGCGTCCATCTCGGGCAGGACGACCTGCCCCTGGCGGAAGCCCGCAAACTGCTCGGGCCGGACAAAATCATCGGCATCTCCACCCACCGCATCGAGGAAGCGAGGGCGGCCGAGGAAGGCGGCGCCGACTACATCGGCGTCGGCCCGGTGTTCGCCACGAACACGAAGCCCCGTGCCCGGCCGGTCACGACGGCCTACGTGCGGCAGGTGGCGGCGGAAATCCGCATCCCCTGGGTCGCCATCGGCGGCATCACCCCGGACAACGTGGAGGAGGTGCTGGCCGCCGGCGCCAGGCGCATTTCGGCGGTCGGCGCCATCGTCGGAAGCGCCGACGTGCGGGGAACGTGCCGGCGGTTCGTGGAGAAGATCAAGGCTTTCGAGCAAGCGACGGGAGGGCCGCGGACATGAAGGCAACAGAAGGAAAAACGGAACCGGCAACGGGCAAAAGGTTGCGCAAGTGGGAGGGAGCGGCATGCGGATCAGGGTGAACGGAAATTGGATGGAACTCGACGCCGAAACGGTGGCGGCGGTGCTGGAGCATTTTTCCCTGACGGACAAAAAGGTCGCGGTCGAACTGGACGGCGTCGTCGTCGATCGCAAAAACTGGGCGGACACGGCCGTCCGGGACGGCGCGGTGCTGGAAATCGTGCAGTTTGTGAGCGGGGGTTGAGGAAGATGGAACGTTGCGGGCCGGGAAAAGGCATGGCGGACACGGTCGAGGCGAAAAGATCCGGAGCGGACGGGGATGCCGGGAAAGAGGCGGAACGGGGCGACGAGCTCGCCGTCGGCGGCAAAATCCTGCGTTCCCGGCTGTTTCTCGGCACCGGCCGGTTTCCCGATCCGCTGGCGCTGAAGGAGGCGATCGCGGCATCCGGCGCAGAAGTGCTCACGTTTTCCATCCGGCGGGTGCAGCTTGAGGATCTGGCCGGGGATGCCGTTCTCAAGCACGTGGATCATGACCGGCACGTGTTTCTGCCCAACACGTCGGGCGCGAGAACCGCGGAAGAAGCGGTGCGCATCGCCCGGCTGGCGCGGGCGGCGGGCGCCGGCAACTGGGTGAAGGTGGAAATCAGCGTCGCCGACGAAACGCTTTTGCCCGATCCCGCCGAAACGCTCCGGGCGACGGAACTGCTGGCGAAGGAAGGGTTCGCGGTGTTCGCCTACTGTTCCGACGACCCGGTTTTGTGCCGCCGCCTGGCGGAAGCGGGCGCGGCCGCCGTCATGCCGGGCGGTTCGCCCATCGGCAGCGGCCTCGGCATCCTGAATCCGTACAATCTGGCGCTGATCGCGGAACAGGTCCGGGTGCCCGTCATCGTGGACGCCGGCATCGGAGCGCCGAGCGACGCGGCGCTGGCGATGGAACTCGGGGCGTCGGCGGTTTTGGTCAACACGGCGGTGGCCCGGGCGCGCGACCCCGCGGCCATGGCCGCGGCGTTCCGCCGGGCGGTGGAGGCGGGCCGGCTCGCGAGACTGGCGGGCCGCATTCCGAAACGGAAATACGCCACGGCGTCGAGCGGCCACGAGGAACTGATTTCGCCGCCGTACAGGGTCGGGGGCGTGCCGCTGTGACGGGCGCCGGCCGGGGGCATGCGGCCGGAACCGGCATCGGCCGCGGGCGCGCCGTCGCGGTTCGCGGGAGAACCGGCGGGGAGACGGACGTATTGGTGGTCGGCGGCGGCGTGATCGGTTTGTCCTGCGCGCTGGCGTGCCGTTGGCGCGGGCTCGGGGTGACGCTGCTGGAAAAGGGGGTCACCGGCGGGCAGGCCAGCGGAGCGGCGGCGGGCCTTCTGGCGCCTTTTTCGGAAAACGGGGAGCAGCCGGACGCCTTTTTTCAACTGTGCCGGGAAAGCTTCGCGATGTTCGGGGACTGGCTGGACCGTCTCCGTGAATGGACGGACCGGGACGTCGAACTGGTGCGCTGCGGTACCGTGCATGTCGCTTTCCACGAAGCGGACGAGTGGCCGATGACGGTCCGGGCCCGCTGGCAGCGGGAACACGGCGTGCGGGCGGAGTGGGTCGGGGCGGCCAGGCTCCGGGAACTCGAGCCGTCGCTCTGCCCGGATGCCGTCGGCGCGCTGTTTTATCCCGATGAAGCCCATTTGCGGGCGCCGGTTTACGCGGAAGCGCTCCGGGAAGCCTGCGAACGGGCCGGCGTCGTGATCGTCGAGCGGGCCAACGGCCTTCAGATCCGCCTGACCGGAGATGCCGTCGTGCTGGAAAGCGGCGCGGGCGAATCCGGCCCAACCGGCGAAGGCGGCGCGACCGGCAAATTCGGCGGCGGAGACGCCGGATCTGGCGCCGGCAACCGGAAGGAGGGACCGGTTGCCGGACGATGGGAAGCCGGCAGGCTGATCCTTTGCACCGGCGCCTGGTCGGCCGGATGGCAGGAAGCCCTCGGCATCCGGATTCCCGTCCATCCGATCCGCGGCCAGATCTGTTCGTTTCCCGTGCCTTTCGGCCGGGTCCGCCGCATCGTGTTTTCGCCGCAGGGGTACGCCGTCGGCAAAAAGAACGGCACCCTCGTCTGCGGCGCTTCGGAGGATGTGGCGGGGTTTGACGCTTCCGTCACGGAAGAAGGCATCGGTCGGCTCGTCCGCATGGGCCGCCGGCTGTTTCCCGAACTGGCGGACGTGGCGCCCTGCCACGCCTGGGCCGGCCTGCGCCCGGCGACGCGGGACGGATGGCCGCTGATCGGTCCGGTGAACGAACGGGTGTTTTGCGCCTTCGGCCATTACCGCAACGGCGTGCTCCTGTCGCCGGTGACGGCGGCGTGGGCGGCGGCGTGGGCGGCCGGCGGCGAATGGAAGGCGGAGAAAACCGGCAGCGGCCGGCGGGCGGAGACGGTTGGCGGCGGGCGGCGGGCGGCAAGGGAAGGCGACGCAAAGCGGACGGACCGGGACACGGATGTTTGGGCGCCCGGTGTGCCGGCATTTCGGGCGGCCTTCGATCCCCGCCGCTTCACGCCGGCGGCGACGGCCGCAACATGATGGTGAAAAAAACGACAAGGTTTCCCGGTGCGGCAGATCCCGATGCGGCCGACGGCCGCGTGAGAATCAACAATCAAGGAGGAAATCGCATGTCCGATGCACCGACCGCCAGGGCGCTCACCGTGGCCGGATCCGATTCCGGCGGCGGAGCGGGGATCCAGGCGGATCTGAAAACGTTCCAGGAATGGCTCGTGTACGGCATGAGCGTCGTGACGGCGGTCACCGCGCAAAATTCCCTGGGGGTGCACGGCGTCTGGCCGCTTCCGGCGGATGCCGTGGAACGCCAGCTGCGCGCCGTGCTGGAAGATTTCGGGGCGGACGCGGTGAAAACCGGCATGCTGCCGGATCGCGCCGCCATTTCGGCCACGGCGCGGGTATTGGCGGAGCATCGCATCCGGCGCGTGGTGGTGGATCCCGTCATGGTGGCCAAGGGCGGCGCGGCATTGATGGAAGACGGCGCCGTTTCGGCCCTCGTGAACGAACTTCTGCCGCTGGCGGAGCTCGTCACGCCGAACGTGCCGGAAGCGTGCCGGCTGGCGGGCCTGAAGGAAATCACCACCCTCGACCAGATGGCGGAAGCGGCGGTCCGCATCCACCGTCTCGGCGTCCGGTCCGTGCTGGTCAAAGGCGGGCATCTGACGGGGCTTCCGGCGGACGACCTGCTCTTTGACGGCGAGGAATTCCTGCTCTACAGGGGTCCGCGCCTTTCCACCATCCACACCCACGGCACCGGCTGCACCCTTTCGGCGGCGATTGCGGCCGCGCTGGCCCTCGGACTGTCCCTTGCGGACGCGGTCCGGGCCGCCAAAATCTATGTGACGCAAGCCATCCGGGCGGCTTCCCGGGGCATTGCCGGCCGGGGCATCGGCCCGCTGGACCACGGAGCCAAGCGCCGGCGGCAGGCGGAACCGGACGGCCATGCCCGGAAGGAGGGCGTCCGCCTCCGGCAGGAAGAAAGCCGGCTGGTGGAATTCAGGCGGCTGACGGAAGACGCCTTGCGGGACGGCGCCGGAGCGGGAGCCGGCCGCCCGGACGGCGACGGAACGGGGACGGGCCGCCGGCAAGATGCCGGCCGGATGGAGGATCACCGGGTGGAACCGGGGGAGGAGCGCCGCCATGGATGATCGCGGGAAAGCCGGCAACACGGTTGAACGCGGGGGGAGCGGCAGCGTGGGTGAAATCGGGGGAACCGGCAGGACGGATGAATGGAAGGAGCGGTTTGCCCGGCAAATCCGGTTTCCCCCGATCGGCGAGCGGGGACAGCGCCTGCTGGGGAAAAGCCATGTGCTGATCGTCGGGGCGGGCGCCCTCGGCGCGGGCAGTGCGGAATGGCTGGCCCGGGCCGGCGTCGGCCGGCTGACGGTCATCGACCGGGATTTTGTGGAGCCCGGCAACCTGCACCGGCAGGCGCTGTACACCGAGGAGGACGTCCGGCTCCGCCTGCCCAAAGCCGTGGCCCTCAGGAACCGGCTCGCCGCCATCCATCCGGGGACGGCGGTGGAAGCCGTCGTGCGGGACGCTTCCGTCGACGAGCTTCTGCATCTGGTGCCGCAAGCGGATCTTGTCATCGACGGGACGGACAATTTTGAAACCCGGCTCATCCTGAACGACGCGGCCGTCAAGTGCGGGGTGCCCTGGGTGCACGGCGCCTGCGTCGGGGCTTATGCCGTCAGTTTCCTGATCGTGCCGGGGGAGACGGCCTGCCTGCACTGCCTGCTGGAGGAACTGCCGGAGCCGGGCGAAACGTGCGAGACGGCCGGCATCATCGCGCCCGCCGTCCTGACGGCCGTCGCGCTGCAGACGGCGGAAGCGCTCAAGTGGCTGACGGGCAACCGGGAAGCGGCAAGCGGCAAAATCCGGTCCTTCGATCTGTGGGAAAACCGCTGGGCCGAAGTGGATGCACGCCGGATGCGCCGGCCCGACTGTCCGTCCTGCGGCGATCGCCGCACCCATCCGTATTTGACAAGGGCCAATCTGAATCGGACGGACGCCCTGTGCGGCCGGGACACGGTGCAAATCCGCCCGCCGCGGCCCGCCAAGATCGACCTCGGCCGTCTGGCCGTCCGGCTGGAAGCGGCGGGCGGCGCCGTGACGGCGAACCCCTATTTGCTTCACTGCGAGTTTTGGCGCAAAGGGCCGGAAAGCGGGCGAAAACGATGGGCGCTCGTCATTTTCCGCGACGGCCGGATTCTCGTGCACGGCACGAACGACCCGGCGAAGGCGCGCAGCCTGGTGCAGCGTCTGCTCGGCTGACGGCCGGGTGCGGCCATGACCGCGATGCGGCGGCTTCCGGGAACGAGCGGCCCGGGCCCCCGTTTTTTTTTGCAACAGAATTCCCCATCCCTGCGTCTATTGTTTGTCTCTTGTTTTATGGTAGGATGGAAAAAATGAAGTGCGGAGGCCCATCCGCATGAAACGCTTGCGGCTTGCGCAGTGTTGGTCGTGGCGGCGTCCGTCCTGGCCGCCGCGGTCCGGTTCGCCGCATTGCAAGACGAAAAGGGACGTCATCCCCGTGTACGGACGCGTTGCGGGAAGACGCCGGAACCATGGCGATGTGCGGGATGAAATGCAAATCCGGATGAAGAAGGTGAAGAATATGGGCGCATCGGAAAAGCAGCCGGACGGGCCGCCGGCGGTCATCCGCTGGGGGGTGTTCCGGTTCGGACCGTGGCGGCTGTGTCTTGCGGCCACGGAGCGCGGACTGGCCCATGCGGACCGCGTGGCGGACGGGCAAACGGACGAAGACGCGGCGCAAACGCTGAAACAGTGGGCAAAGCGGCGGGCGGCCGGCGCAAAACTGGTGCGGGACGCGTCCGCGCTGGGCGATTATAGAGCCCAGTATGACGAATATTTCAAGGGAAAACGCAAGCGGTTCACCTTCCCCCTGGACCTCTGCGGCACGCCGTTCCAGCGGGACGTGTGGGAGGCGCTGACGGCCATTCCCTATGGCGAAACCGTGGCCTATGCCGACATTGCGGCGCGCATCGGCAAGCCGGCCGCCGTCCGCGCCTGCGGGGGCGCCATCGGTCAAAACCCGGTGCTGATCGCCGTGCCCTGCCACCGCGTGATCGGCAAAAACGGCGCGCTCACCGGATTCTCCAGCGGTCTCGACATGAAGGCCTGGCTGCTCG
>ERZ795043.696-NODE-696-length-23249-cov-34.044106_pt1 | contig 23249 bp, 25 predicted proteins | sample MGYA00375127_ERZ795043 | MGnify/ENA primary metagenome ERZ795043 (study PRJEB30172, sample SAMN05518447) | compost metagenome | isolation source: Feedstock adapted compost from Newby Island compost facility, Milpitas, CA | place: USA:Newby Island compost facility... | reverse complement strand
TCCCTGACATTTTCATAGAACAGTTAACCTGACATTTTCACAGACGCTTGACACCTGAAATCGGCCGCAACCGTCTGCGCCCCATCGCCTGCCGCGCCGTTTGCACATGACTTGCACATTAAAAGAAGATTTGTGACAAAATGAACAGCGCCGTGAAATAGACGGCCACAACAGCGGGCATAAAATACGCCCGTTTGGCGGACGGGACATGGGCCTGTTCTGACACCGTCCGGTCAATCAAAAGATAGCCTGCCAGCATGGCGGCGGCCGTAATGGCGATGGCCAGCGGCGTATAAATAAGGGAAAGCACGAAAGCGGCCACCGTGCCCGCAGTCAGAATCAGCTTCGTATAGGCCACGGCATTCAGGCTCTCGGCGATGCGGACGGAAAACCCGAACGCTCTGCCCAGTCCGGTGATAAGCAGCGCCAGAAGGAGCCACTGCGCGATGAATAGCAGCAACAATTTCAGGAAGATTTCACCGTAAGGAAAGGAAAAGGCCCCCATCAACGCCCGGGACAAGTCAAAAGCGGATCCGCCTCCGAAGATCCCGAACACTGCATACCACACTCTGCGCAGCATCAGCATGCCAAACAGCGCCATGACCAGCGATGCGGCCAGGGCAATGACAACCGCGTGGGTCACGTTCGCCTCGGCGCATGCGGCGCGCATCGTCTCCAGCGGCCGCACGGCAAAGTTTTTGACCGCATCCAAATACTGGTTCCACTGCAGTGCATCCGGCTTTGCCGCAGCCTTGGGCTGCCGCATTTCAGCGGCGCCTGCCGCCTCCGCACGGCTCAAACATTCATCGCAAAGAAGCTTTCCGTTGTCTTCCTTCTTCGCACCGCAATTCGTGCAATAGTTATGCATCCGGCTTGCACCTCTCCCCATTTCAATTTCAGTCCGCGCCCGGCTCGCGCCGGACATCGGACATGCCGGCGGCCTCGCGCCTTTTTTGTTCCAGCCACTCCCGCTCCTCCGCCGTCAGGTTCGCTTTGTCCAACAGGTCCGGTCGGCGGAGGAAGGTGCGCTCCAGCGACTGCCTGCGGCGCCATTTCTCGATTTCCGCATGGTGGCCGGACAAAAGCACCTCCGGCACGGCCCAGCCGCGAAAAACGGGCGGGCGGGTGTAATGCGGATGCTCCAGAAGCCCGTCGCTGAACGAATCGGCGGCCGCCGACCTTTCATTGCCGAGCACCCCGGGCAAAAGGCGCACCACCGCGTCAATCACGACCATGGCGGGCAGTTCGCCGCCGGTGAGCACGTAGTCGCCGATGGAGATCTCATCGGTGGCCAGATGCTCGCGGATCCTTTCATCGAACCCTTCGTAATGGCCGCAAATGAAGATCAGGTGCGACTCGCGGGCAAGCTCCGCGGCTTTCTGCTGGGTAAACGGCTCCCCTTGCGGACACATGAGGATGATCCGCGGCCGTCCTGTCTCCCCAGCGGGCCGCGCGGACAGCACGTGCTCCACCGCCGCAAAAATCGGCTCCGGTTTGAGCACCATGCCGCCTCCGCCGCCATAGGGCGTATCGTCCACCGTCTGGTGCTTGTTTCCCGAAAAGGCCCGGAAATTGACGGTGTTCAGCGTCACGATGCCGCGTTCCCGGGCTTTGCCCAGGATGCTCGCGCCAAACACGCCCTCAAACATTTCCGGAAACAGCGTCAGCACATCGATGCGCATCGTTTAAAGCAGCCCTTCCATCAGATGCACCTTGATCCGTTTGGCGGCCACGTCCACATCCAGCACGACTTCGTCGATGACAGGCAAAAGTAGATCCTTGCCTTTGGGCCGCTTCACCACCCACACGTCGTTGGCGCCGGGTGACAGCACGTCCGATACCACGCCCAGGTTTTCGCCTTCCTCCGTCACCACGGTGCAGCCCACAATGTCCCGGATATAGTACTCGCCTTCTTCCAGCGGCACCCGGTCCTCATCTTCCACCTTCAGCATGCCGCCCTTCAGCTTTTCCGCCTCGGTCATGTTGTCGATGCCCTTGAGCTTGACCAGATACATGTTTTTCTGCGGCCGGGCCGACACCACTTCCACCGGCGTCGCGTCCGGCTTTCCGGGCATAAAGAGCAACAGGCGGCTGCCTTGCCGGAAGCGGACCTCGGGAAAATCCGTCTGCGGCCATATGCGGACTTCTCCCCGGATTCCGTGCGTATTCACGATTTTGCCCACGTTGAGATAACGCGCGTTCGCCACAGCGGATACCCCCTTGTCGCGTGAGGATCGGAAGGTGAAAAGGGGCCGGTTCTGCGTTATCGCATCCCTTGCCCCTTGGCACGTCAATCTGAATTAATGTCTACCACGACGCGTTTGCGCTCCCTGGCGGCAGCCGAAGAAACCACCGTGCGCAACGCCTTGGCAATACGCCCCTGCTTGCCGATCACCTTTCCTAGGTCGGCGGGATGGACGGAGAGCTCATATACCAGACCGCGCGCGTCTTCCCTCGCGGTGACGCGCACATCGTCCGGATGATCCACAAGCGCCCGGGCGATGACCCGAATCAGCTGATCCATGGCTTATCCCTCCGCAAATGGGGCTTACTTCTGGAACTTCCACTCGTGGAACTTCTTGAGCACACCCGCTTTGCTCAGAAGGCTGCGGGCCGTGTCGGAGGGTTGCGCTCCGTTTTTCAGCCATTTCAGCGCTTTTTCTTCATTGATGTTGATTTGCGCCGGCTCCGTCAGCGGATTGTACGTGCCGATTTCTTCGATGAAACGGCCGTCGCGGGGAGAGCGGGAATCGGATACCACGACGCGATAGTAAGGAGCCTTGTGGGCGCCCATTCTTTTGAGACGAATTCTGACTGCCATTCCTGTTCACCTCCTTAACGTGATCCCCAAAAGTGACGCGAAGCTTCCCAAACGTATTCCGGTACTTTCCCTTAAAACGGGAACCGCATGCCGCCTTTGCCGCGGCCGCCCAGCAGATTCCGGAGCGCCTTCATGCCGCCCTTCGGTTTGCCGTCCGGGCCCAGCATGCCGGAAAACTGCTTCATCATTTTTTTCATTTCCTCAAACTGCCGGAGCAGCCGGTTCACGTCGGCCACCGTCGTGCCGCTTCCCGCGGCGATCCGCTTGCGGCGGCTGTAGTTGATGATTTCCGGTTTTAGCCGCTCTTGCTTCGTCATCGATTTGATGATCGCCTCAGTGCGGGCAAACTGCTTTTCGTCCACCTTGAAGTTCGGCATGTTTTTCAGCTTGCCCATGCCCGGCAGCATGTCCAGCAGCTGCTCCAGCGGCCCCAGCTTGCGGAGCTGCTCCATCTGCTCCAGGAAATCCACCAGCGTGAATTCCGCGTTGCGCATCTTGCGCTCCATCTCGGCGGCTTTCTCTTTGTCGATGTTTTCCTGGGCTTTCTCAATCAGCGTCAGCATGTCGCCCATGCCGAGAATGCGCGAAGCCATGCGGTCGGGATGGAACGGTTCCAGCTGGTCGATCTTCTCGCCGGTGGACGCAAACTTGATCGGGCAGCCGGTCACCGCCTTGACCGAAAGCGCCGCGCCGCCGCGGGTGTCGCCGTCCAGCTTGGTCAGCACGACCCCCGTCAGTTCCAGTTTCTCGTGGAAACTCTTGGCGACGTTCACGGCCTCCTGGCCCGTCATCGCGTCCACGACCAGCAGCACTTCATCCGGCTTGACGGCATCGTGAATCTGCCGGATTTCTTCCATCATTTCCTCATCGATCTGCAGGCGGCCGGCGGTGTCGATCAGCACGTAGTCATAGCCTTCCTCTTTGGCCTTCCGGACGCCTTCCCGGGCGATTTCCACGGGGCTGACCTTGTCACCCAGCGTAAAGACCGGCACGTCAATTTGCGCGCCCAGCACTTCGAGCTGCCGGATGGCGGCGGGGCGGTAGATGTCACCCGCCACCATCAACGGCTTGTGGTTCTGTTTCTTCAAGAGATGGGCCAGCTTGCCGGTCAGCGTCGTTTTCCCCGCGCCCTGGAGGCCCGCCATCAGCACCACCGTCGGGGGCTTGGCCGCTTTCGCCAGCTTGGCCTGGGTGCCGCCCATCAGCTCGGTCAGCTCTTTGTTGACGATGTCCACGACGGCCATCGCCGGCGTGAAGCTTTTCATCACTTCCTGGCCGACGGCCTTCTCCTTCACCCGGGCGATGAAATCTTTGACCACCTTGAAGTTGACGTCGGCTTCCAAAAGCGCCAGCCGCACCTCGCGCAGCGCTTCATTGACGTCCTCCTCGGTCAACCGGCCCCGGCCCTTCAGCTTGCTGAAAACGCTCTGCAGGCGGGATGTCAAACCTTCAAACGCCATATCTTCGTCCCTCCCTTCGCGTCCGGCGCATCATTCCCGAAGCCGCGCGGCGGCCTGAAGCAGCGGCCCCTGGCTTTCCTTGGGCAAACGGCTGATTTCGCGCTCAAGCAGCTCCAGATTATGCTGAAACCGCTCGTGGCGGGCCACGAGTCCCAGCTTCGCCTCGTACATTTCCAGCATCTGCGTCGCTCGCTTCAAATGCTCGTACACCGCCTGGCGGCTGATCGCAAAATCCGCGGCGATTTCGCCCAGCGAATAATCATCCTGAAAGTAGCATTTCATAAACAACTGCTGTTTCTCCGTCAGAAGCGGACCGTAAAAATCAAACAGCAAGTTGATCCGGTTCGTTTTCTCCAGCGCGTTTTCCCCTTGCACCGTCGCTCACCTGCTTTGGTCCGGGTGCCGTTACCGGGTGCTGTTAAGGTAAAAAACTTTACAGCTTTGGGGCACTTTATCATCATACGGAATCGACTTGCGAATGTCAAGCAAAAGGGCTTAACACCTGCCGAAGATGCGAAAAAGCCGCAAAACGGCTTTTCGTCCGGCGCCGCCGGCAAGAAGTTCCATGCGCATGGCTTGTTACATGCGAGCGGGTTTGGCGGCGGATGTTTTCAACATCTTCGGCGTGTCCGCCTGCGGTTTCGTTTTGCGGATGAAGAAAGCCATCACCACCGCGGCGGCCGTCATCCATGTGGCCACTTCAAACGCATAATCGATGCCGTATACCGTGGCTTGCCGCATAATTTCCATCATTTGTTCCGCAGAAGCGGGGTCCTGCGGGTTGATCCCCGCGCTTTGCACCAGCTGCGCGGCCCTTGATTTGGAGGCGTTGCTGAACACCGTCACCAGCAGGGCCGTACCCATGGCGCCCGCAATGTTCCGCAGCGACTGGGACATGGCGGAACCGTGGGCATTCAGGCGAATCGGCAATTGATTGAGGCCCGCCGTCTGGATCGGCATCATCATCAGCGACATGCCGAAACTCCGGATGGTGTAGATCAGCAGCATGTGTTGGTAGCTTGTTTCCGTCGTCAAATGACTCAAATCATAGGTGGTGACGGTCGTAATCAGGAGCCCGGCCACCGACAGCCAGCGGGCGCCGATGCGGTCGAAAATCGCGCCGGTGATCGGAGACATGACGCCCATGACGAGCGCGCCGGGCAGCATCAGCAAACCGGCTTCCATCGGCGTGAATCCCCGGATCGTCTGCAGAAAGATCGGCAAGAGGACCATGCCGGAAAACATGGCCATCGTCACAATCATGTTAATGGCCGTCGTCAGCGAAAACATGCTGTATTTGAACACCCGGAATTCCAATATCGGTTTTTCCGCCCGCAGTTCACGCCATATGAACAGCACCAGAAACAAAGCGCCAACCGCAAGGCTCGCCACCACGCGGGGGTTGTCCCAACCGTCGCTGGATGCGTCGCTGAAACCGTACAGCAGGCCGCCGAATCCGATGGTGGAGAAAATGACGCCGGTCACATCCAGTTTCGGCATGGAAGTGCGCGTTACGTTTTTCATGAAAATGGCGCCAAAAACCAGCGAAAACACCGTCAAAGGCAGCATGCCGTAAAACAGCACGCGCCACGAAAAGTGTTCCACAATCCAGCCGGAGAGGGTCGGGCCGACCGCCGGCGCGAAAATCATCGCCAGCCCCATCGTGCCCATCGCCTTGCCCCGCTCTTCCACCGGAAAAATCGTCAAAAACACGACCGTCATGAGCGGCATCAAAATGCCGGCACCCGCGGCCTGAATGAGCCGTCCGGCCAAAAGCACGGCGAAACCGGGCGCCATCGCCGAAACGAACGTCCCGCCCGCAAACAGGGCCGTGGCCCATATAAACAATTGCCGGGTCGTAAACCGTTCGATCAAATAGGCGCTGATCGGGACAAGAATCCCGTTCACCAAGAGGTACCCCGTCACCAGCCACTGAACGACGTTTTCGCTGACGTTCATGTCTTGCATCATGCTGGGCAGCGCCACATTCAGCACCGTCTGGCTTAACAAGGCAACAAAGGCCGCAATCATCAGGGAGGCCATAATCGGGCCCCTGCGCACGTTTTGCAACTGTTCCATCATCAAGCTTCCTCGCTAATCTTTTTTAGAATTTGAATGATTTGCTGATGCAATTTCAGCATGCGATCAATATCCTTTTCGGGGATATCCATAAGCGGCGACAAACGTTCCAAAATCTGCTCCTCAGCGCGGGACAAAAGCTCCTCCCCTTTCGGGCTGAGCCGGATGACCAGCGAGCGCCGGTCCTCTTCAGGCCGATCCCTCACAATCAGTTCCGCCTGCACGAGCCGATCCACCACGCCGCTCACGGTGCTCGGGCTGGCGCGCATATGGACGGCCAGCTCGCCGAGACCTATCAAGGGATATTGTTTGATCAATCGGAGCGCCAAAAACTGAATGTATGTGATCCCGTTCATTTCCGCGTATTTCCTGGTCGCTTGAAAGAAAGCCTGGTTCATCTCCCTTAGTGACCGGGCGATTTTGTAAATCCGTTCTTTTTCCTGCACCCTACCCTAACCTTTCGTATACGAATTTTTTGAACACGAAATGTATTATGGCGTTTTTGCATGGGAAAGTCAATCATGCTATTTTCCATTTTCAGCAAGTGATTTGCCCAATTCGTTTTCACAAAAAGGATGTTTCTTGCCGATTAATGTATTTATTATCTGCATTGCTATTTTTGGGGCCTTTTTACTCATGGCCGATCCCAACCGGATCGATTTGGAACACGTCTCTGTCGAGAGAGAAATTTTGGAAATCGTGAAGGCGCGGGCGAAAGGAGAAACGTCTTTGCGTGAAGAATTCGGCGACAAGGAATATTCCTTATATTTCGGAGCTCGCGAAGACGGAACGGAAAATGAGCGCACCATGATTTATGAAATCATGCTGGGCAAAACGAAAGACAAGCGGCGGACGGCGCCGAGCCGCAAAAAACGAAAGCGAAGCGAGGATTCGGAGGATATGGATCCGGAGATGCCCAAATCGGACAAAAAGCGGATAAAGAGCGGATAAAAAATTTGATTTACCAAGCCGGCCGCATGAAAAGCCAAGCACGGCCGGCTCGTTTTGCGCCTTTTTTACGTTTCCTGCTCTCCGTCGTCCTGATCCGCCAGCCCCGCAAACAGCGCGTGGACGAACTGCTCGGCGTCGAATTCCTGCAGATCGTCCATTTTCTCGCCCAGGCCGACGAATTTTACGGGCAGCTTCAGCTCGTGGCGGATGGCGACGACGATGCCGCCCTTGGCCGTCCCGTCCAGCTTCGTGAGCACGAGGCCCGTGACGCCGCTTTTTTCGCCGAACAGCCGCGCCTGCTGGAGCGCATTTTGTCCCGTGGCCGCATCGAGCACCAGCAGCGTTTCATGGGGAGCGCCGGGAACTTCGCGCTGGATCACGCGGTGGATTTTGGCCAGTTCCTCCATCAGGTTGGTTTTGTTTTGCAGCCGGCCGGCGGTGTCGCAGAGCAGCACGTCAATCCCGCGGCGCCGGGCTTCCTGCACGGCATCGAAGATGACCGCGGCCGGGTCGGCGCCGGCTTCCTTGCGGATCACGTCCACTCCGGCGCGCTGGCCCCACACTTCCAGCTGCTCGATGGCGCCCGCGCGGAACGTGTCCCCCGCCGCCAGAAGCACCGATTTCCCCTGCTGCTTGAGCCGCCAGGCCAGCTTGCCGATGGTCGTCGTTTTGCCGACGCCGTTGACGCCCACAAACAGGATGATGGTAAGGCCGTCCGGATTCAGGCGGAGCGCGGTTTCCCCGCCGTCACCGTGCAGCATGTCCATCAGCTTTTCCGACAATATGGGCTTCAGCAGGGAAGGATCCTCGATTTTGCGCTTTTTAACCTCACCGCGGAGGTCATCGATCAGCGTCATCACCGTCTTTACGCCCACATCGGCGGCGATCAGGATTTCCTCCAACTCCTCGAAGAATGCCTCGTCGATTTTTTGCCGCCGCGAAAACAGATCCGCCATCCGGTCCGTCAGCACGGAGCGGGTTTTGGCGAGACCTTCCCTGAACTTGCTCGTCACCGCCTCCGTTTTGGCCGCGATGCTTTCTTTCAGTCTTTTGAAAAAACTCATGCTTAAACAGCCTCCAAAATGTGCTTACCGAAATGAAAACGGATGATGCCGAAGGCGAAAATCCCCGCTCCGCCTGCCATTACGCCGACGCGATCAGGTTTTCCGCATCCTCCAGCCGCACGGACACGAGCTTCGAGACGCCGCCTTCCTCCATCGTCACGCCGTACAGCGCGTCGGCCTCTTCCATGGTCCCTTTCCGGTGCGTCACCACGATGAACTGCGTCGTGGCGGAAAACTCGCGCATGTATTGCGCGTAGCGCGCCACGTTGGCCTCATCCAGCGCCGCCTCCACCTCGTCCAGCACGCAGAAAGGCACGGGCTTGACGTTCAGGATGGCAAACAGGAGCGCGATGGCCGTCAGCGCCCGCTCGCCGCCGGACATCATCTGCAGATTTTGCAGCTTTTTGCCGGGCGGCTGGGCGATGATGTCGATGCCCGAATCCAGCGGGTTGTCCGGGTCGGTCAGCACCAGATCCGCGCGCCCGCCGCCAAACAGGCGGGAAAATACGATATGGAAATGCTTGCGGATTTCCTCGAAGGTGGCAACGAAACGGCGGGACATTTCCTCGTCCATCTCGCGGATGATGCCGTTCAGCTTCGCTTTCGCTTCCGTAAGATCGTTTTTCTGGCCGGACAAAAATTCGTACCGTTCGCTGACCCGCCGGTATTCGTCGATGGCGCCGATGTTCACGTTGCCCAGCATCGCGATCTGCCGCTTCAGCTCGCGAACTTCGCTCTGGGCAGCCGGGACGTCTTCCGGCACCGGATAGCGCTGTTTCGCCAGTTCAAAGCCGATCTCGTACTCTTCGCTCAGCTTGCGCAGCAGGTTATCCAGTTCCACATCGAGGCGGCCTTCGGCCACTTCCGCCTGCCGCAGCTCTTCCTCGACGGCTTTGAGCTTGGCGCGCTGCTCCTTCGTTTCGCCTTCCTTCGCTTCCAGGTCTTTCAGCCGTTCGGCCCGCTCCGCCCGCTTGAATTCGACCGTTTCCGTAAGGCGCCTTTTTTCAATGCCCAGGGCGTTCACGCGCTCTTTTTGCGCCGTCATTTCCTCTTCGGTGCGGCGGGTCTCCTCTTCATTCTGCCGCAAGGTTTCCTCCAGGCTGGCGCATTCGGCGGCCAGCCGCGCGCCTTCGCCGCGCGCCCGCTCCGCCTGCTCCCGCAAGGAACGGATCTCCTGCTCCAGCCGGGCAATGGCCACTTTCAGCCCGGTGACCTCGTTTTGCAGTTCCTCTTTTTCGGATTGCGCGCGCCGGCGCAGCTCCTCCGCTTCGCGCATCCGATCCCGGATGCGCGCCTCCTCTTCGGCCAGCGCCTGGGCCAGCGCTTCCGCTTCCCGGCGCGACGCTTCCAGCTTGTCCGCCTCCGCCGCAAATGCGGCTTTCTCGCTTGCCAGCTGGTTCCGCTGCTCTTCCAGCTGGCTTTCCTCTTCGAGCAGCCGCTGCAGTTCGGCATGGGCTTGCTGCTCTTTCAGCCGCGCCTCTTCGCCCATTTGGCGCAGTTCTTCGATTTTCTGGGCAACGCGCGCCATTTCCCGTTTCCACGCGGCCGCTTCCTCCCGCGCCGCCTCCAGCGCCTCGTCGCTTTCCGCGATTTCCCGCTCCAGTTCTTCCAGTTGGCGCTGCCGGCCCAGCAGGCTGGCCGATTTTTTCTGCAGGCTGCCGCCGGTCATCGAGCCGCCGGGGTTCACCACATCGCCGTCGATCGTCACCACCCGGTATCGGTATTGCAGCCGTGAAGCGATGCGGTTGGCCTTTTCGAGCGTTTGGGCAATGAGCACGCTGCCAAGCAAATTGCCGACGATGCCGGCATATTGCGGCTCATGGCTGACCAGCTCGGCGGCGATGCCGATGAATCCTTCCGCCTCTTGAAGCTGCCGGCGGTCCTGCTCGCTCAACGTGCGCGGCCGGATGACGTCCAGCGGCAGAAACGTGGCGCGCCCCGCTTGCCGGCGCTTCAGCCACTGGATGGCCGCGCGCGCGGCGGGCTCGTCGCGCATGACGATGTTTTGCAGCGCGCCGCCCAAAGCGATTTCCACCGCCGTCTCCAGATGGGCCGGCACGCGGATGAGCTCCGCGACAGCGCCGTGCACGCCGTTAAGCTCGCCGCGCTTGGCCGCCCGCAGCACCTCGCGGACGCCGTGCTGGAATCCGTCATAATCGCTTTGCAGCTCGCGGATCGTATCCCGCCGCGACACCAAAGCGCCTTTCCGCTGCTCCCAGCTCCGCGCCCGGCTTTGCGCTTCCTCCGCCTTGCGCTGGAGTTCGCTGGACCGGGCGCCTTCCGCAACAAGCAAGTCCCGCGCCTCATTCAACGCCCGCACGGCCGCCGAAAGCCGCTCCTCGGCCTCGGCGCGGCGCTGCGTCAGCTCGTTTTGCAGCCGCTCCAGCTTGCCGATTTCTTCGTCGATTTGCTCCATCCGGCGCCGCAGCACATCCCGCTGGCCTTCCCCGTAGCGGATGTCGTTTTGGGCCTGCGCCATCCGGTTCATCACGTCAAACAGTTCCGCCTTGAGCCGGTTTTCGGCGTCTTCATGGCCGTCGGCCAGCGCCAGCTTCGCCTCTTCCTCGGCCAGCCGTGCCGCAAGGCCGGCGCACTCCGCTTCCTTTTGCGCGCGCTGATCGTCCAGCGACGCCGCTTCCGCCTGTGCCGCCGCTTGCCGCGCCTGCGCCGCCGCCAGCGATTCCTCAAGCCCCCGGCGGTTGCGCTCCAGATTGGCGCGCCGCTCAGCCAGCACCTCGCCGTACCCTTCCGCCTTTTCCAGTTCTTCGCTCACGCGGAGCAGTTCATTCTGGAGGGCGGCCGCTTCATCCTCCAGCCGGTTCAGCGCCAGACGCTCTTCCTCCAGGCCGGCGTCGTGGGCGCTGATGTAGGCGGAAAGCTCCGCCTGCTCGTCCCGCAGCCGGCGGATGCGCTCGCCGATCTCCTTCCACGCGGCGTGCACGCCCTCAATTTGATGCACATACAAGGCAATTTCCCTGTTTTTCAGCCGCTCTTTAAGGCCTTGATATTTTTCCGCCTTTTCCGCTTGCTCCTTGAGCGGCTCGATCTGGTTTTCCAGCTCGCTGATGAGGTCCTGGATCCGGACCAGGTTGTTTTCCGTGTCTTCGAGCTTTTTTTGCGCTTCTTTTTTTCGGTTTTTGTATTTCACAATGCCCGAAGCTTCTTCAAATATGCCGCGCCGCTCTTCCGACTTGTTGCTCAGGATCTCCTCGATGCGGCCCTGGCCGATGATGGAGAAAGCTTCCTTGCCAATGCCCGTGTCCATGAACAGTTCCGTGATGTCCTTCAGGCGGCAGGGCTGTTTGTTGATCAGATACTCGCTTTCGCCGCTGCGGTGCACGCGCCGGGTGATCGTCACTTCCGAATAATCCAGCGGCAGCGTCCGGTCGGAATTGTCCAGCGTCAGCGTCACTTCGCCGTAGCCGACGGGTTTTCGCGTGTCGCTGCCGGCAAAGATCACGTCCTGCATGCTGCCGCCGCGCAATGACTTGGCGCTCTGCTCGCCCAGCACCCAGCGGATGCCGTCGGAGATGTTGCTTTTGCCGCTGCCGTTGGGTCCCACCACCGCCGTAATGCCGCGGGTAAACTCCAGCTCGGTGCGATCCGCGAACGATTTGAACCCGGTAAGCTCGATCTTCTTCAAATACATGGGCTGTCACACCTCATCCCGTTGGCTGGATTCGCGCAAATCCGTTCCTTCCTCCAGCGCGCGCAGCGCGGCGGACGCCGCCTGTTGCTCCGCTTCCTTCTTCGTGCGGCCGGAGCCGGTGCCGAGCATTTTTTGCCCGACGATGGCGGCGGCCACAAATTCCCGTTCGTGGGCCGGACCCCGCTCCTCCACAATTTTGTATTCCAGAAGCCCGTGGCCCATTTGCTGAACTTTCTCTTGAAGGATCGACTTGTAATCCTTCGTCGGTTCCTGTTCATCCTGGGACAGAAGCGGAAACAGATGGCGCTCCAAAAATTTCCTCACCTCATCCATTCCCTGGTCCAGGTAGAGCGCCCCGATGAACGCTTCGAAAGCGTCAGCGAGCAGCGACGGACGGCTCCGCCCTCCCGTGAGCTCTTCCCCTTTGCCGAGAAGCACGGCCTGGCCGAAGCCGAGCGCCTCGGCAAAACGGAAAAGCGACGCCTCACAGACGATGTTCGCGCGCATGCGGGTCAGTTCCCCTTCCGAACGATGCGGATACCGCTCATACAGGTGTTCCGAAACGGCAAGCTGCAGAACGGCATCCCCCAAAAACTCCAGCCGCTCGTTGTCGGCGGCGCGCGACGCGCGATGTTCGTTTACATAGGAAGTGTGCGTGAACGCCTGCCGCAAAAGCGCGGCATTGGAAAACTTGACGCCCGTCCTTTCCTGCAGCTTGCGGAACGCACTCTTCATCGGTTGTCGCCGCCTTTCCTCATCCCGCCGGATGCGGCGCATCAACGAAAAAGCAGGCGGCACCGGCCGCCTGCGTCGCCGAACTTGCGCCGATCAGGCTTCATATTTGCGCATGATAATGGTCGCGTTGTGACCGCCAAACCCGAAGGAGTTTGACAGCGCCGTTCTGACGTCGGCCTTGCGTGACGCATTCGGCACGTAGTCCAGATCCAACTCCGGATCCTGGTTGTCCAGGTTGATGGTCGGCGGAATCACCCCGTGATGGAGCGTCAGCGCCAGGATCACCGCTTCCACGCCGCCGGCGGCGCCGAGGAGATGGCCGGTCATCGATTTGGTGGAGCTGACCGCCAGCTTGTAGGCATGTTCGCCGAACGATTTCTTGATCGCGATCGTTTCGGACTTGTCGCCGATGGGGGTGGAAGTGCCGTGCGCATTGATGTAATCCACTTCTTCCGGCGCGATGCCGGCGTCCCTGAGGGCCCGGTTCATGCAGCGGGATGCGCCGTCCGGATCGGGCTCCACCATGTCGTAAGCGTCCCCGCTCATGCCGTAGCCGATCATTTCCGCGTAAATGCGCGCGCCGCGCTTTTTGGCATGCTCCAGGTTTTCCAGGATCAAGACCCCGGAGCCTTCGCCCATGACAAATCCGTCACGGTCGATATCAAACGGGCGGCTGGCCCGCTCCGGCTCATCGTTGCGGGTGCTCATGGCCCGCATCGCGCAGAAGCCCGCAAGTCCCGTCGGGCGGATCGTCGCCTCGGCGCCGCCGCAAATCATGACGTCGGCGTCGCCGCGCTGAATGATTTTAAATGAGTCCCCGATGGAATGGGAGCCGGTGGCGCACGCGGTGACCGCCGTCGAGTTGGGGCCTTTGGCGCCGGTCAGCATGGACACCTGGCCGCTGGCCATATTGGCAATCATCATGGGAATGAAAAAGGGGCTGACCCGCCGCGGCCCTTTCTCCAAAAGCAGGGTGTGCTGTTCTTCCCACGTTCCCAAACCGCCGATGCCGGAGCCGACGATGACGCCGACGCGTTCCGGATCGGCATTGGCGCCGATTTCAATACCGGCGTCTTTCAGCGCCATCAGGCTCGCCGCCGCGCCGAATTGGACAAACCGGTCCATCCGGCGGGCCGTTCTCTTGTCTATTCCGAACGCTTCCACGTCCCAATGCTTGATTTCTGCGGCAATTTTGGTCGGAAACTCGGTGGTGTCGAAAGACTCGATCCGGCTGACCCCCGATTTGCCGGAAATGATGTTGTTCCAAAAAGTGGGGATATCGGTCCCGAGCGAGGTTACGATCCCGAGCCCGGTAACAGCAACGCGGTGTGCCAACAAGTTCACCTCTTCAAGGCTCTTTCAGTCGGTGTCATGTCCCGAAAATGACGCCAAATGCGGAGAAGTCCCGTTAACGGGAACGGGACTTATCGATCATTACGAATGAGATTCTATGTATTTTACGACTTCTCCCACCGTCGTGATCTTCTCTGCATCCTCATCCGAGATCTCCATGTCGAATTCATCTTCGAGCTCCATGACGAGTTCCACTACGTCGAGGGAGTCAGCGCCCAAATCGTCTTTGAAAGATGCTTCCGGAGTGACTTCCGCTTCGTCCACTCCCAGGCGTTCGACGATGATGCGCTTCACGCGCTCAAACACATCGGACATCCGGTTCACCTCCCTTAGAGTATTATAAGTGAATTATGGACAAAAAGCCATAGAAAGCAAACCTTCCGTGTCACATGCGCATAAGCGCACGTGACGCGCCCATGTCACATGTACATGCCGCCGTCCACGTGAATCGTCTGGCCGGTCATGTAGCTGGCCGCGTCGGAAGCGAGATATACGGCCGCGGCCGCAATTTCTTCGGGCCGGCCGATCCGGCCGAGCGGAATTTGCTTTTCCAGCTGGTCCTTGATCTCCTGCGGCAGCTTGTCCGTCATGTCCGTGGCGATGTAGCCGGGCGCGATGGCGTTGACCGTAATGCCGCGGGAAGCCAGCTCCCGGGCGGCCGATTTCGTCAGCCCGATGACGCCCGCCTTCGCCGCCGCGTAGTTGGCCTGCCCGGCGTTGCCGAGGGAGCCGACCACCGAGGAGATGTTGATGATGCGGCCATAGCGCTGTTTCATCATCGGACGCGTTACCGCTTTGATGCCGTTGAACACGCCTTTGAGGTTGGTTTGGATCACTTCGTCAAATTCTTCTTCTTTCATGCGCATGATTAGATTGTCACGGGTGATGCCGGCATTATTCACCAGGATGTCCAATTTTCCGAAAGTTTCCAGCACCTGCGTTACCATGGCCTCGAATTCGGCCAGCTTGCCGACATCCGCGCGGATGGCGAGCGATTTCCGCCCCAGCGCCTCGATGGTTTTGACCGTTTCGGCGGCTGCGGCCTCGCTGCCGGCGTAGTTGACCGCCACATCGGCGCCCGCTTCCGCCAGCGCAATGGCGATGGCGCGGCCGATGCCCCGCGAGGCGCCCGTCACCAGCGCCACCTTGCCCGTCAAATCCCACATGGCCATAACATAACCTCCCTCGCACGCGGCGGACAAGGCCCGGTCATGCCTGCCCGAGCGCCGCCGCTGCCGTATTGATCGAAACGACCTGCACCGACTTGTCGATTTTGCGGATCAGCCCGGCCAGCACCGTGCCCGAACCGATTTCCACGAAGGTGTCCACCCCTTGCCCGATCAGCCAGCGGACCGAATCTTCCCATTGCACCGGAGAGACGACCTGCCGCACCAGAAGATCGCGGATCTCCTTGCCGCTCGTCACCGGCTGCGCGTTCACGTTGGCCACGACCGGCACCCGGGCGTCGCGGAATTCCACGCCGGCCAGCGCCTGCGCCAGCTTGTCCGCCGCCGGCTGCATCAGCGAAGAATGGAACGGACCGCTCACTTCCAGCGGAATGACCCGCTTGGCGCCCGCTTCCTTGCCTCGTTCCGCCACCGCCGCCACGCCCGCCTTCGTGCCGGATACGACAATTTGGCCCGGACAGTTGACGTTGGCGAGCTCCACCAGCCCGACCGTTTCGGAAATGCTGCGGCACAGCGCATCCAGCGCATCCCGCTCGGCGCCGAGCACCGCGGCCATGCCCCCCTGGCCGCCGGGCACCGCTTCTTCCATGTACAGCCCCCGTGCGCGCACCAGCTTCACGGCATCTTCAAAATCCAGGACGCCGGCGGCCACCAGCGCGCTGTATTCGCCGAGGCTGTGGCCGGCCACATAATCCGGCTCAACGCCTTGCGACCGGTACAATTCCAGAAGCGCGATGCTGACCGTAAGCAGCGCCGGCTGGGTGTTGGCCGTCTGGCGCAGCTCATCTTCCGGCCCTTCAAAGGCCAGCTTGCTGACGGAAAACCCGAGGGCTGCGTCGGCGCGGTCGAAAATGGCTTTCGCCGCCGGCGATTGCTCATAAGCGTCCTTGCCCATACCCACGGCCTGCGCGCCCTGGCCGGGAAACACGAACGCGATTTTGCCCATCATTCATCTCTCCCATTGACTACTGACTACATCCTGCATCGGTTAAGCCTCAGGCTGACGGCCGAGCTCTTCCCGGATGGCGGGTACCAGGCCGTTCAAAAGCGCCGTCCTCGTCTGGCGGATGGCGGTCAGCATCGCCCTGGCGTCCGACGAGCCGTGGCCTTTGACGACGAGCCCGTTCAGGCCGAGAAGCGGCGCCCCGTTGTACTCTTTGTAGTCCATCTTCTTGCGGACCCGGCGAAACTCGGGCTTCAGCATGGCGGCCGCCAGCTTGGATTTCACCGAAGTCGTCAGCTCCATCTTCAGCAATTTCAGCAGCGTCACGGCTGCGCCCTCGATTGCCTTGAGCATGATGTTGCCGGAAAATCCGTCGCACACCAGCACGTCGCAGACGCCCTCCAGCACATCGCGCGCTTCCACGTTGCCGACAAAATGAATCGGAGCCCGCTCCAGCAGCGCGTATGCCGCTTTGGTCTGCTCGTTGCCTTTGCCGGCTTCCGTTCCCACGTTGAGCAGCCCGATGCGGGGATTTTCGATCCCGTGGGCTTTCCGGCGGTATACGCTGCCCATCAAGGCATACTGGAGCAGATGCTCCGGCTTCGCATCCATATTGGCGCCAAGGTCAATGGCAAGGACGCCCCGGTCGTCGACGGTCGGCAGCATCGGCGCCAGGCCCGGCCGCTCGATCCCCGGCATCCGGCCCACGATGAGCAGGCCCGTCGCCATCAGCGCGCCGGTGTTGCCCGCCGAAATCATCGCGTCCGCCGCGCCGTCCTTGACCATCCGTCCGGCCGTCACCATGGAGGAACCGGTTTTGCGCCGCACGGCGCGCACCGGCTCGTCATCCGCCTCGATGACTTCAGGCGCGTGCTCGATCGTCACGTTGGCCGGCAAACTTCCCGGAAGGAGCGTTTTCAGCGCTTCCTGCCGGCCGACCAGCACAAATTCCGTATCCGGCCATTCGGCCGCCGCCGCAAGGACCGCTTCCACCTGCGCGTTCGGCGCGAAATCGCCTCCCATGGCGTCAACGGCGATTCTCACGCTTCTTGCCCCCTTCTGGATGCTGATTTCCCGCGGCGCGATAGATCACGAAATTGCCGTGGAAGACCATTTCCTCACCGACGTAGGTGAACACTTCGACCTTGGCTTTGCCCCCGTCTTTGCCGCTTGCGCGCACGTAAGCCTTGGCAATGCACTTTTCCCCCACCTTCACCGGCCGGATGAAACGGATATCCGCCGAAGAGGTCAGGGCAATCTCGTCGTTGATGACGGCCACGGCCAGCGAATTGGCCTGCGCGAAAATGTGGTGTCCCCGGGCGATGCCGCTGCGGGAAAACACGTGCTCAGGGCCGATTTCAAAAATCGAAATGCCGCTCTTGTCCAACTGCAAATCGACAATTTCCCCGATCACTTCCTGAATGGGCAGCGATCTTACCGGATCGTAAGACCGCTCCGCCATCATCTTGATCCGTTCCCTCAGTTCCGGAATGTTCAGCTCCAGCCGGTCGAGCCGGATGGTCTGAATGCTGACTTTCAGCAATCGGGTCAATTCGCGGTCGGTCAGAAACGGGTTTTCCTCAAGCAGCTTGGCAAGCTGCTGTTGTCGCTGCCGTTTCGGAACTCGTTCCATGCCGACGCATCCCTTTCTTGCCCCGTAAGAGCTGGATGTTTTTGCCTGTGAATGAATTGGCAATTTAATACCTGGTGCTAAACAAAGTATAAAGAAAAACGCGCCTGCGCGCAACGAAAGCGACTCGCGGCGCCGCGCGAAAATCCGCTGGCGGATTTTTGCGCGGCGCCGCTCCTCGCCGTCCCGGCGGGCGCGCCTAAGCGCATTTTATTGCGAAATGATTTCGCGGGATTTGTAAGTTCCGCAAACCTTGCACACGCGGTGCGCCAGCTTCAGCTCACCGCAATGATCGCATTTCACCATTCCCGGAACCACCAATTTATAATGCGTCCGACGTTTGTTTTTGCGGGCTTTCGACGTTTTTCGGAAAGGTACTGCCATGTTCCCACCTCCTTAGCGAACTCCGTCCCACACATCAGGCGCGGCTGATCTCTCATTGGGATTCGAACCAGTTTTTCAGCGCCTCCAGGCGGGGATCGATCCGCTCCGCCTTGCAGGCGCAGCTTTGCTCATTGCGATTCGTGCCGCATTCCGGGCAGATGCCTTTGCAATTCTCATCGCAAAGCGGAGCCAGAGGCAGGTTCAGTACTAGCTCGGCTTCCAGGAATGGACGCAAGTCGATTTTGTCTTCCGTCACCGGCACGAAATCGTCCTCTTCATCCGGCTCGGGACCCGCTTCTTTCATCACCCGAAAATACTCTTCGTATGGGAAGGCCAGATCCATATCCACCGGTTTTAAACAGCGAGAACACAAATGCCTGATGCGGCATTTCAGCTCGCCGGACACCGTGATCCTGCCGTCTATTCCTTGCGCAGTAAGCCGGTATTCCAGCGGCCCCAGCGCCTTGATGTCCCGCGAATCGTGAAACAATCCGGACACATCCAGTGACCCTTCCAGCGCCACGGGCTCCCGGCGGGTCAGCAGTTCTTGCACGTGAATAAACATCAGGATCACTCCAAACAAACAAAGTTTATTATATCGGCTCCAAGCAAGATCTGTCAATGCGGCCTGCCGCGTGATATATTCGTTATGTTACAACAGTCTCGGCATTTGGCAAAGGGGAAGCGAAAGTTGCGCACGGTCGGTCTTGTCGTCGAATACAACCCTTTTCACAACGGTCACCTTTATCATTTGCAGCAATCGAAAAAATTGACGGGCGCCGAAGCGGCCGTGGCCGTCATGAGCGGACATTTTCTGCAGCGGGGGGAGCCGGCGCTGGCGGACAAATGGGCGCGGACCGAAATGGCGCTCAGGGCGGGATGCGATCTCGTGCTGGAGCTGCCCGTTGCCTACAGTTCCCAGCCGGCCCAATGGTTCGCCTTCGGAGCGGTCGCCGTGCTTCATGCCACCGGCATCGTCGACGCGATCTGCTTCGGCAGCGAAAGCGGTGACATCGAAGCGCTGCAGGCGGCCGCCCAAGTGCTGGCGGACGAGCCGGAAACGCTGGCGCGCGAGCTGAAAAAACGTCTCCGGCAAGGCCTGCCGTACCCATCGGCCTACACGGAAGCGGCCAAATCGCTCCTTTCCGAGCGGGGACTGAACGGCATTGCCTTTTCCCTGGAGCAGCCCAACCATACCCTGGGCCTCCATTACCTGATGGCCCTGCGCAAGCTGCGGAGCCCGATCGTGCCATACACGGTCCGGCGCATAAAATCCGAATACAACCAGACCGACATCACGGATGCGGCCATCGCCAGCGCCACCGCGCTGCGGCGGCAGCTCGCCGAAACCGGCTCGTGGGACCGGATCGCGCCTTACGTGCCCGCCTCCACGCTCGAAATCCTCGAGCGGGAAGCATCCCGCGGCAGGGCGCCGGTGGACTGGGAATGCTTTGCCCATCCGCTGTTTCATGAGCTTTTGCGTTCCCGGCCGGAAGAGCTGGCCCGCCATGCGGAGGTGACGGAAGGTCTGGAATTCAGGCTGCGGCGCGCCGCCCTGCGTCTGTCCGAGTGGCGGGTGGAAGCGCTGGTGGAAGCGGTGAAAACGAAGCGCTATACCCGGACGAAACTGCAGCGGGTTTTGACCCGCATCCTCCTCGGGCATACGAAAGAGCAGCTTTCCCGCGAGCGCCTGGCGGGCGGCGTGGAATATATCCGCGTGCTGGGTTTTACCGAGCGGGGCCGGATGCTGCTTAAAGAAATGCGCAAAAAAGCGGCGGTGCCGGTGGTGCTGTCCGCCGCCCGGGGAAAATGGGCATTTCTTGAGATGGACGTTCGGGCTTCGGCCGTTTACGCGCTGGCCTTTCGCGGGGCCTCGCCGGCCGACGTGATGCGGGACTATACGCAGCCGCCCGTGCGAGTGTAGCCTTGATGAGGTCTATTCGGCGGACATGCCGCGTACATTGTACAGAATTTTCCTGATCCAAAAGGAGCACGCGAGCCATGTCAGCCGAAAAGACGCGATTGCCGCCGGCGCATGTGACCGTTTTTCTCGGCGCCGCCGTTCTGCTGGTTGTGATCGGCATCGTGCATTCGCCCGGAGAAGCGTTCCGGGCTTCTTTATCCGGTTTTGAAATCTGGTGGCAGCAGGTGTTCCCGGGCATGATCCCGCCGCTCATTCTGGCCGAGCTCCTCGCCGCTTCGGGGCTTCTGCACGGGTTTGCCGTGCTGGCCGAACCGCTGACCCGCGCCTGGCTGCGCCTGCCCGGCTCCGCGGGGTGGGCGGTGGCCTTCGGATGGGCCGCGGGAATGCCGGCCGGGGCCAGGGAAACCGCCCGGCTCCAAGAAAAAGGCCTCATTACGCGGAAGCAGACGGATACGCTGCTCCTCGTCGCCCATATGCCGAATCCGTTTCTCGTCGTCATCATCACCGGGGCGGGCTTTTTGCATAATCCGGCCCTCGGATGGGCGGCAGCCGCCGGCATCTGGAGCGCGGCCACCGTCAGCGGCATCATCTGGTCCCGCCTGTTTCCGGACAGCCGATGCGCCGCGCATCCGATAACGGAACGCGGGCAAGGCCGTCTCCTTGCGCGCGCCTTGCGCGCGGCATCCGAAGCCCGTGCGGCGGACGGACGGCCGCTTGGCAAGCTGCTGGCGGACGCCGTCACCCACGCCGTCTCGGTGATGATGGCCGTCGGCGGGCTGATGATGCTCGCTTCCGTCGTCATCCGCCTCATGCAGCTGTGGGTTCCGGGATCGGACATGTGGCTGGCGATTCCCGGCCTTTATGAAATGCACCTGGGCGCATACGAAGCCGCCCGCTCGCCGATTCTGGAAGCTGCGCCGGAATATGCGGCGGCGCTGCTTGCCGCCGTGCTGGCGTGGACCGGCTTCAGCGGGCTTTTGCAGGCGCGGGCGGCTTTCGGGAGCGCCGGTTCCTTTCCCTGGGGCAAGCTGATCGCGGGCAAACTGCTGCAATCCGCCCTGGCGCTCTTGATCACGTGGCTTTTGGTCAAAGCTTGGCGCACCGGCATCTTCGGATCGGGAACATCCGCTGCGCTCGCGCTTTCCGGCGTCCCGCTGTTTCGCGAAACCATATCGCAAGGCCCGCTGCCGCCGGGCGGATGGCGGCATCTGTCGGAAATATGGCTGGCCGGCCTGGCCTGCCTCGGCACTTTTCTGATGCTTACGCTGCTGGCTGCCCTGATCCGGCCCAAGCGCCGCCGCCCGCCGGATCCGCCTGCTTGATTTCCTGATTTAAACATCATCCGGGTACCAAAGTGCACTTCATTCCGGGCAAATTTGCCGAAATTGCCTAGCTCGGGTGCCAAAGTGCACTTCATTTTTCCGTTTTCATGCGAATCAGCCGTTGTTCCGGCGAACAGAGTGCATTTTGGCACCTGAACCGGCACAATCAGCGGAAATTGTAAAATTCAAGGGCACTTCAGCACCTGAACGCTCCGCAAATCCCCCTCGCCCGCGAATCATCCTTTCAGAAAACAATAAAACGCCCTCCGCGGCGAAAAGCCGAAGCGGAGGGCCATTCATTTTCGAATCATTCGCTCTTATGTAGCTTATCCTTTAAGATTCCGGAGCGTATTTGGCCTTCAGCGCCTGCGCCACCGGCGGCGGCACAAACTCGCTCACGTCCCCGTTGAACTTGGCGATTTCCTTCACCAGGCTGGAGCTCAAGTAAGAAAATTTCGGGTTGGTCATCATGAAGATCGTGTCCACGCTGTCGTCCAGCTGCCGGTTCATGGAAGCCATCTGCAGCTCGTACTCAAAGTCGGACACCGAACGGATGCCGCGGACGATGATGCTGGCCTTTTTGGATTGCATATAGCGGACCAGGAGGTCCCGGAACCAGTCCACCTCCACGTTGGGCATGTCCTTCGTAATTTCCCTCAGAAACGCGACCCGTTCTTCCACCGTAAACAGCGGCGTTTTCGACATGTTGTTCAGCACCGCCACGATTAAGTGGTCAAATTGCTGGGCGGCGCGCTGGATGATGTCCAGATGACCGTACGTGACCGGATCAAAACTTCCCGGATAGACCGCCACGCGGCGCGCAAATTTTTTGCTTGTCTGGTCTTTCATGGCTTGATTCCTCTTTCCGTCAAAATCACGTGTTGCTCGCCTTGCTAAATTTGCGAAGTGCCGGACTTCCGGCAGCGATACACCGACAGCGCCGTGTCGCCGTACCTGGCCAGCCGCACCCGATCCAGGCTGCCGATCCGGTCGGGATAGACCGTGTCCGCCGCATGCTCGATCACCGCCGTCGCGCCGTCGGCGATCAGGCCGCGGGATTCCATTTCGAGCAGCAGCTCATCCATGTTCTTCATCGCATATGGCGGGTCCAGAAAAATCAGATCAAACGGCTGTCCCTTCCTGGCCAGCGCCTTGACCGCCTTCCAAGCGTCATTGCGGTAAATTTCCGCCAAGTCCGACAACTTGGCCGCTTCCAGGTTGCGCCGTACCACCTCGATGCTGCGGGGGTTCACATCCACGAACACCGCATGGGCCGCCCCCCGGCTCAGCGCCTCAATCCCAAGGCCGCCGGTGCCGGCAAACAGATCCAGCACCCGCTCCCCGTCGAAATAAGGCCCGATGATGCTGAACAGCGCTTCCTTCACCCGATCCGCCGTCGGCCGCGTCTCGTGGCCCGGCACCGCTTTCAGCGGCAATCCCCTGGCTCGTCCGGAAATGACCCTCATTCGTTCCTCCCGAATGCACGCCGGCGAAAGAAGTCCTAAACACACATATATGGCTGGTGTTATGTTACCACAAAACCCGCCTGAGGCGGAAGCGTGTCCGACAACAATCGACCGGCGGCCCAAAAGGCGCGCGGACCGTCCGCCGGCGGCGGACGAAAAAAATTTTTCCGGCGCATGTATAATTCGCCGCGGTTCGGATCAACATGATAGTACCGGCGCTGAAAAAGACGCCGGGGACAACCGCGGAGAAGACTTACGTTTCCCCATAAGCTCTTCGTCCG
>ERZ795043.695-NODE-695-length-23251-cov-4.938093_pt1 | contig 23251 bp, 21 predicted proteins | sample MGYA00375127_ERZ795043 | MGnify/ENA primary metagenome ERZ795043 (study PRJEB30172, sample SAMN05518447) | compost metagenome | isolation source: Feedstock adapted compost from Newby Island compost facility, Milpitas, CA | place: USA:Newby Island compost facility... | reverse complement strand
GCCGTATTTCACATCGGCCGGGCAGGCCGTCTCGCAGGCGCGGCAGCCGAGGCAGTGGTCCAGCGTTTCAATGAATCCGGCCGTCGGCTGCATGACGCCGTCATAGGCCGCCTTCATGAGCGCGATGCGGCCGCGCGGCGACTCCGCCTCGTCCCCGGTCTCGCGGAAGGTCGGGCACGCCGGCAGGCAGAAGCCGCAGCGCATGCAGTTCATGAGCTGGTCTTCGTCGAGGGCGCGCCTGAGTTTCGCCGCAAGGCTGTTCCCCGCGCGGCCTGCGAGCCCGTCGGCCGGCATCCCCGCCGGGCGGTCCGCCGCAGCCGCCGTATTCTCCGCCGCTTTCTCCGCAGCTTCCTTCGTCATCAAATGCTCAGCCACGCTGGATCACCACCCTCTTCCGCGTTTCCTTCGCGAACATCTTGCCGGGGTTGAGCAGGTTATCCGGATCGAACGCCTTCTTGATGCCGCGCATGACCGCGATTCCCGCGGCGCCGACCTTCCATTCGAGGAACGGCGCCTTCACGACGCCGACGCCGTGCTCGCCCGTGATCGTGCCGCCCAGGCGGATCGCCGCGTCGAAGATTTCCTCGAACGCCGCTTCGACGCGTTGAATCTCGTCCTTGTCACGCGCGTCCGTCGTCGCCGTCGGATGCAGGTTGCCGTCGCCCGCGTGGCCGAACGTCGCGATGTGGACGTGGTATTTTGCCGCGATGCGGCCGATCTCGCGCACCATGTCCGCGATCTTCGAGCGCGGCACCGTCGCGTCCTCGAGGATCGTCGTCGGCCTGAGCCGTGCCAGGGCCGTCAGGGCGCTGCGCCGGGCGGTCATGAGCTTCTGGCCTTCCTCCGGCGTCTCCGCGATTTCCACGCGATCCGCGCGCTCCGCCCGGCAGATGTCCGCGATGCGCTCGATGTCCCGCGTCACCGCCGCCGGATCGCCGTCCTGCTCGATGAGCAGGATCGCCTCCATGTCGCGCGGCAGGCCGAGCTTCGCGAAGTCGTCCACGACCCGGATCGTCGGGTTGTCCATGAATTCCAGCGTCGCGGGGATGATGCGCGCCTCGATGATCTTCGATACGGTGCGCGCGGCGTCGTCCAGGTCGCGGAACATCGCGAGCATCGTCCGCTTCGACTCCGGCGGCGGGATCAGCTTCAGCGTCGCCTCCGTGATGATCGCGAGCGTGCCTTCCGAGCCGACGAGCAGCTTCGTCAGGTCGTAGCCGGCGACATCCTTCATCAACTTGCCGCCGGTGCGGATGATCTCGCCGTTTGCCAGCACCGCTTCGAGGCCGATGACGTAGTCTTTCGTCGTGCCGTATTTTAGTCCGCGAAGTCCGCCCGAACCTTCCGCGATATTGCCCCCGATCGTCGAGATCGCCATCGAGCTCGGGTCCGGCGGGTAGAACAGGCCTTTGCTTTCGACCTCGGCCATGAATTCGCGCGTGATGATCCCGGGCTGCACGACGGCGGTCAGATTCTCCAGATCCATCTCCAGAATGCGGTTCATCCGGTGCATCGCCATGATGACGCCGCCCGCGACCGGCACCGTGCCGCCCGCAAGATTCGTGCCCGAGCCGCGCGTGACAACCGGAATCTTATGCCTGCTTAGCACTTTCATGATTCGCGACACTTCCTCGGTGCAGGACGGATAGACGACGGCGTCCGGCAGCGCCTGCAGCATCGGGGTCGCGTCGTACGAATGGGCGACCCGCGCCGTTTCATCGTCCCGGATGTATTCGGGGCCGACGATGTCGGCCAATTCCCGTTTTACGGATTCCGAAAGCATGCCGTGAACATCCCCTTCAATTCATCAGGTCATCAGATGATTTTGATTTCGAAACTAGTATACTATAGAATGAGAAACTTGAATATCCCTCGGACAAAGCCGGAGGTATCGCATGGCTTCTTCCTTTGACCGTCACACCCCGCTGGAACGGCCGATGAGCAGCGCGGAATGGGTCCGGGCCGATCTGGAGAGGAGGCTGGACGACGGCACGTTCGCGCCCGGCGAGAAGCTTCCTTCCGTTGAAGAGCTTTCGCGCATGTACGGCGTCGGCCGCTCCACCGTGCGCGAGGCGATCAGCGCGCTGCGGGCGACGGGCCGGCTGGCTGTGAAGCAGGGCGGAGGCACATACGTGCTTGCGCTGCGCGGGGCGGACGCGCGCACGCCGCATCCCGCCTCGCTTATGCCGGATGACTGGCCGGATCGCGCCGCGAGACTGCAGGATCTGCTGGAAGTCCGCCGCGTGCTGGAGACCGGCTGCGCGGCGCTCGCCGCCGAGAAGCGAACGGCGGAGGACGTGGTTGCGCTCGAATCGCTGCTCGCCGAGATGGAGGACAAGCTGGACGACCGCGAGGCGAGCGAGCGGCTCGACGTGCGGTTCCATCTCGCCGTTGCCGCCGCTGCTCACAATGAGACGCTTGCGGAGATGATGCGCTCGATCAGCGAGCGGCTGCACGACGGCATGCGGGACACCCGCGCGCTGTGGCTGTTCGCGGAGCGGGCATCGGCCGGCCGTCTGCTCGCCGAGCACCGCTCGATCTTCGAAGCGGTGAAGGATGGCGACGCGGCGCTGGCGCGCAGCCGAATGGAAGAACATCTGGCGAAGGTGGCGCGGGTGCTGCGGAGTCGGGAGTAGCCGATCGTTTTCGTCGCCGCGCCGCCCGCGCGCCAAAACAGAATGGGCCGTCCGTGAATAGGCGAAGAATCTTCCGCTCATTTGTCGAAAACGGGCCATGGTCGTAAATAAAGGAAAAAACTTCCGCTATTCTTCACCGGATGCCCGGAAAACGGGAATCTCGGCGGAGATAGGGGAAGTTTTTTCTTCTACAATTTCACGAGGGCGAGCGAATGGACAAGAACCGCCTAATTCAGCCGGTGCACCATCTCATACTTGTTGCCGCACGGATCCGAGAAATATACCGCGTAATAGGTCGGGCTGATCGGAAAAAGCCTCGGACCGTCATCGATCTTCCCGCCGCATTCGCGCACCAACTCGGCGATTCGGTCGACCTCGTCGCGGCTCTCCGCCCAGAACCCCACCAGATTGTCGTTCGGCCGGTGACCGGGATCCTCCGTAATGGCGAAATACGGCACATCCGGCAGATCGCCATCCGCGGCAAACACCTTCCATCGCTCCGAATGGAACGTGCGCGTGAAGCCGAGCGCGGGCAGCAGACGCTCGTAGAACGCGCGGACCCGCTCCCAGTCGTTCACCCGCAGATCGATATGGCTGTACTTGTTCACGTGCATCTCTCCGTAATGGCGCCATGAACGCCATGTTGCGGCTGGGGAATCGCATTTGGCTGAAGTTCCTGGCTTTCCGGTGGTCAAGCAACCGGGCGGCCGGGTATGAGGCGCGTCCGCTCACGGCTTGTCTTCCGTTGCCTGCCGGATGAGCTGCAGCCTCTCCTCCCAATGGCGGCGCATCCGTTCCCGGATATAGACGTCCTCCAGCATTTCCTGATGAATCGCGATAGTCGTCCTGCCCCCGCTCGCGTCGAGGAAATACATCTGCAGCCGCGAAGGCCGCTCCCATTCCGGTCGCTTCCAGGCCATGCGCAGCTTGTGGAGCGGCTGAACGACCGTCAGCTTCCCCGTCACGCCTTCCGCCGCCGCGAACTCGAATCCCTTCTCGAGCCGGAACTCCGGCACGCTGCCGATCCAGAGCTTCAGCCCGTCGGGAGACAGCATGAAGCGCCAGACCCGCTCCTTGTCCGCCGCGATCGTCCTGCGGACTCCGATCTGCACGCCCGCGTCCTTCGTAACGCCGACCGGCGTGCGGCCGATCTGCTGTCCGTAAAAGACGGCCAGCCATTCCGCCCACTCGTCCCCGATCCCCCATGTGTCGCGGATATGCCGCGCCATCAGTTCGTTCGACCACAGCGGATCGATCTCCGGCCCGAGACGCGCGAGCCACTCTTCCCATGACGCGCCCGTCGCTTCCCTAAGATCTGCCCTGAAAACGGCGCTTGCCACTTTGTCCGTGCCCCCTTCAGCCGGTCATGATCCCATTATAAAAGGAAAACCCTGACAGGATATGCCAGTGTTTTGCGGGCTTACGTCCGATAGTGGCGGAGCAGGGATTCGGCGATGTCCGCCATGTACTCCCGAAGCTCCCGCGGCTCCAGCACCCGGATCTTCCCGCCGAAGGTCAGGAGATGGTACGGGGCGTGCGTGTAGAGCGAATGCTCATCCAGCCGGAACACCGCCTGTTCCGGCGTCCGTTCCGCGAGCGCGCGGCCGAACAGCCAATGGTCGCACAGGTTGTCCAGCGCGCCGGGGGAACCCGCGATGCGCACCTCGATCCGCCCGCCGCCCGATCCGTCCGCCGCACCTTTAAGCAGGCTGTCCACCAGATATTGCCGGGCGGAAAAAGATTCCGGGCGCTCGAACGGAACGCCGGTGCTCCGGACGCGGCGGATGCGGTCCACGCGGAAACTGCGGATTTCGCCGCGCAGGTGGCACCAGCCGACGGCGTACCATTTGTCCTTCCAGATGGCGATGCCGTACGGATCGAACCGGCGCGCCGTGCGGGGGCCGTCTTGCCCGGCCGCGTATTCGATCTCGAGCGAGATGCGATCGGAGGCCGCCCGTTCGATTTCCTTGAGCGCGGAGGCGAGACGGTCGTCCGCCGGCGGCCGGACGACCTCGACCTGCCGTTCCGCCCGCTCGAGCCGCTCCATCTGCTTCGCGTCCGCGTACCGCTTGATCTTCGCGATCGCGCGGTTCAGCGCTTCTTCGTGCGGGTAGCCGGAGCCGCGGGCGAACTGCGCGGCGTGAAGCAGCGCCTTCTGTTCGTCCGCGTCGAAGAAGAGCGGCTCCAGCTTCACATGCGCCGGAAGGGAGTACCCGCCGTCGCGCCCCGTCTCCGCCACGATCGACACGCCGCTGGCGCAGAGCGCGTCGATGCACCGGTAGACGGTGCGGATGTGGATCTCCAGCTCCTCTGCAAGCTGCCGGGCCGTCATCCGGCCCCGGGACTTGAGCAGCATCAGGATGGCGAGCATGTTGTCCGCCCTGGGCATCCTCCCACCTCCGACATCGGCGCGCGTCCCGTTCGGCCGACGGTACTGCGGGATTGCGGGCACGCATCCTCCTGCAGCACATGTGCGCCGTTCATTGGTCCGATCGCAACGTCCGGGCAGCCTTTCGTTTCATGCCGCGCAGTCTGTCTCTCGTATCCGCATCGACCCGTCTGGATTCGATGATCTTCCGAATCGCCATGTTGTATGTAAAATCGTCCAACTCGCTTTGCTTCAGCCAGGTCAGCGTCCGCCCGGGATCGTGGACGAAGCAGACCGAGATCGCCCAGGCGACGGCCATCTTCGCGTAGTAGCCGTCGTGCCGGATGCGGCCGCACCATTCGAGCACCCGGTCGATGTATTCGTCGTCGACGAAAACCATGAGCAGCATGACGATGCCGAAGCGGATCTCGAATTCCCGGCTGGAGGCGAGATACGGCTGCAGGAAATCCCACACCCGCTGCCGGTGCGCCTTCGCGAACTTCAGCCCGGCGCAGAAGCTGTCACATACCGACCAGTTGTCGATCCGCGTCACGAATTCGGACACATGCCGCAGAAGCTCGTCCACGTCGGCCCGGGCATAGCCGATGACCATCCCTTGCAGCATCGTCTCCTCGAAATACCGGTTGTCCGTATGCCGGAGGAATGCGCGCCAGTCGCCCCGGGCGATCGACTTTGCCAGCCTGCGCAGCTCCGGCAGCCGGACGCCCAGCAGGTTGTTCACGTTCGGGATGAGGGACGACGCGAATTTCCGGTATTCTTCGTCGGCCATTTCTTCAAGCTGCCGTCTGATCTGTTCCCGATCCACCGTTTCCCCTCCGGCTTCACAACATTTGCCATCATCAAAAGTATAACAAGCCAGGGGCCGCGTCACCAACGGGCTGCGAATCATGGCGCGAATGGAAGGGTGCCGCTGCCGCATCCGCGGCGATTCTGCGGTGCCAGGCCGGACGGGAATCGCGTCCGAGACGCTGCCGGATTCAGGCTTGGTGCAAATCTGCACCAAAATCGTTTTGTAATGCGCGGGATATGCGATCTTGGTGCAAATGTGCACCAAGATCGGACCCGAATCGGAAAAGTGCTCTCATATGGTGCAGATTTGCACCAAAATCCGCAATTTCGTCGCACACGGAAAAAACTTGGTGCACATATGCACCAAAACTCTTCGTCGTCTCACCAGATCGTCTCATTCTCCAGCGAACGGACCCATTCATACCGCGCGATCCTGACGCCGGCGCCGCGCATGATCGGGCGCAGCTTTCCCTTGTCGCACAACCGCCTCAGGATCTTCACCGCCGTCCGCTTGTTCATGGACAGCTTCCGCACGAGATCCACCGGCCGCACCTCGCCCGCGAGCATCGCGTAACGCAGCACTTCGCGCTCCAGCGGCGAACTGACGTCTTCCCCGTCCGCCGCCATGTACGGCGCCATCAACGAGCGAATCAGGAAGCGCGTGGTCTCGGGACTTTCCTCCAAATCGTCGTACGGGATGGACACGACGCGGTACCCGAGCGTCTGAAGGAACGTCTCCCGGTTCAGTTCGCGGCGATACCGGGTCCGGTCGGCCTGCTGCACGTGGGGGCCGTACCCCTTGATCTCGAACGCGATCCGGCATTGCCCCCGGATCCAGGCGAAGTCGACGAAATACGGCTGTCCGCGCCAATCCGCCACTTCGTACTCGGGATGCAGGTGATCGAAATGGCCGTACAGCGGCCACCACACCCGCTTCAGGAACAGGCGCTCGCCGTGTCCGTGTCCCCGCAGCAGGCGGTTCCTGCGCTCCCCGGTACGCCGCTTCAGGTGCGACGCCAGCCATTGCTCGTGCAGGGTCTCGAATCCCATGACACATCACCTCCGCGCGGGCAAAACGAAAGCCCCGACCCACCCGCAAAGGGTGAACCGGGGCGTGCTTCGCCCTGTCAAGTTTTCTATTATTCTACCATTCTACGGGCGCGTACCGATCCCGTCAATGCCCGCCGCGTCCGGACAAGCGGCCAACGATCGGCATCCGGCGCTTGCCAACATCTCGGGATGATTGCCAATATAGAAATGGCGGAAATTCTTCCAATCGGACCATCCGGTCACCGAGGGGGAGGGATAGGCGTTGAACATCCTGCTGCTCGGCGCGACGGGGCCCACTGGCCGGCAAGTTCTGGATCTCGCCCTGAAATCGGGGGCCGCGATTACGGCGCTTGCCCGCCGGCCGGAAGCGCTCGATGACCTGAAGGGGCGCATCACCGTCATCGCGGGAGACGCGACGTCGCCCGACAACGTGGCGAAAGCGATGCACGGCCGGGACGCCGTGATCTCGGCGCTGGGTACGCGAAAATCCCTTCGCGCGAACGGTTTGTTCACCCGCGCGGCTGAAGCCGTGGTCCAAGCCGCCCGGCAGACCGGCGTGACCCGTCTGGTATGGCTGTCGTCGTTCGGGGTCGGGGACACGTTCCGGGACGCCACCCTCGCGCAGAAAATCATGTACCGGACGCTGCTGCGCGATCTCTACCGGAACAAGGAAGCCTCCGAGCGCATCATCCGGGAGAGCGGACTGGACTGGACGATCGTCTATCCGACGGAGCTGTACGACGGCCCGGCCACGGGGAACTACCGCGTCGCGGACCGCATCCCGATGAAGGGTTATCCCCGGATCAGCCGCGCGGATGTCGCGGATTTCATCTGCAAGGCGGTGCGCGATGACGCGTGGATTCGCCGAAGCGCGGTCATCACCGGCTGACAAGCGCCGGGCAGGCGGACCGGGCGGGGAACACCCCCGGAGCGCCACGAACAAGCGAAAGCACGCCCGGAGCACCACGGACAAGCGAAAGAAGGAGCAGCCATGAGCACATTTGCCATCGTATTCGGCGTGACAAGCGCATTGTTCATTTACGGCGCGGTCAATGTCTACATTGGCCGGCGGCTATATCAGGGACTGGCCCGGATCATTCCCGGGCTGAAGGGCCGCGCGTTCGGATGGGCGTACGGCGCCGTCGCGGCGGCTTTCCTGCTGTCGTACCTGCCCCTGCCGGATATGCTCCGGTGGCCGATGCGGGAATTCGGCGGCTGGTGGATGGGGGTCTGGACCTATCTGCTGCTGTGGTTTGTCGCGGCGGACTTTGTGCTGATCGCCGGCAGGCTGGTGAGAATCATTCCATCGCCGATCCCCGCGGCCGTCCGATTCGGTGCCTGGCTGATCGCCGTACTCTTCACGGTCGGATTTGCCGGCTGCGGCGCCTGGAACGCGACGCAAATCAGGGAAGTGCAATACGAGGTGAAACTTGCCGAGTCCGCCCTGCCCGAACCGCAGCGCATCGTCCTGATCAGCGACCTGCATCTCGGCGCGGCGCGATCGGAGAGCCGGCTGGAGGAGCTCGTCGCGCGGATCAACCGGATGGAGCCGGATCTGGTCGTGATGGCGGGAGACATCTTCAACGACGATTTCACGGCGATCCGCAATCCCGAACGGGCGAGCGAACTGCTGCGGCAGCTTAAGGCCCGGTATGGCGTCTACGCGTCGCTCGGCAACCACGACGCGGGCGCGACGCTCCCGCAGATGCTTAAGTTTCTCGAGGACAGCAACATCACGGTGCTGATGGAGGATTACGCCGTCATAGACGGCCGCTTCGTGCTGATCGGGCGCCTGGACCCGTCGCCGATCGGCGGATACGGCGACCGGATCCGGATGCCCACCGACGAGCTGCTGGCCGGGCTTGCGGGGATCGGTCCGCATCTTCCGCGAATCGTCCTGGACCATACGCCAAGCCGGCTGGGGCAATACGGCGACGCCGTGGATCTGATTCTGTCGGGGCACACGCACAGGGGGCAGATTTTCCCGGGAAATCTGATCACGCGCCTGCTCTACGAAGTCGACTACGGCTACTATAGAAAAAGCCCCGCCGGCCCCCACGTCATCGTCACTTCCGGTGTCGGCACGTGGGGCATGCCGATGCGCGTCGCCACCGATTGCGAGATCGTGGCGATCATGCTGACCTAGCCGTTCCGCGGGGGAAGCCCGAAGGGGCGCAAGGGCGCCTGTGCGCGGTGAAAGTTCATTTATAGTCGATTTCGGTGATGCAGCGGCGGGATGCGGCTGCCCAAATGGAAGCAGATTCCGGGGATTCCGCCGGACGGGGTGGATGATGTGCGAGAGTCTGAACCGGGGAGGCGGGCGGTCCTGATGAACATCGCGGACAACATTTTGAAGCACCATCTGCGGAACGTGTACGTGATCGCGGGGCATGCCTGCGGCGGCAAGACGACGGCGAGCCGGTACCTTGCGGAGAAATACGATCTCATCCTGCTGGACTGGGACGCGCAGTTTCCCGAATACCAGGCGCTGGCCGATCCCATGTATCAACCGGCGATGAGCAGGCGGCGGCAGTTCACGTCCTGGGAGGAATACTTCATGCAGCCTCCGGACGAATATGCGGCTTGGCTGCACGCCACGATGCGCGAGCAGGAGGAGATGATCATCGCGCACCTGATCCGGCTGTCGGGGATGGTGGGTGACCGGAAGATCATTGTGGACGGATTTTTCGACGTAGACACCCTGAAGCGGATTTCGGACTACGACCGCGTGGTGTTCCTGCTCGCCTCCGAAGAGGTGGTCCGGCGCGAATATTTCAACCGGGAATGCAAAAGGGACATGTACGCATGCATCATGGGGCTCAAAAATCCGGAAGCGGCGCTCGAGAACGTCTTCCGTACCATTCTGTACGGGGCGGAGGAGCGCGAGCGGGTGATCCGCGAGAGCGGATTCAAATGGTTCAAGCGGGAGCGGCCCGGCACCGACCCGATGGACACGATCCGCAAGATCGAGGCGCATTTCGGTTTTGCAAGGCAAGCCGGATGGGGAGATGTCCCGAAGTGATGGAGTACATAAACGGACGGAACGAAGAAGGAGCCCGCATGCCGAGGGCTCCTCTTTCGTAAGTTACTTCTTGTACATGCCTCTGGACATCTGGCGGGACAGGCTGACGGTCCGTTCGGACGCCCAGCGCACCCATCGGTCCGACGCTTCATCATACTTGGAATATTCGCCGTCCGGCGAGAGGACCACGGGCACCGGTCCCGCGACGCGCAGGTCGCCCGGGGGATCCGAAACGACGGTCAGTTCCTTCGAGTCCGGCCGCCACAGAAAGAGCGTCGTTTCATATCGGCCCGTGTCTTCGCGCCATACCTGTATCAGCAGGATGGCGCGCTGTTCGTCCGCGTACCGGATCACGCCCGGCAGCTCCGCCTCGGAACCGTCCCGGTCCTCGAACAGGGTGAAGGGCTGGCCGTCCCGGTAGAAGGTGCGGTAGACCCCGCCGGCCGTCGGAATGACCGGATGCTCCCGCAAATGATGCTCCACGAGCGGCGACAGGCTCCATCCTTCATGATGCGCGACCGGGCGGCCCTCGTCATCCAGCAGGTGGAGGTCGACCGGGTACGGGCCGGATTCCGTCACACCGTCATAGGTGCCGGTCAGCACGTTCCATTGCTTCGCCCAGGGATCGTAGGCGAAGGAAAGGATGTGACGGCCGGTGCCGGCGGTAGTGAACAGCGTGGAACGGGAGCCGGTTTCGATGGAATGGACGTAGAGGGACAAAGAGTCCGCATAGGCCACGCGGTCGTTTCCGGCCCACTGGACGGGAGCCCCTTGATGGAGCGCAACGATGTATTGGTAAGGTTCGATCGTGACCGCCGGTTCGCCCTTCCGCTCGAGCACGAGGCGGTAGTAATCGCCGATTACGTCACCCTCGGGCCATCCCACGACGACCGAGCCGACGTAAGCTTCGCCGTCCGGCGAGAAGACGATCGTCTCGTAGAACGGATCGTTCTCCGACCAGCCGACGCGCGCCCCGCTCTCCAGATCGAGCCAATCCGAAGGTTTGACCTGCACGACGGCGTATTGGTTCCGGTCTCTGGCGACGTAATTGCCGCTTGCGGAACGGAAGCCGTCAAGCGTCCCACCCAGGGAAACGCGCTCGTGGCGCGAAGATTCGAGCCCCGGCAGGCGAAGCCGATACCGGTGCTCGTCGATCCATTCGCCCGCGGGAAGATCGGGGTTCGGCGAACGGTCCATCGCTTCGCTGAACCGAAGCACGAGATTCGGATGCCGGGCCGGCACGACGGCAACCGGCTGCGCTCCTTCCCGTTCGGTCGGCCGTACGAACAGTCCGGGGGTGGAAGTTTGCGGGTTTTCGTATTCCAGCGTGACGCCCAGCGGTTCCTTTTTCACAATGGAGATCGGGGGCAGGTCGCCCAGGGTCACGGTCACGACGGGCTCCAGGCCGGTCATGCGCAGCACCGGGCGGTCCGGGAATTTGTCCAGATTCGTGAAAGCATGGTCGGCCGCGCCCTCAACCCGGATCTGCTCCAGCAGCCGGCCCACCTGTTCCGGATCGGCGTCCAGCAACATGCCGATGCTGAATTCGCCGTCCAGATGCCGGACGATCGTATAGGGCTCCCGCGGCAGGTCCTCCTCCGTAAGCGTCAGAAACAAATAGCTGATCATGTCGTCGCTTTGCCCGAAATCCAGTTCCTTCAGCGCCTGGCGGAACGAAAGGCCGCTTTCGCCGGAAACGGGCCGGACCTCGTCCGCGGCCTCCGTGCGCCCGTCATCGGCCGCAACCGTTCCGGTTGAAGCATCGGCCATGGGGAGTTCTTCCGCCTCCGGTTTCACGGACCAGACATCCGGCCGCACGGCCGCCACCAGCAGAAGAAGAACAAACATGGCCGCGATCATGTTCGCGAGTAACCAGCGCATCGGAACTTCCTCTTTTCCCGTTTTTTTTATATTAGACGAATGCTTCCTGTCAGAGGTTGCGTTCCGAAAGCTTCCGGGGCCGGACATTTGCGCTTGCTCCGCAAGCCGGATACCGTTTATCCTGTTCATGGAAAAAACGGTGCGTGGAAGCGGAACGGCGCAAGGGGGATGAAACGATGGGCTGCAAAATCCGGTACGTGCATACGAACCTGGTCGCGAAGGATTGGCGGAAGCTGGCCGAATTCTACATCGCCGTGTTCGGGTGCAAGCCCGTCCCGCCGGAGCGGGATCTGTCGGGAGAATGGCTCGAACGGTTGACCGGCCTCGAAAACCCGCGCATCCGGGGAGTCCACCTGGCGCTGCCCGGATACGGGGAAGGAGGACCGACGCTGGAGATTTTCGGATACGAGCCGGACTGCCAGAGGGAGCAGCCGGGCCGGATCAACCGGCAGGGATTCGGGCATATCGCCTTCCAGGCGGATTCGGTGGAAGAGGTGCTGCAACGCCTGATCGAGCACGGCGGAAAGCCGCTCGGCGAGATCGTCGCGAAAGAATATGAGGGCATCGGGACGCTGACCGTCGTTTATGCGGAAGATCCGGAAGGCAATTTCATCGAAATCCAGAACTGGAGCTGAAGACGAGGGACCCGTCCGCGGCCGTGAGGCCTGGGAGCGGGTCCCTTCTTTGCCTGGAGATTATCCGGCTTCCCGTGCGCCCTGTTCCGGAGGGTTCTGCTTCTGGTCCGGGATGGCCGGCAGCACGACGCGAAAGACCGTACTGACATGGGGCGTCGACGAGACTTCGACGCGGCCGCCGTGCCGCCGGACGATCGCGGCCGCCAGGGCGAGGCCGACGCCGAGCCCGTCGCTGGGCCGCCCTCTGTCAACGCGGTAGAACGGCTTGAAGATATGCTCCATATCCTGCGGCGGAATGCCTTTGCCCCGGTCCTCGACTTCGATCCGCACCGCATCGTCCTCCCGGGTCAGGCGAACGCCCAGATAGTTGCCGCCGGCCCCGTGCAGAATCGCGTTGTCGATCAAATTGCGGATGACCAGACTCAGCGCTTCGTGGTCGAAGGCGGCCTTGACGGGCACCTCCGGCAACTCCAGCCGCCATTCCATTCCCTTGTCCTGCAGGATCAGCACATAGTCCGCCATGACGGTCTGCAGCAGGGCGTCGATGAACCCTTCGCTCATCCGGAACGCCTGCGCGGGATCGTCCAGCTGGGCGAGCCGGAACAGCTTGCGCAGCAGGTCGTCCATGTAGTCGGACTTCTGCAGGATGATCGACGCGTGCCGGACGCGGGTGTCCCGTTCATGAACCGAGCCGCGCTGGAGCGTCTCCGCGTAGCCGCGGATGATCGACAGCGGGGTCCGGAGATCGTGCGACAACTGGGACACCAGATTCGCGCGGGCCTCCTCGACCTGGCGGATGTGCCGGTATTGCTCATGCAGTTTCATGATCATTCCGTTGTACAGCGCCGTCAGCTCGCCGATCTCGTCCCGGCTCGGATCTTCCAGCAGCACGGGCTCGCCGGACAGGTCGACCCGCTGCATCGCCTGGTTCAGCCGGTCGAGCCTGCGCGTCATCCGGAAAATGAACAGGAAGGCGCACAAGGCGGGCAGCGAGACGATCAGCACGAGCGGCGCGACCAGGAACGGAAGGACGGCCCAATTTTTCAGATACAGGAAGAATTGAAGGCTTTGCATCGAGCCGGCCTCGATGTCGAACAGGACGTACAGCTTCTCTCCGCCCGCAGCGATCTCGTAGACCAGGGCGACATCCTCGTGGAAAAACATCCGCCGGACCGGATCCTTCAGCCTCTCGAGCATCTCCGGCATCGTCCACGGCTTGTCGCGGGGGATGGGGGAGTAGAGCAGCGTGCCGTCGCTTGCGAACAGCTCGATCCGCAAATGTTCGTACATGCGCGAGAACTCTTCGATTTCCCGCGCGAGCCGTCCGTTGTCGCGCAGATCGATGCCGTCCAGCCGGCCGGCCAGCTCTTCGCTCATTCCCTTGAGCCTTACATGGTTGTATCCGGGGAGAAAACGCGAGGAGGCTTCGAGAAACAGCACCGTGATGAGCGCGAGGGTCAGCAGCAGGGAAACGGCGATCAGCCAGGCGCCCTTCGACTTCAGCTTCATTCCGAATCGCCCGCCAGCATGTATCCGACGCCCCATATCGTCTGGATATACCGGGGTTCGCGGGGGTCGTCCTCAATCTTTTTCCGCAGCAGATTGATGTACACGTTGACGGAATTTTCGTCCACGTTGCCGTGCCCCCAGGCTTCTTCGAACAGCAGGGCCTTGGATACCGGGCGGTTCGGGCGCTTCATGAGCGCCAGCATGACTTTCGTCTCCAGCGCGGAGAGGGGGATCGGCTGTCCGTTCTTGAACAGCACCTGTCCGGACGGGTTCAGGGTCAGCCCGGAGTACGAATAGGTCATGGACTGTTCGACGGACGCGGCCCCGCCCGCCCGGCGGAGATGGGCGTTGACGCGCGCCACGAGCTCCGCCGGACTGAACGGCTTGGTCACGTAGTCGTCCGCGCCGAGGTTCAGCCCGTATACCTTGCTTTCGAGCTCGTGTTTCGCGCTGAGCAGGATCACCGGCATGTTCAGCGCGTCTTCCCGGATGCGCTTCAGCACCGTGAAGCCGTCCATTCCGTCCATCAGAATATCGAGGATGACGAGATCGAACCGGTGCGCTCGCATCAGGTCAAGCGCCTCGCGTCCGGTTTCCGCCCTGGACACGCGCATGCCGGATTGCGCAAGGTGCAGTTCCAGAAGATCCAACAGTTCCCGTTCGTTGTCCACCACGAGGATATGTTTCATGGCCGCTTCACCGAAAAAATTGGCTTTTTTGAAAGTATAACACAAAATGGCATGATTTCGATCCGATTTATCCTGATTCGACATTTGCCGCCGGGTTTCCATTCTTCATCCGGCGGCGGAGGAACAAATGCAAGCGGGGGGAACCCTCCGGGTTCCCCCGCCATGACCGCGATTGCCGCCGGTTTCCCGGCTTGGTGCGTTATGTTTGCGCCATACAGACGAACTTCAGCTGAGGTCGGTGAGATGGTCCGCCCGTTGCAGGCGGCACAGATTCCGGTACGCCCGCGGGGACAGTCCGGCGATCCGGCGAAAGATCCGGCAGAACGGCGTAAGTCCGGGAAAGCCGACGGCGTAGCAGATTTCGGTGATTTTCAGGCCGCTGCCTGCCAGCAGGCGTTTCGCTTCCTCCACGCGAATCCGGTTCAGGTACTGTTTCGGGCTGGATCCCGTATATTTCTTGAACATGCGCTGCAGGTGGAAGGCGCTCACGCCCACGCGCCGGGCCAGCCGGTCGAGCGTCCACGGGTCGCGGTATTCTTTCTCCAGGAGCTCCCGCACTTCCCGAACCCATGCCGCGTTCGGATCGCTCAGCCAGGGCGCCGAATACCGCCTGAACAGCTTGAGGGCCGCGGCCATCGACATGACATACACGATCATCCCCAACGCGTTGGGAATGAACAGCAATTGCGTGAAATGCACGTCAAGCCATGCGGTGAGGGCGACGCCGGCACACGCGAAGAGCACGACCAGCCAGACCACCCTGGCCGGCGTTCCGGTTCGCGGGTGCTCATGGTGCAGCCAGGCGGGAAACGCCCTGTCCCGGCTCAAGGCATACCCGAGCTGCGCCAGAGAGGCGACATACGCGTTCACGGTTCCCGTACAGATGATGAGCGCCAGCAGCGCCGTGGCGTATTGCGCGGCCATTCCGAGGGAGCGGCCCAGCATGACGCCGAGGGGGGCGGAATCGGTCTCCGGACTGCCGTACGTTCCGCTGCCGACGGTCACGATGCTCAAGGCCAGGAACACCGTACCCGTAATCGCTGCGCTGATCATGGCGCTCCGCACCATGTCCCGCTCCGGCCGCCTGAATCGGTCCGCCAGATTGCAGATCGCCTCCCAGCCGAAGAAGGACCAGAAAATGAGAACAATCGCCTCGCCGACCGCGCGCCATCCCTGGGCGAAGAACGGGCTGAATTGGTCCTTCTGCACATGCGGGACGGCCGCCGCGACGGCGATGAGCAGAATGCCCAGCAGAAGCGAGCTGAAGAGCAGGGAGACTCTGCCGCTGATCCGGATGCCGAAATGGTTGGACACGCCGCCGGCGAGCAGGATCAGGCAGGCGAGCGCCGAAGTTTCCCCGGTTGACAGCCCGAAGGCGGAAGCCATATAGTACGCGCCGGTCAGCGCCACGATCATCTGCCCGACAGACGCGGTCAGGAAATAGTACCATCCCGTGAGATTGCCCGGATGTTCACCGAAGGCCATGCGGACAAACGTGGCGGCTCCGCCGGCATCGGGATGGATGCGGGACAGCGAGGAGAATGTGTACGCGAGCGGGAAACTGAACAGGACCATGATGATCCAGGAGAGAAGCGAGGCGGGACCGGCGATGCTGGCCGCGCCGGATGACACGAACAGAATGCCCGATCCCAGGATGGCCGCGATGTACAATGCGACTGCCTGCGGCAGGGTGATGGTCGATTTCATGGCAGATGGCCTCCTTCAAGCCGCATTGGTTGATGGACGCGCGTCTAACCTCAATATTGCCGGCAGGCCATCCGAAAAACATCGCGGTTTGTTGCGATTCAATTTTCAACGGAAGAGAAAGCGGACGTGATCACGACACCCTCCGCGGAAGGATTCAAACAGAAGATTACCAGTTTAACCCAATTCTTTTTAATAATCTTTTTAGAGCATTTCCAGCTGCTTTTTGTTAGGATATCAAAAATGAAAGCTGCATGACGATCAGGGTGGTGCCATTGAGGACGGCTCGAGACCGCAGCATGGCGGACAGAAACAGGTGGGGGAGGATTGGCATGGGTGCTCGTCCGGTTTTTCTTCGCCGCCGCTTGTTGTATTTCATGGCCGCGTCGTTCGTTGCAGTTGCTGCCGCAGGACCCGTTGGCCCGCCGCCGGCTGCCGCGGCTCAATTTACGGATGTGCCGCCAAACGCATGGTATGCGGAAGCCATCTCTGAACTGGCAAGTGCCGGAATATTGGGTGAGCTCGGCTTGGGCAAATTAAATCCGTACGCAACGGTGACACGCGCCGAGGCATTTGCAACGGTGTCAAAAGCTCTCGGGCTCAATGAGATTAGCGCGCCCAAGCATTCGTTCAGTGACGTGCCTTCCGCCCATTGGGCCATGGGGGCGATCAACGCTTTGTCTGCAGCCGGGATTATCAAAGGGCACAATGGCCAAATCAAGCCCGATGAACCTCTGACCCGCGAAGCCATGATCGTCCTTCTGCTTCGCGGATTGGGGATCGACGAAGATCCGAATGCCAATCAACCGTTCTCGGACGTTCTCCCGGGCCATTGGGCCGAAAATGCCATCGCCACAGCGGCGGCCTATGGCATTACGAACGGCGTGGGCAACGGCAAATTCGGTATTGGCCAAAACGTAACGCGCGCGGAATTGGCCGGGTTCCTGTACAAACCTCCCGTCCGTGAACAGCTTCCGGGCTGGCAGGAATATGTGAAGGGCAAACAAACGGAGGAAGACGATTCGGAGCCGGTGCAGGAGGAGCAGCAGGCCGGGGATGAACGGGAAGAACCGGCGCAGCATGAACCGGAACAGCCCGCAGTCCCGAATCCCGGTTCGACGCCGCCGTCCGATTCTTCCCCTCGTCCTCCCTATGTCCCTGTTTCGCCGCCCGTCTATCATCCGACGGTTACCCATGTGGTATACGGCGCGCATGCCGATTACGTCTCTTTCGACATCCGGACGGAGGACGCGGCGAAGGTGTACTACCTGGTGTGGGACGCGGTGTTCGACGGGCAGGTTACGGCCGAATTTCTCAAAGCCAAGGCGGATGCCCGATATGACAAGGCGGGGATGGTGAACGTGTCCGATGGGCAGGCGTCCGCCGTCGTCGCGGGACTCGCGGAAGAGTCCGATTACGTGCTGTATGTGTTGGCCGAGGCACCGGACGGCAAGCTGTCGTCGCTGTATGAACAGCCGTTCAGAACGGATCGGGTGAAGATCAGACATGTGACCCATTCCGTCGGGCAGCAGCAAAGCGACGGAAGTTATCCGATCCGCATCACCGTGGAGGTCAATGCGTTCTCCGTAACGCGCGTATATTGGTGGTTGTCCGACAACCCCGTCCATGATCCCGATCCGCAGGATATCATGAACGGATGTTCGCCGCCTTCGCAAATCTTGGCGTGCGGAAATGACGAGACCGCTCTCGGAACCGGCACGATGGAATTCGAAGTGACCGTGCCGGTATCCGGCACCTGGCAGCTCTATGTCGTCGCCCGGGGCGCGGTTCCGTCTCCCGTCAGCGAACAGTTGATCAAAGTGCCGCAAATGTGAGCGCTTGTCACGCTTGATGTTCATGGCATATCGACAGAACTCCCACGGCGGTTGAACGCGCGTGGGAGTTTTTCTTCGGATCGGGAGCCAATAAAAAAAATGAAATCCTTTTCAGGAATGAATCGTAATACTTGACAGGCATTACGATTTCACCGCGTCTGCAGGTCATGCTCGGGAATCCCTCACGATCTCCGCGGACCGGTCAGGCCAGCCGTCGAATGATGGTCCGATGGAACAAAGGAGGCGCGCAATGGTGGAAAATGAAGCCATGTTGAGGGAAATCAAAAGGGAGATGTATCAAGAAATTGACGAACTGAAGAGGGAGTACCTCGCATTCAAAAAACGAATCAGCGTGCTGGCCAATTTGTTCATTCCCGGAATCGGATTTGTGGTGTGCGGAAGCTCCTGGTTGAAAGGCCTTGTATCGTTTGTACTGTTTGTGCTTTATAACGTGTTGTATTTCAACGTTATCCTTCCTGCCACGGATTCGGTTATCGCCGTGATTTATTATGTTCCGGCAGTCTTGATTTGGATAGCCAGCGCGGTCTTGGTTGCATCCCTGGATTGAGCGGCACGCATGCGATCGGCAAACCATTCCCTCCCGGAGATGCCGTCCGATGTCCCTCCGGGCGTGTGCCGTCTTCCTGTGCGCGGCGGACGGCCCATGTTGAACTGCTGAACCTGTATGAAGCCGGCATGCAGGATGGCCAGGCCCGCTTCTTCGTCGAGACGAAGCATCTGGAGTTCGCCGGAGACAAGCGTCAGTTGGGAGCCTACTATTATGCCGGGTTTTTCGCCGCGGCGCAGACCGATGAGGGATGGAGGATCACGGAGGGAAGCCTGGAACCCCAGAATCTGGCCTGGGAGCTCGGCGGACACCAGCCGTGGCTGGCAGACCCGGTGGACGCCGCGATCGTCCAGGGCCTGGGCAAACCGCTGGATGGCGGCTTGACGCTGCAATCCCGCGTGGAATGGCATTCGGTTGATCATGTCACGGTGATTTTTACGGACGAGAAAGGGAACACGGAGACCGCCGTTGAAGCGGTCCGTCTCACGGAGGGGACCTGGCGGGTCATCGCCGTGGAGCAGAGCATTCAAGCCGACGGGTGAACTTGCGGCATCGAACCTCTGCTTCCGCGTGAAGGGCTCGGCCTGGAACCCGCATATCGCAATCGGCGGACAAGGAGCGAACTCATGAATATCCGATATTTGCAAGACGTCTTGTCCAATATGGACGAGATCCGGGTGATCGGGACAAGCAGCAAGGTGGACGGCGTCATCTGCCATGTGATGGGGCTCGTGCGCCGCGGTACGGACATGCGGCTGATGGTTCTGCAATATGACGAGCGTTATCCGTTCAGCATCGAAGAAAGCGAACCGGCCGAATCATTGGACTCTCCGGGCATGCCCGATACGAACAGGGCGCTCCTGCGCAGCGCAGGAAAAAGCGATCCGTTCATTCCCTTTCAAAGCGTCCCCAAAGTCTTCATTGGCGACAAAGCGTATGACGTGCAGGGGACGGAAACCCGGCGGCTGAGCAAACAGGATTGGGAACATCTGCTCCTCATTGTCCGGTTCCTGAACCTTGGATGGCGTCCGAATGATGTGGATGACCTGAGTATGGACAGGTTGTTCTTGACCGGATTGAAGCTGGAAGGGGCCTATTCCGCCATTCCGGATTTCGGCCCGGATCCGGAACTGCAGGTTTGGATGGCGCCGCGCCGGGTGACGCATCAAGTGGAAAAGCCCGTCACCTTGACCGTGGGAGGCCATTATCCCGAGAAAATCGTTTTCCGGGACTTATCCGGCGGCGAGGAGCATTGGGTGCAGATTAATCGGGTGTATTTGCTGGATGTATGGGAAGAGATGGAGAAAATTTTGGCGGACCCGGTGCTTCAAGAGCAAAGGACACCCGCGGAAATCGCCAGGGCAAGACGGGAATGCGAGCAATTTCTCCCGGAAATCTGCCCCAGGGGCATGTGCTTTCCCGTGGTGGAGTACGAATGCGAGGACGATATAACCCTGCAGTTTTATGCCAAATCTTATCTGGACGCAAAACCCGCTTGCGGCAGCCGAGCCATGGGCTTCATCGTCCGGCCGCAGCAGCCTGCGGGCATGCTGGGGTTAAAGTTGAAAGCCGCCGTCATCCAAGAGCCGGTTCCGGCCGACGCCGTCGCCATCGAGGCGGAGATTTTCCAATATATCCGATGTCAGGGGGACGGATCCTTGACCAGCGTGCGATTGAAATGATACCTATGACCACGCCTTGAAGGGAACACAGAGGAGTAATCATGGATCGTATCCACAATCTCGCAAAAGCAAGATTTCCGTCGCATGACATCACTCCCTTGAGCGGAGGGGCACAAACGCCCTTTATCTGCTGGAGCGAAACGGGAAGCGCACGGTTCCGAAAATCGCGATGCTCTCCAACCGCAATGCCGCAGTTGAGGCCGAATGCCTGCGGCTCCTGAACCGGAGCCGTTTGGCGCCCGCATTATATGAGCGCTTTGAAATCGACGGGCACACGGGTCTATGGATGGAATATATCGAAGGCCCGACCATGCTTTCGTTGATCCTCGGGCGGCTTGAGGACGCACGCGTTGACAGGATTGTGCCCCTGTTTTCATCCTTGGGCGCATTGCTCGCGGAACTTCATGCAGTGCAGATCGGAAGCGGGCATCATTTGCCTCGCCTTGGCATCAGTCCGCCGGGTAGGAAGACGTTTATCGAGGAAAACCTGTATCGGCGCTCGGTTCAACGCATCCTGGGCATCGGCGGCGATACGGAGCATGCTCCCGTCCTGGTCCACGGGGATTTTGGTTACCACAATGTCATTTGCGATCTTTCCGGACAGAACCGGGTGATCGATTGGGAAATGGCCGGCATGGGCGATCCGAGGATGGATTTGGCCAATGTGTTGTTCTGGACCCATTTGCACTTTCCGGATCATGCCGGCCGGTTCGGTGAGGCTTTCATCCGATCCTATCTCAATCGGAGATGGGTGGATTGCTCGCCGGAAAGTATGCATTCCTTTGTCATTTTTCAGGTTTGGAGGATTCTCGGCTTGGTGAACGGGGATTTCCCCGATCACGTGAAAGCCGAATGGAACAGGCGGCTGGCATGGGCGCTCGATCACAGGTTCATCTAATGGCCGCCCGCTTCGCCGGTACGCACCGGCCGCTTCGGCCGCCGGAGCGATGCGTCGATGATCCTCGCCGTTGGCGGGCTGCTATCGCGTGTTGTTTACGCATTCTCGATCAGGGCGATGCGTCTGCGCTGCAGTTCCTGAAGCTTCGATTCCGTCCGGCGGCACAGCGCTTCCAGCTCCGAGACGATGCGGCTGATCTGCGAGCGCTTCTCGCTGATCTGTTTCAACGATTGATTGATGCGGCCCTGCACGACCCAGACGGTGATGAGACCGTCGAAGAAGTAGTCCGCGAACGTAAGCAGCCCGCCGATCTCGATCTCAACGTTGACGTCGCGCTGCACGTCCAGCAGTTCGGTCCGGAATCGCCGCAGTCGGTTCTGCGCGGCATGAATGGCCGAACGCGCGTCATCGATGCGGCTGTGCTTCACTGCCGTCGCGATCATGCCGCCGCCCAGCATATCGTACGTGCCCCAATTGCGGGCGGATTGCAGCCGCTCGCTCGCCCGATCCAGAGCGCTGATGACGGAACGGCCGGCCGATGCGGCTTCCTGCAGTTCTTTCAGATTGGCCTGTTCCTCCGCCTCCTGATCGGTCAACAGCTGCAGCTCGGCGGCCAGGGCAGGGCTTGTCTCCTGGATGAGCTTCCTTTTCTCTTCAAGCGCCGCTTCGATCTCGGCATCAATGAACCGCAGGCCGGCCAACTCCCGCTTCAGTTCCTCAAGTTCTGCTTCCAGATCGTTCACCGTCGCGGCAGCTTCTTCATATTTCAGCTTGACTTGGAGCAGTTCGGCTTCTTCCTTGGACAATTTCTCCGCTTTGCGGCCGATGATCGAATAGAACAGTGCGCCGAAACTTATGCCTTTCAGCCGGTCGACATCTTGCTGCTCCTTCTGAAGCCGTTCCGCCCATTGATCGCGCTCGCGCTTCATGCGTGCCAATTCATCGGTCAACTCTTGCACGCGCTTCTCCCCGTTCGCTTTCTGCCTCTGCCTGCCTTTGAGCATGGCCAGCCGCTCATTGATTTCCCGAAACATCCGATCACCCCTTCTTACCGGCGTTATGTAACATTACGGGCAAAGCGGGGAGGACGTTGCATTATGCGCGGCGGCACCGGTCCGCTCTTCACAATAGGTCGAAATCTTCCGATAATCATACCAAATCGGTTATTTACTCGGTAGAAGGAGGACATCATGACCAACATCTTCAGGTTCATCTATCCGTCCGACGTCGTCGAGTCAGCCGGCAGGAAGAAAGAAATCGGGGAGTATGACGCGCTTTTCATCCGAAGGAACCAGTATATCGCGAACGTTTTTCTCGCTTTTGGCCTGATCAACTTCAGCGTCACGGCCGCCGGCGGGCTTTTTGATTTGTCCAGTATTGTAATCGTTTTCATTTTCTTGGCGGCCGGCATGTTGATTACAGCTTTGAATCGAAATGCCAGGGCGCTGCGCTTTGTCCCCTATATCTCCGTACTGATCTTTGCCGTGATGAATGCGGTGCTGAACGCGCTGTTTGCCGTCCAGGGGAGCGGAGTGGACAGCGCCATCACCCTTGCGTTTGCGGCGTTTTTCCTGTTCTTTCCCACCTTCAAGCCGGTGCTGGCTTTTCTGATCCTTGCGCTGGCCGGGAATATCGCCGTATCGATACAGACCGGTGTTGAAGCGCCGGATATGCTTCTGGGCATCATCCCCGTCTTCATCGCCGGCATTGCGATGACGGTCGTCGCCCTGCTCACGGAACGCATGTTCAAAGATTTGATCCGGCGCAACAAGGATGCCCGGGACGAGCAGATGAGGAGCCAGGCGCTTGTCATGGAACTGAAGCAAACCATCCAGGTCTTGAGCCAGTTCAGGCAAGAGCTTCAGGAGGTCCTCGAAGTGACCGGGAAGACGGCGGAAAACATCGATGACCGGTTCCGGCAGTTCCATTCCGCCATTCACGAGCAGACGGCCAGCATCAACGGC
>ERZ795043.690-NODE-690-length-23439-cov-16.342243_pt1 | contig 23439 bp, 26 predicted proteins | sample MGYA00375127_ERZ795043 | MGnify/ENA primary metagenome ERZ795043 (study PRJEB30172, sample SAMN05518447) | compost metagenome | isolation source: Feedstock adapted compost from Newby Island compost facility, Milpitas, CA | place: USA:Newby Island compost facility... | reverse complement strand
TATCCACAGCACCCAAGAGGGTGCCTACTTTTAGGGGCTTACTGTCGAACCCGGGCCAGCCGCACGACAAGATTGGCCTCCCGTGTGCGGATCCCCTTTTTCTCCAGTATTTCTTGCTCGGACCATTTCATCTCCCGGTCGGAGACGGCCGAATCCCGCAGCATGTCGACCGGCAGGCAGCGGGATTCTTCCGCCTCCAGATCGAAAACTTCGGCCAGCCACTGGGCGTTCGAGTTGAAAATATGCAGCGCCGGCAACGAATTCTGGGTTCCTGTGGTGAGAAGATAAACCGCGGGTTTTCTGGTCAAGAGGGAAGGCCGCTTGATGAAAGCGGCCTTTATCAATCTCCCCGATCCCCCTCGAACGGCCAAAAGCCCCGATGACCTCATGTCACCGGGACTTCCCCAGCTTCCTTCCCGCCGGCATCCGCAGCAGGACGATAAGACCGCCGGCTGCATAACCCGCAGCGATGGCCGTGGAATTCGAAATATGCCTTTTACAGATACGCCGGTTGGTATTGCTTCGGGACGGTCGTCTGCTGTTTCAGCGCGACCGCCGCATTCAATGCCCAGTGCGGGTCCCGCAGCAAGCCGCGGGCAATCGCCGCCAGGTCGGCATCCCCGTTGCGGACGACAGCGTCGGCCAGCACCGGATCTTCCAGCATGCCTACCGCAACGACGGGGACGCCGACGGCTTCTTTGATTTGACGGACGAACGGCACCTGGAAGCCGGGATAGTTGCCGGGTTTCCGCTGTCCGGCCGGCCCTTCCCCGCCCGTGGTGACATGAAAGACATCCACGCCCGCGTCCCGGTAAATTTTGCAGAGGCGGATCGCATGATCGATATCATAGCCGCCGTCCGCGTATTCGATAGCTGAAATCCGGAAGAACAGCGGCATGTCTTCCGGCATCTCTTTCTTCACGGCCTGGATGACCTCGACGCCGAAGCGGGCCAGATCTTTCCCGTATTCATCGTCCCGCTTGTTGGTCAGCGGAGAGTGGAACTGATGAATCAGATACCCGTGCGCTCCGTGCAGCTCGATCATGTCCACCCCCGCCTGGACGGCGCGGCGCACCGCGTCGCCGAAGAGCCGGACCATCCGTTCGATCTCGCCGGCCGTCAGGGCATGGGGCTCCCGATAGCGTGAACCCGGGTACGCGATCTCCGACGGGGCCACCGGCCGGGCCGCATCTTCGGCCTTGCGCCCGGCATGGGCGATCTGAATGCCGATTTTGGCGCCGTGGGCATGCACCCCGTCAATGATTCTGGCGAACGCCGGGATATGCTCGTCCGACCACAATCCCAGGTCGAAATCCGTAATGCGGCCGTCCGGTTCCACATCCGTCATTTCCATGATGATCAGGCCGACTCCGCCGATCGCGCGGCTGAGGTAATGGACATAATGCCAATCGTTCGGCTTGCCGTCCTTGGCCGTAACGGAATATTGGCACATGGGCGCCATGACGACGCGATTTTTGAGCTGCAGTCCTTTTATCCGATAGGGAGAAAACAAATTTTGGTCCAATGCGAACACCACCCGTGAATTGAAGATGGCTTCATTGTAGGACCGCCTTGCGATTTGAAGAAGGACTGCGTTTCTGATGACACTGACGATACTGTTATTGAAAGTATCAGTTATACGAAAAGGACACCCGCAGGGGTGTCCTTGACCGTATCAGGAATTGGACTTTGTCCTGTTCTGTCTCGCCTTGATGACCGCATTGACAATGCTGGCGGCCAAACCTCCCCAAATGATGACGATGCCGATAATCATCATTGCGATTGCGCTGCCTTCCATTATTGGGACACCTCCTTGGCGCCGGTTGCCTGCGGGGTTTTATTTTTGATCAACCCGAACACAATGCCCACAATGATGACGGCAACAACGACAGCCCATCCGTATGCGGTCACAAACCAGGTTGCGTATCCTTCATAATTCTCGAGAATATTCGTTCTGAGGTTATCGAACATCATGATGCCGAGCACGACGGGCGTTATGACGCCAAGACAAACTTTCCACCAGATACCGAGCTTGATATCCGAAATTTCGTTTGCGTGCTCCTGAAGTTTGCCGAGTTGTCTCGCAACCCATGCGACGGCAATCACTTCAACCAGGCCGGCCAACGCCACGCCGAAGTTGTTGATGAAGTAATCGATCACGTCCAGGAAGTACAATCCGCCGTTGGAGGAGAAGATGATCGATATGATCGCCGCCAACCCGCCGCCGTACAGTACGGATTTCGTCCGGGAGATATTGAATTTCTCCTGGACACCGCAGATATAGGTTTCCACGATCGAGATCAGCGAGGTCATTCCCGCCAGCACCAGCGAACCGAAGAACAGGAACCCGAAAAATCCGTTGAGCGCCGGAAGTTGATTGATGATTTGCGGGAACACCACGAACGCCAGACCGACACCGCCGCTGACCACTTCATCGACTGCAACGCCTTGCTGCATGGCCATAAAGCCGAGGATGCTGAAGACGCCGATGCCCGCCAGCAGTTCAAATCCGGAGTTGGCAAAACCGGTGATGAACGCATTGTTCGTGATATCCGATTTCTTCCCAAGATAGCTGGAGTACGTCACCATGATCGCAAAGCCGATCGACAAGCTGAAGAAAATTTGGCTGTATGCGGCCACCCACACTTTGCCGTTCAGGATCGAATCCCAGTTCGGCTTGAAGAAGGCGTTCAGACCTTCCGCCGCACCATCCAGCGTCAAGGCGCGAATGACCAGAATGGCGAACAGCACGAGAAGGGCGGGCAGCATGATTTTGTTCGCAGCTTCAATACCTTTTTTGACGCCTTTATACAGGATGAACAATGCCGCCAGCCAGACGATCGCGAGCGGAATGAACACGCCCGGCACAATGCCGCCGAATTGACCCGGAGTGTCCGCGAGTTTCAAGTACTCGCCGAACAGGAACCCCTCAGTGTCCTCTCCCCAGCTCAGGTTGATGGAAAAGACGGCATAAGACAACGCCCAGGCGATGACGGCGGCGTAATAGACAGAGATTACAAAGGAAACCGCCAATTGCCACCAGCCGACGCCTTGAAATTTCCGGTTGATTTTCCCCAATGAACCGGGAGCCGACGATCTGTACTTGTGGCCGATCGCAAACTCCATGATGAGGATCGGAATGCCCGCGGTCAGGAGCGCAAACAGATACGGGATAAAAAATGCGCCGCCTCCGTTTTCATAAGCGACCGCCGGGAAACGCCAAATGTTCCCTAGTCCAATAGCCGATCCTGCAGCAGCAAGTATAAACCCTGCCCGTGTACCCCATTGCGGACGGTTTTCCATCGCATTCCCTCCAATTTTATTTAAAGCGCTTACATAAAGCGCTTTCATTCTCGTATGATACAACATTTTATTTGAGCCGAAAAGTTCGTTTTTATAAAAAAATGGGACAAACCGCAGTCCAGTTGCTGGAAGCTTCACAGGTCAGCTCTCTGTCGGATACAGCTTCCGGTATGTTTCCACAGTATGCTTGATCAAATCCTTTAAGACCTCGATATGGATATCCGCCCATTTGTTTATTGAGCATAATTCGAGATTTCGATCAGATTTCGATCCGGGTCGCGCAGATAGACGGAACGAATTTTGCCTGTTGCGCCGGTGCGATCCACCGGTCCTTCCTCAATTGGAACATTGCAATTGTCCAAATGACGAATCACGTCATCCAGCGGCGTATTCGTAATAAAGCACAAATCCGCCGAACCGGGGCACGGCTTATCGGCCTTCGGCTCGAATTCGCGTCCGCGCTCATGTAGGTTAATCTTTTGCCGGCCGAAATGCAAAGCGTACCGCCCATCGCCGAACCGGACAACCTCCATGCCGAGCACCTTTTCGTAGAACGCGATCGTACGCTGCAGGTCATGAACGGTCAGCACAAGGTGGTCCAGACGGTCGATGACAAAGCCCGAGTCTCGTGCATCAAGTTCACGCATGAGAAAAAAAACTCCCCATGATGCGGCTCACCGCTTGTTTTGTTGTTGTTCAACACCTTTCCCGGGCTTATGTCTTCGGCAAACGGGCACTATAATCCTTGTTGTAAATAAAGGGCGTCCGGCAGTCCGTCTCCCTGACTTTCCGGACCTATGGAGCCGACACTTCTGCCATTGACCCCTATGTGCGGTTGTGGAAGAATATAACAAGAGCGAATTATTGATGGGGGCGGCTTATGGTCGTCAAGCCGCTACCCCCGGGCCGCGCACTGGAACAATCCGACATCGGAACAAGCATCATTTGACCGACTTACGGGCTTGGTCGGCCTTTTGAACTGGCAGGGAATCCAGCATCCTTGGCTGGATCAAGCGATCGGGGCTTGTCTGAACCATATCCGCTCCACAGAATACGAGGATGCGCACACCATACTGACTGCCTTTTGCCTGCTTGAAAGTCTGCCGCAAACGGATGAAATTACAACGCTCTTCTCCAAATTAACGGACGAGCTTTATCAAGCGAGGTTTTTCTGTCCGGAGGCCCCGCCGCAAAGCTACGGGCTGACGCCGTTGGATTTCGCGCCGTTCCCTGATTCGTAATGCAGAAAAATTTTTCCGGACGCGATGATCCACGACCATCTCATGGCGTTGGACGCCGAGCAAGAGGAAGACGGCGGTTGGCCGATCGCATGGGAACCGCCCGGCGAAATGGCGAGGCTGGAATGGCGAGCCTACAGGACGCTAAAGTCGATCATAACATTGGAAGCATACAGGAAAACGGCATAATGATACTTTTTCCTCCCCCAAAAATAGAAGGGCCATCCTGGGCGGATGGCCCTTCTCGTGTCAATTGCCGGAATACTCTCCGACAACTTGCCGGCCGGCACTCAATCGCAGCCTCAACAACCACACCACCACGATTGCAATCACGACGCCAACCATCCCGACCCATGTAATGGATGTCAGAGACACCCTGTCGACCACAACGCCTCCGATGGCGGCACCCGCGGCCATGGACAACTGCATCATGGATTGGTTCAGGCTCAGCATGATGCCGGAATAATTCGGTTCAATCCGGACCAGATTGACCTGTTGCGTCGGACCGGAGGACCATGCCGCGAACGACCACAAGATCAGGAGGGTCACAACCGGCAGCCACGATTGCATATTGGCAACGGTCAGAGAGAGAAGAACCAGCGCGATGACGTGCAGGAACATCCCTCCCGACAGCGTCGGGAAGACCCCCCATTTATCCGTGCTGAAACCGCCGAATTTGGATCCGATCAGGCTGGCGATGCCGAACGCCAGCAGCACACCGCTCAGCATCCCTTCTCCCAATCCGGCGACATCCAGCAGATACGGCGAAATGTAGGTGTAGGCGATCGAGTATCCGCCGAGCCAGAAAAAGGTGATCGCAAGCCCCAGCGCCACGTTTCCGTTTTTCAAGAAGGCAAGCTGCCGGGACAACGGCATCGGTTTATCCCCTTGAACCCGAGGGATGCTGGCGTACAGAACGAACATGGCCGCGAGACCGGCCAGTGCCAGCAGACCGAAAACAGCCCGCCACCCGAATTGGGCTGCTGCGACGCGTCCAAGAGGCACGCCGATAATGAGGGAAGCCGTAAAGCCCATCACCACGGTGGCAATCGAGCTGCCTTGTTTGCCCGGGGCGGCAATTTTCGCTGCGATGTCCAAAGCGGTGACGACGGTCATTCCCGCGCCCAGCGCCATGATGACGCGGGCTGCGAGAAACGATGCATAGCCGGGCAAAGCGTAGGAAAGCACATTCCCCAATACGAAGATGCCGAGCGCCCAAACCAGCAGTTTCTGTCTTTCCGCCTTAGCCGTGAGCGCCATCAGGATCGGGGTGCCGATGGCGTACACGAAAGAAAAAATCGTGACGAGCTGCCCTGCAGAAGTAACGGAAATCCCCATGGTATCCGAGATCATATCCAGGATGCCGGAAATAATGTACTCGGATGTCCCCACCAGAAAGGAAACCAGTGCCAATAAATAAACTCTCCACGTGCCGGACAAGGCGTTCCACTCCTTTTGATTATTTTATATATACATATCGCGATATGTCGATATATTGGGCCAAATAAAAACTGAATACGTGCGAGGTATTCAGTTCCATATTCAGAGGTTCTGATTCAAGAAATTCGCCAGTTCCTTGATTTTCTCTTCGTTGCGTTTGTAGTACGTGTATTTGCCGATCCGATTGGTTTGAATCAGCCCGGCCCGCTGGAGAATGGACAAATACTGCGAAACCGTCGACTGTGTCATGTTCAACTTATCGGTTACTTGACTGACACACACCCCGATTTCCCGCATATCCACTCCATCATGGGGCACAAAATGTTTCTCGGGCTCCTTCAACCACTGCAAAATCTGCAGCCTCGACTCGTTGGACAACGCCTTGAACACTTCGATGGGATCCATGCCATTTATTATATCTACATTTCTCGATATGTCAATTATCCGCCGGATGGCTGCGTGTTTTCATACAGCTGAAACATGTCCATCTCCGCATCCAGAGACTTGGCGTTTTGGAAAGCTTCCTTGATGCTCCGCTTGTTCTGTATGAGATCGTAGCAAAGCCTCAGAACAAACATGAGCGCGGCATTTCCATCCGGATAGTCATTCGGCCCGATATAGATTTCGCAACCGCTGTCGAGAAAAGCTTGTGCCGTCTCTGAATTTCCTGCCGAACACCCGGTGCCGATTACGGTTTTCCCTGCCAGCCGGGCAAAGCGTCTGATCTTCTCCGGACCAAAGTGGCCCTTGGGTTCTCCCTGTTCATACACGCTTTCTTCCAGCTCCGGCATGATCAACCGGCCTTCCTCGCCATGGAAGCATAGAATGATCGTATTCGTATTCGGATACAGATCGTTGCCGGACAGGACATCAATCAGATCATTCGGTCTGCCGATCCAATAAGTAAAGACTCTTGCGCCGAAATACTCCAGAGCGGCTCGGATGGCCTGGACTTCCATATCGCAGTCAGGTCCGCATACCAATGCCACGTTCATTGCCGGTTTGCTCATTTTATGTCCTCCAGATGCTTTCAAATTTTGTATTTTACGTCCATAACGAATAAAGTACAATCATATGGAAGCCCTCGGGCTTTGAAGCCAAAGCCGCGCAAATCGGTTTTTGGGCTTGTCTGGCGGTCGTATCTTTTCAAATCATGATGATATTATGGGCCGGGCATGGCAAATCTTACGTCATAAGCATCGGGGTTGTTATCTATAAATGGGTGACCGTTGTGCATTAAGCTTATACGGCTCTCCGCGCTGTCCGGTTTCAGGGCATCCTTATGCGAGGACGGGCCGTATCTCATGAATTTCTCTCAAGAACGTGGCACAATGAGAAGAATTGCCGGGGTTTTGTTGCTTTGTTTCATGATTGCAGGTGCTTTCTTCTGGATTTACGATTCCCGGAAGGCCGGCCCCGACAGCGTTGAACCGGATCTGACGATGTCGGTAAAACCGGCGGAAATTTCGGAAGAAACCAAGCGGATCCTGAACGTCATCGGTAACGTCCGGTTGTTTGACCTGAAAATGGATCCGGAACAAGCATTCATGATCAAAATATGGGTCGAACACTTCGAACGCGGCGGGCAACAAGAAAATGTGATCGACTACAGCTCAGGTATTTTGCCGCATAATGATCCGGAAGAATCCGGAAAGCTTCATCATGAACAACTGCTGTTCATCCTCTCTGAAAACCGTGACGAACCGAACAAGGAAAGACGGTTGTCCATCACTTCCGCATTAATCGATGAAGAGGGTTCCGGCAGTACCGCCGCGGAAATGCGTCTTCCGCTTCTCACAGGCGGTCAGGTGACATGGATGAACAGCTCGGAGCTGGAACTGCATCTCAATCAACCCGTAACGCTCGGCTCGGTGATTGAGACTGACAGTCAATCAATCAGATCTGACCTGAGGTTGTTCCAGCAATACGACGAGACCGGTGAATTGCCGGAAGAACTGAGACAGCACGATCGCGTCATCCTGTTTCGGATGATGCTTCAGGGCAATGAATAATCAACAAGCAGAGTCGGAAACACCTGTTTCCAAGCGCCTCTGCTTTTTTCTTATTTTCGCTGCTGGGTCAGCATTTTTTGCGTGATGGCAGGCGTGGCTTTTTTTTTGTTCAAGGAGGTTGCCATATGCGCGCTCCCCAAGGACGTCGAGGCATTGGTGGATATGACGAAGTGACGGTTCTCATAGAGATAACGAAATGGCTTCTGCGTCCTGCAGAAGCCATTTCGTTTACGATCACTTATGATGCGGCTCAAGCAAACTGCCCGATGTTATGATTTTCCCCCGTTATATTGGAATAGAATTATTTTCCCGGTCTTCCCACTGGATCATGATCATTGCCCCGTCATACACATTGACGATTTGCGTCCCTTGTTCCAGCGCAAAGGTGATATATTCCACCTCTTTCAGCTCTTCCGGATCCCCTTTAAAGCGAAAAGTCGACGAAAAATATTTTTTCCATTTTTCAAAATGACTTCGTCGGGGATTGAGACTTCCCATTTCTCCCCTTCTCCCTGAAAAACCATCGCTTCAGAGTGGTTGTTTTCGGATGTATGCGAACATCCGATCAAGAGACTGATGACGACCCCTGCAACAAATACAGGGGTTTTGAAAAGTGTGATGCGTTTTTGTTGAAACGACATGCGCATCAAAAAGCGCCTTCTCCGCTTCCCTTGTCTGAGCAGAACCTTACCATATTCCCCAACAAGAAAAGGTTTCGGCGGCCAGCCATTCATTTCACTAACAACGATTACGTTACTTGTGATACGGTTCTCTGTATCATCTCAAGGGCGGAGCTTGATAGGATGTAGTTATTCCAGATGCCAAGGGAGAGCTTTTCATGCACCAAGACCATGCAGTTGCCGAAATCCGACAGCTTATATCAAACTCATGGACACGATCAATCAAAACCTGCCGAACGGTTACCTGAGCAAAAACAGACACCGGGCTCCTTCCCCGGCGTTTGCTGCTTGTTGACCGATCAAAGCAAGATTTTCCCCAGGTTACAGGAAAGTATGAATTTTATCAAGGCATTCCCGAACGACTTCTTCGGGGGCTTTACCGACAATTTCAATTCCTCTTGCTTTCCAGTCCAAATTCTTGATCTGATCCGTCAAAACAACACCCTTGAACACCAATCCTTCGGGCAGGAGCACTTCATATCCCCATCCCCGGATCGTATGCGTTATCGGACATACCGAAACAAATCCCGTCACTTTGTTGAATGATTTTGGAGAAAGCACGATCGCAGCTCTTCTGCCGGCTTGTTCGTGGCCCGCTTGAGGATTGAAGTTGATCCAAACCAGATCTCCCCGGTCCGCAACCATCTACAGCAGTTCCTTCCCTTCTGTGCCGAAATCGATCTCATCGTGCCGATTTTCCGGTTTGCATTGAGCCAGCAATTCTTCCAGCGTCGGCTTTTTCTTTATGGGGATGACAATAAGCGTATGATCTTCACTGACAACCAGTTCGACTTCCGAACCATGGGTAATCGCAATCTTCTCCGCGATGTGGCTGGGAATCCGAATCCCCAGACTGTTGCCCCACTTCTGGACAGTCGTCGACATGGCAGGCCACCCCTTGTTTCGATTCCTTACTGCCATTTTATCATACCTCCGCAACGATGTATATACTAGTATATACAACACATGCAGAGATGATGACTTGCGAATGCAACTTCAAGCTAATCATAGATCTCTCCGCATATTTCGCCTCCCCATGATGCGGCTCACCCCGCATGATCCTGAACGCCCGATAGAGCTGCTCCAGCAGCATGACCCGCATCAGTTGATGCGGATAGGTCATGCGGCCGAACGAAAGGCGCTTGTCGGCCCGGGCCAGCACGGCCGGCGAAAGGCCCAGCGAGCCGCCGATGACGAACGCGACCGAACCGCCGCCGTACACGGCCTGCCGCTCCAGATGGGCGGCAAACTGCTCGCTGGACCACAGTTCGCCGTCGATAGCCAGCGCCACGACGTGGGCATCGGGCCTGAGCGCGGCCAGGATGCGCTCCCCTTCCCGCGCTTTCACCTGCTCCTCCTCCGCCGGGGTCAACGTCTCGGGCGCCTTCTCGTCCGGACATTCGCGCAGATCAAGCCGCGCGTAAGCCCCCAGCCGTTTCGCGTATTCGGCCGCCGCCGCGCTCCAGTGTTTCTCTTTCAATTTGCCGACGGCGACGATCTGGATGTGCATCGCATCTCCCTCCGCCACGATCTCCATCGTGCGAATACGGGCCGCCCCGCACCGGAACGGCCCCGCATCCGTAAACTAGCGCGATCCTTGCTTCCGCTCTCCCCATCCCTGCGGACTGCCGCGCCCCTCAACCCGCCGTCCCGAGCCGCTGGCCGCGCCCGCTGAACTGGCTCTCATACAGCTCCGCGTAAGCGCCTCCCCTCGCCAGCAGCTCCTCGTGCGTGCCCTGCTCGATCACGGTCCCGTCCCGCATGACCAGGATCAGGTCGGCGTCGCGGATCGTCGACAGCCGGTGGGCGATGACAAAGCTCGTGCGACCCTTCATCAATTCGTTCATGGCGCGCTGGATATGCAACTCGGTGCGCGTGTCGACGTTGCTCGTCGCCTCGTCCAGAATGAGGATGGCCGGATCGGCGAGAATCGCCCGCGCGATGGTCAGCAACTGTTTTTGCCCCTGCGACAGGTTCGATGCTTCCTCGTTCACCACCGTATTGTACCCGTCCGGCAGCGTCCGGATGAAATGATCGGCATACGCCGCTTTCGCCGCGGCCACCACTTCTTCGTCGGTCGCCCCTTCTTTGCCGTAGGCGATGTTGTCGCGGATCGTGCCGTGGAACAGCCACGTGTCCTGCAGCACCATGCCGAACAGGCTGCGCAGGTCGCGCCGCCTCATCTGCGCGATGTCCTGGCCGTCGATCGTGATGCGGCCGCCCTTCAGCTCGTAAAACCGCATGAGCAGATTGACCAGCGTCGTCTTGCCGGCACCGGTCGGCCCGACGATGGCGACCGTCTGGCCCGCCTTCACGTCGATGGTCATGTCGTCGATAAGCGGAACATCATCCCGGTACGAGAAGCGCACATGCTCGAACCGGACGTGCCCCGCCGGCTTGCCGATCGGCCGCGAATCCAGCGGTTCCGGCGTTTCCTCTTCCTCGTCCAGCAGCTCGAACACGCGCTCCGCCGCCGCGATCGTGGCCTGAATAATGTTGGCGATCTGCGCCGTCTGCGTGATCGGCATCGTGAACTGCCGCGAATACGAGATGAACGCCTGCACATCCCCGATCTCGAGCGCCCGGCGCATGAACAGCAAACCGCCCGCGGCGCTCACCAGCACGTAGCCGATGTTGCCGATGAAGCCCATGACCGGCATGATCACGCCGGACAAAAACTGCGCGCGCCATCCCGCCTCGTACAGCCGCCCGTTCACCTCTTCAAAGCGGGCGATCGACTGCCGTTCCCGGCCGAACGCCTTGACAACCGGGTGGCCGGTGAACATTTCCTCCACATGGCCGTTCAATTCGCCAAGCGACTGCTGCATGTTCCGGAAATGCCGCTGCGACCGCTTCGTAATGAATCCGATGGCCGCAAAACTGACCGGCAACGTCACGACGGCGATCAGCGTCAAGAGCGGGCTGATCGACAGCATCATCGCCACCGCGCCGACGAGCATCACGATCGAGGTGATGAACTGTGTCAGGCTTTGCTGGAACGTGCCGCTGATCGTTTCAATATCGTTCACCACCCGGCTGAGCGTGTCGCCGTGCGGCCGTCCGTCAAAAAACTTCAGCGGCAGCCGGGCCAGTTTCCGGTTCACCGCCTCGCGCAGCTCATACACCAGTTTTTGCGCGACCCCGGCCATCACGTACTGCTACGCATACGCAAACAGCGCGCTGACAACATAGAGCGCCGCAAGTTGCAGCAAAATCCCGCCGATGCGCGGAAAGTCAATGCCCGCTCCTTCCTGTCCCGTGAGGATGCCGTACATGCCCTTCGCGAGCACCGTCGTGGCGTTGCCCAAAATTTTCGGACTGACGACGGCGAACACCGTACTCAGCGCAGCCGTCACGAAGACGAAAACCAAGGCGGCCGTGTGCGGCCGCAAATACGACAGCAGGCGGCGCAAGGTCGTCTTGAAATGTTTCGGCTGTTGCACCGGCATGCCCATCATGCCCGGTCCGCGTCCGCCGCCCCATCCCGGCCCCCCGGGACCGCCGAAGCCGCCCTGCCGCCCGGGTCTGCGGAATCCGCCCGACTGTCCGGACACGCCGAACCCGCCTTGCCTGCCCGCGCCGGATCCGCCTTGCCTGCCCGCGCCGGATCCGCCTTGCCTTTCCGGTCCGCCGGATCCGCCTGGTCCGCCCGTACCGTTCATGCGATCTCCTCCTCCGACAGTTGCGACGCCACGATTTCCCGGTACACCTTCGACGTCTCGAGCAATTCGCGATGGGTGCCAATCCCGGCGACCTCCCCGTTGTCGAGGACGATGATCCGGTCGGCGTCCATCACCGTGCTGACCCGCTGGGCCACGATGATGACCGTCGCGTCCTTCGTTTCTTCGCGCAGCGCCCGGCGCAGCATGGCGTCGGTCTTGTAGTCGAGCGCCGAGAAACTGTCGTCGAACAGGTAAATCCCCGGTTTGCGCACCAGCGCCCTGGCAATGGCAAGCCGCTGCTTCTGTCCGCCGGAGAGATTGACGCCGCCCTGCTCAATGAACGTGTCGTATCCTTCTTCCAGTTCCTCGATGAACGGCGCCGCCTGGGCCACCTCCGACGCGCGGCGCACGTCCTCGTCCGTCGCGTCCTCCTTGCCGAACCGGATATTTTCCGCCACCGTGCCGCTGAACAGGATCGATTTCTGGGGTACAAATCCGATTCGGTTGCGCAACTGCTCCAAAGGCATTTCCCGGACATCGACGCCGCCCACCAGCACCTGCCCCTCATCCGGATCAAAAAACCGCGGGATCAACTGGATAAGCGTCGATTTCCCCGAACCCGTCCCGCCGATGATGGCCGTCACCTCGCCCGGCCGGGCGACGAACGACACGTCGCGAAGCGCCGGCATTTCCGCCCCGGGATGGCGGAACGTCACATGGCGGAACTCTACCGTGTTGGCATCCGTGCCGCTTCGCTCGCTCCCGAACGGGACAACGTTCCCCTTGGAAACGTCCCGGGAAACATCCCGCAAAGTCGGTTCCGTATCCAGAACCTCGTTAATCCGTACGGCCGACGCCTGCGCGCCCGGGAGCATCACCAGCATCATCGAGGCGAACATCAGCGAAAACATGATCTGCCATGCATACTGGATAAACGCCATCAAATCCCCGACACCCAGATGCCCCGCCTCGATCCGGAAACCGCCGAACCAGACGACCGCAAGCACCGCGAAATTGACCGTCAGCGTCATCGCCGGCATGACCACCGCCATCATCCGGTTGATCCGGATCGCCGTGCCGGTCAGGTCGCGGTTCGCCTCCTCAAACCGCCGCTGTTCGTGCTCCGTCCGGTTGAACGAGCGGATGACGCGAACACCGGTCAAATGCTCCCGCAGCACCCGGTTCAGGCGATCCAGTTGAAGTTGCAGCTTGCGGAACAGCGGGCCGCCTTTCCGGAACACGAACGTGATGAACAGCGCCAGCACCGGAATGATCGCCACGATGACGAGCGCCAGCGTCACGTCGATGGACATCGCCATGACGACCCCGCCGAAGCACATCATCGGCGCCATCACCAGCACGCGCATCAGAATGGTCAGCACCTGATACACCTGGTTGATGTCATTGGTCGTCCGGGTAATGAGCGAAGCGGTGCCCAGCCTGTCGAACTCCCGCAGCGAAAACGACTCCGCATGCGTGAACACCCGGCTGCGCAAATCCCGCGCGAACCCGCCCGCCGACCTGGCCGACCAATAGCTCGCGCCCACCGCGCACAAACCGCCCAGCACCGCCACCAGCAGCATCAGGCCGCCGACGCGCCAGATATAGGCGATATCCTCCACCACGACGCCCCGGTTCACGATGTCCGCGAGCAGGGTCGGCAAATACAACTCGGCCAGCGACTGCAAAAACACAAGCAACAGCACCAGCGTAACCTGCCAACGATACGGTTTCAGAAACGAAAACAGTCTGATCACGTCCGGTTCCCCTCGCCAAAAGCGGCATGGCCCCAATACGGCCTGCACGCCCCGTTCTTTTCCTCGAAATAGTGAATCGCCTCGCTCAACAACTCCACGAGCAGCCGGGCCCGTTCCTCGCCCAGCCGCTCAATGAGCCCCTCCGTCTCCTTCCGCATGGATTCTTCCGCCTCCTGCGTGACCCGCAGACCTTCCTCGGTCAAACGGACGCGCACGACGCGCCGGTCTTCCGGATCCGGTCCCCGTTCCACCAGCCCTCTCGCTTCCAGCCCGTTGATCATTTGCGTCACCGACGGCGTCGTCACCCGCAGGAATCCTCCCAATTCGGACACCTTCGGCCCGCGTTGATGCGCATGCAAATACCGGCGGATGACGAACAACAGAATCGTTTCGCCGAGCGTGCAGCCTTCCACCATACGGCCGTACCACTGAACGCGTCCGATTTGCCGGAAGACGCGGATCAACGCCTGGGACAGACTCTCCTCCACCACGCACACCCTTTGGCCCAAATAATTAGTTAAGTAACCTAAGTATATAAGGGGCAACCTCCAAAAGTCAAACGCGTGCCTCGTCAGGTCAGTGACAAACTTCCCTTGTAAGCGCTTTAGACGATCCATGTACAACCTCCGCTTGAAGCGAACGCTGCCAAACACGGTGTTGACGCTGGTTTCCCGTTCCGCCTTGACACTAAAACGCTGGCGATCCCTTTGCTCGAGGATGATCTGATCCAACTCTCCAGCGCTGTCTTCATCGCGCCGGAGAACTCCTCATGCATTTTTTTCTTTTCAGGGGCGACATTGTCGCTGCCGGCCCCGCCGGCCTGACGTTTTTCGCATACGGCCAGATTACCCGTCACACCAGTCGCGGCGAACATGATGGCACGTTTCCCATCAAATTCAAAATAGGACCGGAATAGCTCATGCTAACAAAAACTGTCATGATACCAGCCTCATTCACAATTTTGTCGTTGCTCAAACGGTTATTTATTCGCACCTTCCCCATTGCCGCCGTCTAAGGCTTGCGCCAGGCGCATAAACGCCGAAGCCCGCGCCGACTCTTTTTCCCGAATGTACCGGCTTTCCCAGTCCGGCATGTCGGCCGGCGAAAGGCCGGCTTTTTCGTAATGTTTCGCGGCTTCTGCCACGACGTCCGCGAACCGGGCGTCGCAGGACGCTTCCGCGCTTCGCACCCGCTGAAGGTAATCTCCGGCGATGGCGTCGCGGGACGACTCCCCGCCGTCGCCGAGCGCGGCGATAATCTCCTGCAGCAGCGCCTCGCTCTCCGCTTTGCATTCGTTTCGCAGGGAGATCAGTTGCGCCTCCACCTGTTTGTCGATCTCGGCCTTTTTCGCCGCAAGATCATCGTTCCGCCCGCTTGCGGAGCCGCCATCGTTCGAGGAATCGCGTGCCGCCTTCGACGTATCGAGGGCTGCCTCTCCCGTCTGAGGCGATGAAATTGACATTTCGGAAAACTCCGTCCCTTTGGGGACCGCCGCGTCCGCGTTTGACCGATCATCTACCGTCGAAGCTTCCTCCTGGGCGCCGACGGGTGCCGTTTGTTCGGACGATCCGTAGGCTCCGGCTTCCGGATTTGCTAAGGAGAACGCAGAATCCGACTCGCCGGACGGAAGCGGATCTTGGGCCGAAGGCACCCATTCTGTCAACAATACCACCAGGCCGAATGTTGCAACAACAATGGCTGCGGCCCATAACACCTGTTTTTTCATTGTGTTTGCTCAAATTCCTTTATCGAATCCTGATACGTTTTACCTTTGCTAATCCCGTATTTTTTGGCGATGGCGATCAGCTTGTCGTACTCTTCCGGCGAAAGCTTCTCCAGCAAAATCTTTTTCGCCACTCTCTTTTCCTCCACCGTCAGCCCTCCGCTGGCCAATTTCTGAAACTGCCTGATGTCCGACATGCTCAGATTGCTCATCAAAATCGAGGCGACAGTGGTTTTTTCGGCCAACGTCACGCTTTCCTGAATCTCTTTCGCTTTTTCGACGGATACCTCGGGATTGTATGTACCGTTTGGCTCTCCGGACGGCTCGTCTTTGGAGGAAACGCCGCCGTTCGAAGACGGCGCCCCGGACGAACCCGCCGTTGAACCGTCGCCCGAATGTTCAGGCCGGGACGCATCCGCCCCTCCCGAAGAGGAGCCCGAATCTCCGCCGGATTGGCTCCCGTTCCCTTCGGTCGTCTCCTCTTTCGGCGAAGTCGCCGTTGTATTGTCCGTAAACGTATTCTCCGACGACTGCAGCCATTCCGCCTCTTCGAGATCAATGCTCTCCACCAATGAATTCATCACGCGATTGACCGCATAGTCGAACGCGTACAAACCGGCACCGCCCATTACCACAAGGACAAGCAAGGCGATCGCAACCAAACGCCACCGTCTTCTTTTTTTCGATTTCATAACGGTACCTCTCATCTAAGAATGATCATTGGACAAACGTTCCACCTCAGTCATATAGACGTGAAAATGATTCCTTTGTTTCGATCACCGCGATTTTTACGAGAAAGGTTTTTTTCTCATGTTGATCCGGTTGATGATCCGAAGGGTTCCATCGTACACGAAGGCCCCCATCAGGGCGCCGGCGGTATCCAACAGGACATCGGCAAACATGGGGGTACGCTGGGGAGTGAAACTTTGATGAATCTCATCCGATACGGCAAATGCCAGGCAGAACAGGACCGTTTGACCCATGAGCCACACAGCGGGCCGTTTTTTCCACACTCGCAACAGCCGAAAAACCAGACAACCCAAAATAAAATATACCGCGAGATGTGCCCCTTTCCTGACAAAAAACTCAACAAAAGCGGGAACACCCAGTTTCCAAACACTCACTTCCGAACCGCCATAAGAAAAATGGATCCAAGAAAAGCGCTCTTTCACGAATCCATCCGGCAAATGCTGTCTGATCAAAGGCTGAAGATTTTGACTTTCATGCGGCTGCGACGACAAAAAAAAGATGAACCCCATCCAAAAAAGAAGAGGTATCCAATAAAACCAGAATATTTTTCGTTTGACTTTGTCCTCATTTTCCATCGGCGATTCCAATTCCTTTGGCTCAAAAAACGTATGGACGCAAGACTTCTTTAATGCACTCGATAACCCGAAATTGATCTTCTTCGGTCATGGACGACCCCGAGGGAAGACACACGCCATGTTCAAACAGATCTCTTGCCACATCCGTTTCGGAATGAGGATAATACAAGGCATCTTTGAACAACGGTTGAAGATGCAACGGTTTCCAAACGGGTCTCGCTTCGATATTTCGTCTTTCCAACCGCTCAACCAGCTCTGCCGGTTTCAATCCCCCGTACCGTTCCGGATCCAGCAACATGGCCGTTAACCATCGGGTGGACAGGCCGTATTCCCTTTCCGGCATAAACGTAATTCCAGGATAATCCGCAAACGCCTGAACATATCGTTCGAAGATTTGCCTGCGGGCGGCAATCCGGTCTTCCAGCACTCGCAGCTGCCCTCTGCCCACACCGGCAAGCAGGTTGCTCATCCGATAGTTATATCCCATCTCGCTATGTTGATAATGCACAGCCTTGTCTCTTGCCTGGGTGGCCCAAAATCTGGCTTTTTCAATGGCCTCCACATCGTCCGATACCAGCATGCCGCCGCCGGATGTGGTAATGATTTTGTTCCCGTTAAAGGAATAAATTCCGAACTTCCCGATCGTTCCGCTCTTCTTGCCCTTGTAGGTCGCCCCTAACGATTCTGCAGCATCTTCCACAATCGGTACCTGGTAATGATCGCAAATTCGTTTGATTTCATCGTAATCCGCACTTTGGCCATAGAGGTTGACCACAACGACCGCCTTGGGCAACTTGCCCGTCCTCTCGGCATCTTCAAACGCCCTGGCCAGTGCCTGGGGCGACATATTCCAGGAAGACGGTTCGGAGTCGATAAACACCGGCTTCGCGCCCAGGTACAATATCGGATTGGCACTTGCCACGAAGGTGAGCGTCGAACAAAACACGATGTCTCCTGCCGATACTCCAATCAAGCGAAGCGCCAGGTGAATGGCGGCGGTTCCGGAGCTTACGGCAAGAGCTCCTTTGGCTCCCACATATGCAGCCAACTCTTTTTCAAACGCGTCCACGTTTGGACCGAGAGGCGCGATCCAGTTGCTTTCGAAAGCTTGTTTCACATACTGTTCTTCCAATCCGCTCAAATGCGGGGGAGAAAGGTAAATCCGTCGCTCATTCGAGTTCACGAGTATCTGTCCTTCCTTCCGAGATAATCCTTCCCGGAACGCCCACAACTTTGGCATGATCCGGAATATCTCGAATGATGGCCGCTCCGGCTCCCACCATGACGTTGGATCCGATTGTTATGCGTTGGATGACGGATGCCCCGATGCCGATCCAGGACAAGTCGCCAATTCTGACTTCACCTGCAATATGAGCACCGGGGGATATGTGTACGCCGTTGCCGACCATGCAACCATGGTCAACGGTACACCCCGTATTTAATATGGAGCCCACTCCGATATGCGAACCTGCATTTACCACACATTTCGCAAAGACGACCGTCCCCATCCCGATGGTGGACAAGGGACTGACATAAGCATCCGGATGAACGATGGTCGCCAAATGAAAACCCGCTTGCAAAAGCTTCGTTATGTAAGACATTCTGGTTTTGTTGTTGCCGATCGCGACGATGACATCGACATCATGTTTTGAGTATGTATCCAATGATTGCGTATTGCCTATCACTTTCCACTTATAGAATTGATTCAGTCCCGGGAATCGGTCGTCGACAAACTCAATATTCTGCCAATTGCCCATCGCCTCTGCCGTATCCGCCACCACGCTGCCATGACCGCCAGCCCCAATAACCAAAAGTTTTTTCAAGTCGATCTCCCCTTAAACTCCGGCATTGTGGCATGACCCTCGGCAGATATTCCTTCAAACGTCAAAACCTTCTTAATGGTCAAAAAGAGAATCTTCAAGTCTAACCAAATCGATTGATGGTCAACATACCAAACGTCCAGCTTAAACTTTTCTTCCCAACTGATTGCGTTTCTCCCGTTTACTTGAGCCCATCCCGTAATACCCGGTTTTACTTCGTGACGACGCGCTTGCTCAGGAGTATATCGATCCAGGTATTCCATTAACAGCGGACGAGGCCCCACCAGGCTTAAATCTCCCTTGATCACGTTAAAGAGTTGGGGAAGTTCGTCTAGGCTTAATTTCCGTAACCATATCCCGGTCTTGTTCAGTCTTAGATGATCGGGAAGAAGATTACCTTGGTCATCCGTCTGTGTTGTCATCGTTCTGAATTTGTAAATTTGAAATGGTTTTCCGTGCAATCCGGCACGAGTTTGCTTGAAGATGACGGGTTTACCGATCGTAAGCCGGACAACAATTGCGGTGCCCAACATAATTGGGCTTAACACAATAATTGCCACTATCGAAAGGGTCAAGTCCATGGCTCTTTTCATTTTCATCGTTTGTTCACCCAAATTTCAGTGCTACAACATATACGATTGCAATTTTTCCTGAGTAATGGATCAACCCAATGTTCCTAATTTTCTTACCAATTTTTTGCGTTATTCAACGGAATCAGTTTACCCGTTACTTGAAAGTCAATAGCACGGTATTCGTCAAGTACAAATATATGTATTTTGATTTAACGCATTTATAATCTACCGCACACTTAGTGGCTGATTTTTTTGGACAACCAATGAAAAGTTTCCATCTGGAATTATTGCTTTTCTGCCAATGGATTCATAGATGAGCCCGGCCTCTTGTGCCCTGTCCAAACTATAGCAGTTTCTTCCATCCAACACCAGCGGAATTTTCATTAATTTTGTATATTTATTAAGATCAAATTGTTTAATTTCAGGCCATTCTGTGAAAATAAAACATACATCCGCATCAGTGATAGTATCTTCGATGGATTGACCGTAGGCAACCGCATCACCAAACATTTTTCGGAATTTTTCCATTCCCGCAGGATCCCAAACTTTAACTTTGGCTCCATCTTCGATTAATAGTTGAATATTTGCAAGAGAAGGCGCATCTCTCAAGTCGTCCGTCCCCGGTTTAAATGTCAAACCCAATACCGCAACGGCAACGTTTTGGAACGAGTCAAAATATTTTTTTGCTTTTTTTATTAACTTCATTTTTTGATTCTCATTCACTTCGATTGTAGCTTTTATTGTTTTCAACTCATAATCGTTATAATTTGCAAGCCAATGCAACGCTTTCGTGTCTTTTGGAAAACATGATCCACCATATCCGATTCCAGCATTCAAAAAACGATTTCCAATTCTCGGATCCATTCCGATTCCCTTGGCGACGTCATCAATGTCTGCGCCTACAATCTCACATAAATTTGCAATTTCGTTAATAAACGATATCTTCAAAGCCAAAAAATTATTTGAAGCATATTTGATCATCTCAGCGCTTTTTCGGTCTGTCACGATATAAGGAATTTGAAAATTATCATAAATTTGTTTCATTACATTTTCGGCTTTTTTGGACTTGACTCCCAATACTATTCGGTGAGACTGCAAGGTGTCTTTAATTGCCGATCCTTGAGAAAGAAATTCCGGATTTGAAACGACTTCCACATCTACGTTATATCTCATATTCTCTTTGATCATCTTTTCCACTTTATCGCAAGTGCCAACCGGAACCGTGGATTTCATGATAACGATGCAATCTTTTTCAATTGATTCCGCTATCTGAAGAGCAACCTGATAAACAAATTGCAAATTGGCAGATCCATCCCCTTTTTCGGGAGTACCGACACAAATCATAATTGCATCTGAATCTTTATATGCTTTTGTGTAATCAGATGTAAACGTCATTTTGGATATATTTCGTCTTATCATATCTTCCAAGCCAGGTTCATAAAACGGCAGCTTTCCTTCGCTCAGTTTATGAATCTTCTTTTGATCCACATCGACGCAGTAAACAAAGTGTCCTTTTTCAGCCAGGCAAACAGCTGTTACCAAACCAACATAACCAGTTCCAGCCACCGAAATATTCAATTGACACACATCCTTTTAACAACATACATTAACGTGGTTTTACTTTTCTCTCATATTCATCTCTGTAGACTTTTTGCAGAACAGCTTCCAATTTACTGGCCAAGGTTATTCGATTATATTGTGTTTCGGCCAGTTCTCTTGCACGTTTCCCCATTTCTTCAAGATCATATTTGTTTTCTTTCAATTCAAGCAGAAGCTTTGCCAATTCCGACGGTTTTTCAGGATCCACATAAAACCCGATATTGTATTTCAAAACAAGGTCTTTCGTCCAACCCGGAGAATTCACAATGACAGGCTTTCCTGCCGCCAATGAATCAAAAAATTTGTTGGGGGAATTCGTTGAGAGTATAGGTATATTAGCAAAACTCGTAATCGTTATGTTTGACAAAGCAAAGTACTGCGGCATTAATTTTCTGGGTACAGGCCCGGTCATGATTACATTGGATAAACCATACTGTTCACATAGACGACTAAGGAAGGGTCTCTGACTCCCGTCACCAGCAAGGATAAACACAATATTACTGTCATTACCCAACAATCTGGCAGCCTCTATGATATAATCTAATCCATTGGCAACTCCCATTGACCCGGCATGGAGTACAATAAACTTGTCTTTCAATTGATACTTATCTATCAGGTCTTTGTCAGGTAATGAATGCCTATTAAACAGGTCTAAATCTGAACAGTTCGGTATCATGGTGACTTTATTCTTATCGACGCCTGTTTTAAGAATACCTTCTTCCATCCCTGGTGATAATGCAATAATATGCCTTGAATTTTTATACACCATCAATTCAAACTTTCGAAGCAATTTAATTAATAGAGGAGATTTAATGGCTTTTAGCTGTATGGGAGCTTCCGGCCACAGATCTCGAACCTCAAAAACATACGGAACTTTTTTTATTTTATTGACAATCAACGCTGGAACCGCAACAGTCAAAGGAGTAGAAGTTGCAAAAATAATATCAATATTCCTTTCTTTAAGCGCTATCCAAGATGAAAGTAACATAAACTTAAAAAAAGAAATCATTCTTCGGCTATATGACATATAATTTGAGTACTTATTTTTTACTGCAATAATTTTTATGCCATCGTATTCATACAATTTATATAGTAATCTCTCTTTTTTTGGTTTTAATGATCTAAGCATTGAATCTCCACATAAAATTGTTATATCATGTCCTTTTTTAATTAAATATTTAGAAAACTCATAGGATCTCGTTCCAATTGAACTATCACGAGTAGCAAAGTACTGATGAATATAAAGTATTTTAATTTTTACCACCCATTTCTGTTATTTCATTTAATATCGTAAGTCGAATATATTTTATTTAATGAATTGGCCTATGTATTAATATGCGAAGTTGCCACTAAGCTTGAATATTAATTGCAGAATACGCGAAAGAAAAATGATGTCAACACTTCCAGACAATAACCTACTATAATTATAATATAATAAAGTAGTCACCCTTTTTGTTTTGTTGCTTTTCGTGTTGTAATTATATCACGTAGGTATGTTAAACAACATACGAAAAAATGAAAAGGACTCCTGTTCTTTTTGAGGTAAAGTCTACCCCATCCGTCAGTAAAATCAAGACTGAATTTACCAGGCAATATACGAACAGTTTCGGAGGCGAAGCGTTTGAGGCTTCGGTCAATAAAATCATCAATTACTTGAAAAAAAAATTTGTTGAATATGATCGAAAAAAATTCAAATGAGGAGAGATGCATGAGGTGAAAGGGATCATCCTGGCGGGAGGAACGGGCTCCCGACTTTATCCTTTGACGAAAGTGACAAACAAGCATTTGCTCCCCGTAGGCCGGTACCCCATGATTTATCATTCGATTTACAAGTTAAAAGAGGCAGGTATTCAGGATATACTGGTTGTCACCGGTAAAGATCATATGGGCGATGTCGTCAATCTGCTCGGAAGCGGCAAGGAATTTGGTGTAGATTTCACTTACAAAGTCCAGGATGAGGCCGGCGGCATTGCACAGGCGCTTGGATTGGCTGAGCATTTTGTCGGAGCCGAGAAAATGGTCGTCCTGCTTGGCGACAATGTGTTTTCGGACAGTATCGCGCCTTATGTGCAAAACTTCCTTCAGCAGGACAGAGGAGCCAAAGTGCTGATCAAGCAGGTTCAGAATCCGCAACGATTCGGAGTACCTGAACTGGCAGGAGACAAAATTGTGTCGATTGAGGAAAAACCGAAACAACCGAAGAGTTCGTACGCTGTGACCGGGATATACATGTACGACCATCAGGTCTTTGATATTATCCTGAATTTCGAAAGTGCGATCCTATGAAAACATAAAAAAGTGCCCAAAT